>Ga0209986_10001546_pt1 | contig 21847 bp, 19 predicted proteins | sample BlataG_FD_183168 | JGI IMG/M metagenome (GOLD analysis project Ga0209986, IMG submission 183168) | Deep subsurface microbial communities from Black Sea to uncover new lineages of life (NeLLi) - Black_00105 metaG (SPAdes) (version 2) | ecosystem: Environmental > Aquatic > Marine > Oceanic >... | reverse complement strand
CAGGGATGCGAAATCCCGAATTCCAGCCAGGTGCCGACATCGACCGAATCTTGCGCGCCGGGCGGCAGGGCCAGGAACGCGTGCTGGTCGTTGAGTTTGAACACCTCGTATCCGGCAAGGCCATCCGATGACCATCCCGCCGCTGTCCTGATTCGCTTCGGCACCGGCAGACTCTGATCGAAGGAGACGTCCCGGCGGCCCATGGTAAGCAGGGCCAGGCCGGGCTCCGGACGGGAACAGACCTGCGCCCAGACACTCAGGGCAGCCTTGAATCCCCCTGCGGCGGAACCGGGCCTGGTCAGCGGGGAGGTGTCCCGGTACAGCCCGTCATCGTGGGTCAGGTAGCAGCCACTGCGCAGCACGGTGCGCCAATCCCCGGCCAGCAGATCGGCGACCAGGTCGAAGTGCGTGCTGCCGCCCGCGGTGACGATGACGTCATCGGTTTCGCATCGGCCGGCCAGGTGTTGGGCGGTCTGTCGTAGCCGCATCAGGTATTCGGTGACGACGGCCACCCCGGGCCCCGACACGTCATGACCCAGCGCGGCTTCGTAGCCCGCGACACCCACCAGGCTCAGCCGTGGGCTGGCCAGCACGGCAGCGGCCACCTCGTCGGCGCAGCCCAGGTCACGGCATCCGGTACGCGCGCCGGGGGCGCCGAGTTCGACGCAGACCTGCACGGCCCGCTGCGCCCCGGCGGCCTCCAGGGCGTCGGTCATGAGCCTCACCCCGCGAACCGAATCGACCCAGCAGGTCAGCCGGAAACGCGGGTCGGCGTCGAGTTCGGCTGCCAGCCAGGCCAATCCGGCCGGGTCCACCAACTCGTTGGCCAGGATCACCTCGCGCACTCCGAAGGTGCGGAACATCCTGACCTGGCTGATGGTGGCCAGCGTCACCGCACAGGCTCCGGCGGCGACCTGCTTTGCCAGCAACTGCGGAGCCATATGGGTCTTGGCGTGCGGGGCCAGGCCCACCCCATGGCGCGCGCACCAGTCGGCCATCACCGCCAGGTTGTGCTCCAGGGCCCCGCCGTCGAGGACACACAGCGGGCCCAGCGGTCCGGCGGCGAACAGGTCCGGGCGCTCGGCGCAGATCTGGGCCGGCGTCCGGCCCGCCCAGGCCGCAGGCAGGCCCTTGAACCGAACGTCGACCGGCTGCAGGTTCAGTGCCGCCACCGCATCGGTGTCAAACGACATCATCGACAACAGCGAACCACGGGACTGTCCGGACGGGGGCGGATATCGTCGCGCCATGGGCACAACGGAATTCGACATCGTCATCACGGGTGGCCGGGTGATCGACCCGGAGACCGGATTGGACGCGACGCGGTCGGTCGGCATCCGGGGCGGGTCGGTGGCGGCGATCTCCGACGGCGAACTCGCCGGCGAGCAGGTTCTCGACGCCCGGGGGCACGTCGTGACGCCCGGGTTCATCGACTTGCACTGTCACACTCAGTCACTGCCCGGCGACCGGATCCAGGCGTTCGACGGGGTGACCACGACGCTGGAACTCGAGTCCGGAATCCTGCCGGTCGCCGACTGGTACGCCCAGCAGGCGCGCGCCGGCCGCGCCATCAACTACGGCACCTCGGCATCGTGGAGCTTCGCCCGGATCGCCGAGTTGAACCCGCAGATGGGCGATCCCCAACCCAGCATCGCGTATTTCCAGGAGGCCTACCGCTATTCGGATTGGCAGCACGCGGTCGCGACCCGCGAGCAGATCGAGCGGATCCTCGGCCGGCTGGAGCAGGGCCTGGCCGAGGGCGCACTGGGCATCGGGATCAACAACGGTTACGTCCCGGCGGCGGGCGTGCATGAGATGTCACTGGTGGCGGATCTGGCCGCCCGGCACGATGTGCCCACCTTCACCCACATTCAGTTCATGTCCAATATCGACCCGGCCAGTTCCCAGGAGGCCTATCTGCGGCTGATCGCCTACGCGGCGACCTCCGGGGCGCATATGCACATCTGCCATCTCAACAGCACCAGCCTGCGCGATATCGAGCGCTGCGCGCAGTTGATCTCGGTCGCCCAGCAGCACGGCCTGAAGATCACCGTCGAGGCCTACCCGTACGGCGCGGCCTCCACCGTGGTGGGGGCGGCCTTCCTGGCCGACCCGTGCTACTGCGAGCGCACCGGCTCCACCTGGTCGGACATCGTGCTCAACGCCACCGGGCAGGCGGTACGTGACGAAGCCGAACTTCGTCAGGTCCAGCAAGACGAACCGGGACAGCCCATCATCTGGCACTTCCTGTCCCCGGAGACCGACCCGGATGACCAGCGCCTGCTGGACCTGTCGGTGCTCTATCCGGGCGGTGCCATCGCCTCCGACGCCATGCCGTGGGAGCGTCCCGGCCACGTCCTGGTGGAGGGTGATGTGTGGCCGCTGCCCACCGACGCGGTGGCGCACCCGCGCAGCGCCGGGACCTTCGCCCGGTTCTTCGCACGGTATGTCACCGGGCGACGGCTGATCGACCTGCCCGACGCCGTCGCGAAATGCACGCTCATCCCGGCCCAAATCCTCTCCAGCGCAACGGCAACGGCGGCCCGCAAGGGCCGGCTTCAGGTGGGTGCCGACGCCGATATCGCGGTCTTCGACGTCGACGCCTTCGAGGATCGGGCCACCTTCGCCGAGCCGACCCACCCCTCGGCGGGGATGGCGCATCTGCTTGTCGGCGGTGTGCCGCTGATCCGGGACGGGGCTCTGGACACCACCGTGCGGGCGGGTGCCCCGGTACGGGGAACGCGGGCCGCCACCACCTGAGGGCAGCCGGACCGGCGGTTGGTCAGCCGATGCTGTCGACCGCGCCGGCGGCCTTGCTCTGGAACTCCGGCGGCAACGGGATGTAGCCGACCTTGTTGAGGTCGGTCTGGCCGACGGTGACCGCCGATTGCAGGAAGGCTTTGACGGCTTCGCCGGTGCCGCCGTCAGGGTATCGGGAGCAGACGATCGCATAGCCGGCCAGGATGATCGGATAGCCGAACTTCGCGGTCGGCTGGAACGCTGGGGTCAGGTCGAGGACGAGGTTGTTGCCTTCGCCGGTGACCGTGACGGGGGCGATGGATGTGCCGGCCCAGTCCGTGCCGATATGGGTGATTCCGGCGGGAGTCTTGATGTCGGCGGTCGGCAGGCCCTGCTCGATGGCAAACGACCATTCGTTGTAGCTGATCGCGCCGGGGGTGTTCTTGACCAGTTCGGCGGTGCCCTGGTTTCCCCGGGCACCCTGGCCGACGTCACCTCGGAACGTCTTGCCTGCGCCGCGGTCCCATGCTCCGCCGGAGGCGGCTTGCAGGTACAGCTGGAAGTTGTCGGTCGTCCCGGATTCGTCTTCACGGTGCACGACCCGGATCTCTTCGGCAGGCATGGCTGTGCGCGGGTTCGGGTGCGCCCGGCCGGACGGCAGGTTGAGGGCCTCGATCGCCGGGTCGTCCCAGCGGGTGATGGCACCGGAGAAGATCCCGGCGAGTGTGGGTCCGTCCAGGATCAGGACGTCGACGCCGGGCAGGTTGTAGGTGATGGCGATCGGCCCGAACACGATCGGGATGTTGAGCGCGTCGGCGCCGCCGCAGCGCTGTGTGGCCGCGTTGTACTCGTCGCCCTCCAGCGGTGAATCCGTGCTGCCGAAGTCGGTCTTGTTGGCGAGGAAGTCCGCGATCCCGGCTCCGGATCCGTTGGCGGTGTAGCTCAGTGATGTTCCCGGGCAGGCCTGTTGATAGGCCTTGGTGAAGTGGGCGATCGCTGCAGCCTGGGCGGTCGAGCCGCCGGCGGTCAGTGCCTGCTTGTCCGGGCAGGCCACGGTGGCGTCCTTGGCATAGGGCTGTACCGGACCGGTCTGCGAACAGGCGGCCAGGACCAGTGTGCCCGCCGCGGCCATGACGGCCAGCGTGCGACGTTGGGTGTTCACCATGTGGGTGCCTCCTTCGAACCGGTGCGTCACCGTGGGCGGCTTGGGGTCAATCTGTACCGACTGAAATCCCAAATTCAAGGGTTCCGGAAACAATCAGCCACCCGGTCACGTGTTGTTCATCGGGGCGACGGCTGGCATTCATGAACCCAACCGGCAATGCCACATGCGTTCACTTGCGGTCGGAATAGACATCTGTGAATATCGACGGATGTCGAATCCAGGTGGGGATGTCTGCCGGGTGAACCCCATGGTGGCCGAACCGTTGACGATGGCAGCCGCGGCGGAGACGGCCGCGACGTTCAAGGCGCTGTCGGACCCGGTCCGACTGAGGCTGCTGAGTTCGGTGGCCAGTCATGCCGGCGGTGAGGCCTGCGTGTGCGATATCTCCGCGGGCGTGGAGGTCTCCCAGCCGACGGTGTCGCATCACCTGAAGGTGCTGCGCGACGCGGGACTGCTGACCTCGCAACGGCGGGCGTCGTGGGTCTACTACGCGGTGGTGCCCGAGGCGCTCGACGCCTTGTCCGCATTGCTGAGCGCGGTCGCGGCTTCCGCAGCGGCAGAGGCGGTTTCCCGATGACGCAGACGGTGAATCCGGACGTGCCGGTGGCCGGAAAGTTATCCACCCTGGACCGCTGGCTGCCGGCGTGGATCGGTCTGGCGATGGCGGCAGGACTGCTGCTGGGCCGGTGGGTGCCGGGGCTCAATGTCGCGCTGGAGAAGGTCCAGATCGACGGGATTGCGCTGCCGATCGCGCTGGGCCTGCTGATCATGATGTACCCGGTGCTGGCCAAGGTGCGGTACGACCGACTCGACAGCGTGACCGGTGATCGCAAGCTGTTGGTGAGCTCGCTGGTGTTGAACTGGGTGCTCGGTCCGGCGTTGATGTTCGCACTGGCCTGGCTGTTTCTGCCGGACCTGCCGGAATATCGCACCGGGCTGATCATCGTCGGGCTGGCCCGCTGCATCGCGATGGTGATCATCTGGAACGACCTGGCCTGCGGGGACCGCGAGGCCGCCGCGGTGCTGGTGGCGCTGAATTCGGTGTTCCAGGTGGTGATGTTCGCCGTGCTGGGCTGGTTCTACCTGGCGGTGCTGCCCGGCTGGCTGGGGCTGGATCAGGCCTCGATCGACGCCTCGCCGTGGCAGATCGCCAAGTCGGTGCTGATCTTCCTGGGCATCCCACTGCTGGCCGGCTATCTCTCCCGCCGGATCGGCGAGAGGGCTAAAGGCCGGCAGTGGTACGAGAGCCGGTTCCTGCCCAGAATCGGCCCGTGGGCGCTGTACGGCCTGCTGTTCACCATCGTGATTCTCTTTGCGCTCCAAGGTGATCAGATCACCAACCGGCCGTGGGACGTCGCCCGGATCGCGCTACCGTTGCTGGCCTACTTCGCGATCATGTGGGGTGGCGGGTTCCTGCTCGGGGCCGCCCTGGGCCTCGGCTACGCCCGCACCACCACCCTGGCCTTCACCGCGGCAGGCAACAACTTCGAGTTGGCCATCGCCGTGGCCATCGCCACCTTCGGTGCGACCTCCGGTCAGGCCCTCGCCGGGGTGGTGGGGCCGCTGATCGAAGTGCCCGTCCTGGTCGGCTTGGTCTATGTGTCGCTGGCGTTGCGCAACCGCTTCCCGGCCACTGCTCCTACGCCCGAAAGGTAGCCCACGGCATGGCTTCTCGCCCTAGTGTTCTGTTCGTCTGCATCCACAACGCCGGGCGCTCGCAGATGGCTGCCGGTTTTCTGCGGTCGTTGGGCGGTGACGCCATCGAGGTCCGCTCCGCGGGCAGCGACCCCGGCCCGCACGTCAATCCGGCCGCGGTCGAGGCGATGGCCGAGGTCGGTATCGACATCTCTGATCAATCCCCGAAGATACTCACTTCCGATGAGGTCGAGACCTCCGATGTGGTGATCACCATGGGCTGCGGTGACGCCTGCCCCATCTTCCCCGGAATCAGCTACCGCAACTGGGAACTCGACGACCCTGCGGGACAAGGTATCGACGCGGTACGCCCGATCCGCGACGAGATCAGGACCCGGGTGCAGGCGTTGATCACCGAATTGCTGAGCGAGAAAGAGGAGTGATGACCAAGATCGAGGTGTTCGAGCCGGCGTTGTGTTGCGCGACCGGGGTGTGCGGGGAGGACGTCGACCAGGCGCTGGTGACCTTCTCGGCCGATATGGATTTCGTCCGCAGTCGCGGCGGGACCGTCACGCGGTACAACCTGGCCAGCGAGCCACAGGCATTCGCCGATAACGAAGCCGTCAAAGCCTTCCTGCACCTGTCCGGATCCGCCGGGCTGCCCCTGATTCTTGTCGACGGAGTCACTGCGATGACCGGCCGCTACCCTGACCGGGCGCAACTGGCTGCGTGGGCCGGACTCGACGCGCCGCACTCCGCCGGTGTCGTGGATCTGGGCATTGCCGCCGCCGATACCGGGTCAGGCGGCGGGTGTTGCGGCGACACCGGCTGCTGTTGAGCACAACCGCGGATATGAATTTCCTGGACCACCCTCCGCGCTTCCTGTTCTTCACCGGCAAGGGCGGGGTGGGAAAGACCTCCATCGCCTGCGCCACCGCGATCACCCTGGCCGCCCAGGGCCGCAAGATCCTGTTGGTCAGCACCGATCCCGCCTCCAACGTGGGGCAGGTTTTCGGGCTGACGATCGGCAACACCATCACCGCGGTCCCCGCCGTCCCCGGGCTTTCCGCACTGGAGATCGACCCCGACCAGGCTGCCGAGGCGTACCGCGAACGCATCGTCGGCCCGGTGCGCGGGTTGCTGCCCGAAGCCGAACTGGCCTCGATCACCGAACAGCTCTCCGGCTCGTGCACCACTGAGATCGCCTCATTCAACGAGTTCACCGAACTGCTCACCGATTCCGGTGGCCGGATCGGGTCTTTCGATCACGTGCTGTTCGACACCGCCCCCACCGGGCACACCATCCGTCTGCTGCAACTGCCCGGGTCCTGGACCGACTTCCTCTCGGCAGGCAAAGGTGACGCATCGTGTCTGGGCCCGCTGTCCGGTCTGGAGAAGCAGCGCGCCGTCTACGCCGAGGCGGTAGCTGCGCTCGCCGACCCGGCTCGCACCCGGCTGGTGTTGGTGGCCAGAGCCCAGAGCTCCACCTTGGCTGAAATCACCCGCACCCATAGGGAACTCGCCGCTATCGGTTTGACGAATCAGTACGTGGTGATCAATGGAGTGCTTGCCGACCAAGGTGCTGACGACGATCCGCTGGCGACAGCCATCATCCGGCGCGAGCAGCGGGCGATCGCGGCGCTGCCCGCCGAACTGCGAAGCTTGCCGCTGGATCAGGTCGAACTGAAGGCCACCAATATCGTCGGCCTGGACGCTCTGGCATCGCTCTTCACCCCCGATGCCGATGCCGAACCCGGTGATCAGGGTGCCGACCCACTCGAGATGGCCGATGCACCCTTGGCGGCGTTGGTCGACGAGATCGCCGCCGGCGACAAAGGGCTGATCATGTGCATGGGCAAGGGTGGTGTCGGCAAGACCACGGTGGCCGCGGCGATCGCAGTGGCGTTGGCCCAGCGCGGACACCCGGTGCACCTGACCACCACCGATCCTGCCGGCCATCTCGTCGACACCCTGCACGGAACACTGGAGAATCTGACCGTCTCCAGCATCGACCCGGTGGAAGCCACTCGGGTCTATCGCGAGCATGTCCTGGCCACCAAGGGCGCGGGCCTCGACGAGCAGGGCCGACTGATGCTCGCGGAGGATCTTCGCTCGCCGTGCACCGAGGAAGTGGCGGTGTTCCAAGCGTTCTCGAGGATCATCAGCGAGTCCCGGCGCCATTTCGTCGTCGTCGACACCGCCCCTACCGGACACACCCTGCTGCTGCTCGACGCCACCGGTTCCTACCATCGTGAAGTGGCCCGCCAACTCGGCGACCGCCAGTTCACCACGCCGTTGATGCGGCTGCAGGACCGTGATCTGACCAAGGTCATCATCGTCACGCTGGCGGAAACCACACCGGTCCTCGAGGCCGCCGCACTCGACGCGGAACTGCGGCGCGCCCAGATCTATCCGTGGGCCTGGGTGATCAACAACTCTCTCGCGGCCGCTGAGCCCACCTCACCGCTGCTGCGGCGCCGTGCTGCCGCGGAAACCTCGGAGATCGAAACCGTGCGAAACAACTACGCCGACCGCATGGCGCTGGTACCACTGTTGGCAGTCGAACCAGTCGGCATTCCCGCGCTCCAGGCTCTCGCCAATGCACGCGACACCGACACCCGATAGAGGTCAACACGTGGACAGCGCCGACACCGACGTCGACATCGTCGTCATCGGCGGCGGCCAGGCCGGGCTCGCGGCGGGCTATTACCTGCGCCGGGCCGGATGCCGGTTCGTGATCCTCGACGACCAACCCGTGCCGGGTGGGTCATGGCCGCACACCTGGGCGTCGTTGACCTTGTTCTCCCCGGCGACGTTCTCGTCGTTGCCGGGATGGCCGATGCCGAACTGGCCGAACGGGTTTCCGCCGGGCCGCCACGTCGTCGACTACCTGCGTGCCTACGAGCAGCGGTACGAGCTGCCGGTGCGCAGGCCGGTCCGGGTGCAGACGGTCGTCCGCGAAGGTTCTCATCTGCTGGTCTCCACCTCGGCGGGCCGATGGCGTGCCCGCGGCGTCATCAGCGCAACCGGCACCTGGAGCCAACCCTTCTGGCCGGTCTATCCAGGATCGCGGACCTTCGCCGGGCAGCAACTGCACACCGTGGGCTACCGCGACGCCACCGAATTTGCGGGTAAGCGCGTGGTGGTGGTCGGCGGCGGCAACTCCGCGGCGCAGTTGGTCGCCGAGATCTCCGAGACCACCGACATCACCTGGGTCACCAACAGCCCGCCGCGGTTTCTGCCCGACGAGGTCGACGGGCGGGCGTTGTTCGACGTGGCCACCCGCCGGGCCGCCGATATCGCCGCCGGGCGCCCGGATACCGGTGGGACGTCCGCCCTGGGCGACATCGTGATGGTGCCGCCGGTACTTGCCGCCCGCGAACGCGGCGTGCTGCAGGCGGCTCCGATGTTCGAGGGGCTGACCCGTGACGGGGTCTCCTGGGCCGACGGCGAACACGGGGCACACGAACAGCCGGCCGATGTCATCGTGTGGGCCACCGGCTTCCGGCCGGCCCTGGCGCACTTGCGGGGGATGCAGCTGCGTGAACCCGACGGCACGATCGCCGTCGAGGGCACCCGCGCGGTCAGGGAACCGGCCCTGCATCTGATCGGATACGGCGATTGGACCGGTCCGGGATCGGCGACCCTCATCGGAGTCGGCCGCACGGCCCGCGACGCCGTTGAGCAACTCCTCGCCCGCGCCGCGTAGTGACGGTCCGGCGCCCTTGGACGTCGGCGCGGACCCGGTGAGCCGACGGGTGCCGCCTGCTGTCAGGCGGCGACTGGGGCGTGCACGTCGCGCAGGCCCACTGCGTTGCGCAGGCCCGAGCAGTTGTGGCAGCCGACGCAGCCGATGCAGTCCTCGCACTGTGAGCAGGCGACGCAGGCCCGGCAGCGCCGGCAGGACACACAGGCCAGGCACGCGGCACATCCGCTCATCAGAACCGACAGTGCCGTGACGGCGCTGCCGGCGACACCGGCACTGCCCAGTGTCGCGATCGAACCGGCGACCGCGACGCTGGAGAAGGTGCCCATCGAGCCGGCGACGGCGACGCTGCCGACGGTGCCCATGGAACCTGCGACGGCCACGCTGCCGGCAGTGCCGATCGACCCGGCGACCATGGCACTGCCAACGGTGGCGACCGATGCGAGCACCCCGAAACCGGCGGTGGTGGCGAGTGACAGCGGTGCGAGCAGGAACTTGACCAACATCGCGTCAGCCTTTCAAGCTTTCGCCGCGTCCGCCGGGGTTTGCGTCGCTCCGCCAGCATCCCCCAGAAACCGATTGCCGACAGCACACACTGCCTAGCATTATGTGATGGCGCGAACGATCACCCTGCGACTGTCCGACGAGGCCTACCAGGCCGTTAAGCGCCACGCGGACGCCGATCAGCGGTCGATGAACGCCTGGATCGAGGGCGTTCTTGACGCCGAGGATATGCGACGCCGGTGCGGCGAACACGGGCAGTGGATGGCCGATCATCCAGAGGCAGTCGCCTTCTCCGAAGCCTGGGCCGACCGTAATCTCGATGAATTGGACGGCCGTTGAGGCAGCTCCCGCGTAGGGGGGATGTCTGGGAGGTCGACGCCGGGATCCACGTGTTGGTGATCTCCTCCACCGTCTACAACGAGATCGCCGCCGAACCGACCGTCGTCGTCGTCCCGGTCTTCGAGACCGAACCTGTCACCGGTTTCGGTGTGGACGTTGGGGAGGATGGGCCGCGCCGGGTCTGGTCACGACGGTGCGGAAAATCCGCCTCAACCGATTCCTGCGCAGGATCGAGATACAAGCCCCTACAGACGTCAACAACATGCTCTTCAAGATCCTGGCGACGCCGGACCGCTAGTACGTCGCAACCGTTCGGTGGTGCGACGATAGCGCCATGACCGCAACGCTTGTCGCGAAGAATGTGGCCGGCGGATTCGCCCACCGCACCCTCTTCGAGGGTTTGGACCTGACTGTGGCACCGGGTGATGTCGTCGGCGTCGTCGGCGTCAATGGGGCCGGCAAGAGCACGCTGTTGAGAATCCTCGCCGGTGACGTCGAACCCCTGGAGGGCACGGTCAGCCTCGCGCCTGCCGATGCGTTCGTCGGGTGGTTGCCGCAGGAGCACCAGCGGGTGCCGGGCGAGACCGTTGCCGGCTATATCGCGCGGCGGACCGGATGCGCGGCGGCGACCCTGGCCATGGATGCTGCGGCCGCGGCCCTGGCAGCCCCCGCCGGGGTGGCCTCGGACGTGGATCCGGCCGACGTCTACTCCGCGGCGCTGGACCGCTGGCTGGTGACCGGTGCGGCCGATCTCGAGGAGCGCCTTCCCGCGGTGCTGGCCGACCTCGGCCTGGACCGCGATGCGGTGCAACCGGATTCGACACTGATGACCGCACTGTCGGGCGGGCAGGCGGCCCGGGTCGGATTGGCCGCGTTGATACTGTCCCGCTTCGACATCGCCCTTCTCGATGAGCCGACCAATGATCTCGACCTCGACGGCCTGGCCCAGCTGGAGGACTTCGTCCGTGAACTGCGCGGGGGTGTGGTCCTGGTCAGCCACGACCGGGAGTTCCTCGCTCGCAGCGTGACCCGGGTCCTGGAGTTGGATCTGGCGCAGAACACCACCACCGTTTTCGGTGGCGGATACGACAGTTATCTGGAGGAGCGTGAGGTCGGCCGTCGGCACCGGCGTGAGCAGTACGAGGAGTTCGCCGAGAAGAAGGCCGACCTGGTGGCCCGTGCCCGCACCCAACGGGAATGGTCGAGTCAGGGTGTCCGCAACGCGATGCGCAAATCCCCGGACAACGACAAGATCCGGCGGCGTGCGGCCACCGAGTCCAGCGAGAAGCAGGCGCAGAAGGTGCGCCAGATGGAGAGCCGGATCGCCCGCCTCGAGGAGGTCGCCGAGCCCCGCAAGGAATGGACCCTGGAGTTCACCATCGGCACCGCCCCGCGATCGAGTTCGGTGGTCGCGACACTGGACGAAGCCGTTGTGCGACAGGGGGACTTCATCCTGGGCCCGGTATCGGTACAGGTCGCGGCCGGCGAACGGATCGGCATCACCGGCCCCAACGGTGCCGGGAAGTCGACGCTGCTGCGGCTGCTGCTCGGTCGCCGGCAGCCCGACGAGGGCCGGGGGAGCCTGGGCGCCAATGTCGCGGTCGGCGAAATCGATCAGGCCCGAGCGGATTTCACCGGACCGGGCAGGCTTGTCGAGCGCTTCGAACAGCGGGTGCCGTCCTGGCCGACCGCCGATGTCCGCACCCTGCTGGCCAAGTTCGGTCTGCGCGCCGACCACGTGGATCGCGAGGTTGACGAGCTGTCCCCCGGTGAGCGGACCCGCGCCGGTCTGGCGCTGCTGCAAGCCTGTGGCACCAACGTCCTGATCCTCGATGAGCCGACGAACCATCTCGACCTGCCCGCCATCGAGCAGCTCGAGCAGGCCCTGGAAAGCTACGACGGTGCGCTGCTGCTGGTGACCCACGACCGCCGAATGCTGCAGAACGTCCGGCTGGACCGCTCGTGGCGGGTGGACCGCGGCCGAGTAACGGAGCTGTAGGCCGGGATCCGGATCAGCCGCGTCGCGGCCTGGTGATCCGATGCAGAACCCAGGCCGCCGGCACCGTGAGCACGATGGTCACCGCGAACAAGATGGTGGCTGAACCGGTGAACAACGGCCAGCCCAGTAGCGAGGTCAGCGCGATCTCCATCACGATCACGTGCAGCAGGAACACCTCGTAGGAGATCTCCCCGAGGCGCACCATCGGCCGGCTGGCCAGCAGCCGGGTGTACAGGCCGGGCCGCTCGGGGCCGGTGAGGACGACCGGAGCGACAACCAGGGTGGCGACCACGGCGTAGAGCAGCGTCTTGGCCAGGTCTGCGCCGAGGTCCGGGCCGGTTGCGGTCATCGTCCCGGCGATCGGGGTGGACACCACCAGATATCCCGCCGCTGCCACCGGGAGTGCTGCCCACCACCGGCAGCGCACCCCGGTGCGTTGCCATACCGCCAGGGCCATCCCGCCGGCGAACCACACCAGGAAGTGCGGCAGCCACATGCCTGCGCCGACCGGCAGCCAGTCGGTGTGGTGCAGCAGCACCAGCCACAGCGGGCTGATCGCCGCCAGCGCCGCCAGCAGGCCGAGTACCAAGCGCGGCCGCCACCGCCCGGCGCGCAGCGCTACCAGCAGGGTCCAGGCCAGCGCCGGCAGCAGGGCGTAGAAGGCGACTTCGACTGTCAGACTCCACATCTGGGTCAGGCCCTGATGTTGATAGCGCGAGAAGTAGTCGCCGTAGATCTGGGTCAGGGTCAGGTTGCGCACCAGGCCCGCCCAGGTGTGCCCGGGGTTGGGTTCGATCGGGCGCAGCTCGTACACCACATACGCCAGCACCACCGTGACCACGTAGGCGGGCATGATCCGGCGCACCCGGCTGCGGCCGTAACGCCGCACCGACGGCCGAGGGGTGCTCGCCGTGGCGGCGCGCACCCACGGCCCGAACAGCAACAACCCGGACAGCACGAAGAAGATCGCCACCCCGATGTCCAGGCGGGCCAGCATCAGACCGGGATAGCCGCGGTTGAGTGCTCCGGTGCCGAAGGCGGCGTGAGTGCCGACCACGGCGAAGGCGGCCACCGCCCGCAGCCCGGTCAGGCCCGGAACGCGGTCGGCCGAGGAGACCTGCTCGAGGCCCCCCGGATCGTCGTCGGCCGCGGTGTTCACCGCGGCGGATGCTGCGGGGCCGATCGCGACCCGAATGCCAGGTCTAGGAAACTCTCGAAGGTGGCTGCGATGGTCATCGGCTCGTCGGGGTACAGACCGGTCCACATGGTGGCCAGCATCGCCGGCGAAAGCATCAGCAGTGGGACGCGTTGGAGCGCATCGGTCTGGATTTCGCCCCGATCGGCGGCGGTGGCTGCCCAACTGCGGATCTGCTCGGCCACCGGGTCGAGGACCCGTTGGCGGTAGATGGTCGCGACCTCCGGTGACTCGCGGCCCTCCGTCATCACCAGTCGGATGAGGCCTTGCCAGGGTGAACCCTCCACGGCGGTCAACATTGGCGTGACCACCCGGCTGAGGAAGTCACGCAGGGATTCCTCAGCACCCGGTTGCGCGGCCCGCAGCGTCGTGACCCGGGCGTCGAGGACGTCGCCGAGGACACCGGCGAACAGCGCCTGCTTATCGGCGAAGTGCAGGTAGACAGTGCCTTTGGCGACTCCGGCGCGGGAGGCGACATCGCTGACGCGGGTGCCGCGGTAGCCCCGTTCTAGGAACAGTTCTAGCGCGGCCCGGGCCACGGACTGACGTGTCTGGGCGGTTTTCTGCGGGCTGGGCCCCCGACTGCGCCGACCGTCGGCAACCACCACGGAGCACCTCCCCACGACAAAAGTGACTTGTAGGTCAGAAATGGGTCTACAGTTATGACTTGCTGGTCACTTTTAATCCTAGTGGAGGGTTCCCGACATGGAGTCAGTTCTGGTCGTCGGTGCCGGCCCCACCGGTCTGGTCATGGCATTGAGCCTGGCGCGCCGGGGCGTACCGGTTCGGATCATTGACCGCAAGAGCGGGCCCTCTCCGGAATCCCGGGCGATGGGCTTGCATGCGCGGACCCTGGAGTTCTACCGCCAGTTCGGGTTTGGTGATCAGGTTGTCGAGCGCGGTGTCGTCGCCGACACCATCCGTTTCCGGGCGGGTGATCGCGACGTCGCTCAATTCTCGCTGGCCGATATGGGTCTGGGTCTGAGCCCCTACCCGTTCATGCTTGCCTTTCCGCAGGACGAGCATGAGCGGTTCCTGCGGGATCGGTTGGCGCAACTCGGTGTCCAGGTGCAGTGGAACAGCGCACTGGAGGATCTCACCGACCACGGCGACGTCGTCGAGGCCGTCGTCAGCGACGGCGAGTCGACCGCGGGGTCCGACTACGCCTACGTCGTCGGGTGCGATGGCGCCCACAGCAGGGTGCGGAAGATTCTCGGTGTCGGATTCCCCGGCGGGTCATCCGAACAACTCTTCTTCGTCGCGGACGCGATCATCGCCGGCGCGCCCGAGGCGGGGATCTACCTCGGCTTCCGCGAGGCGGGGCTGGCGCTGATGATGCCGGTGCGGACCACCGGCACCCAGCGGCTGATCGGACTGGCGCCGCCGGAGGTGAGCAGCAAGCCCGACCTCGGCTTCGAGGATCTGCGGGCCCACGTTGAATATCTGCTCGGCATCGACGTCGCCGAGGTGAACTGGTTCTCCACCTACCGCGTCCACCACCGCGTCGCGGAGCATTTCGGCAAGGGGCGGGTGTTCATCGCCGGTGACGCCGGACATGTTCACAGCCCGGCCGGCGGGCAGGGGATGAACACCGGCATCGGGGATGCGATCAACCTGTCCTGGAAGATCGCCGATGTCCTGCACGGCCGCGCGGAGTCCTCATTACTGGACACCTATGAGCGGGAACGGATTCCATTCGCCCAGTCGTTGATCGCCACCACCGACCGGGTCTTCCGATTCCTGGTCGATGAAGGAAAGGCGGCGCAGACGGTACGGGTCCGGGTGCTACCGAGGCTCGTCGCGACAATGGCGAGGTTCACCGCCCCACGCAGGATGATGTTCAAGACGGTGTCCCAGACCCGGATCTCCTACCGCGACTGCGATTTCAATCAGGGCGAGGCCGGTTCGATCCGCGGCGGCGACCGGTTGCCCTGGTTGGTCAATGCGGGAGGTGGCAACTTCGGTGCCCTGGAATCGCTGGATTGGCAGTTGCACGTCTACGGGGAACCGGGCAGTTCAATTGTCGATGAGGCCAAGCGGCTCGCAATTCCACTGCACCGCTTCGATTTCGACGACGACGCACAGGCCGCAGGGCTGGAACGCGACGCCGTCTACCTTGTTCGCCCCGACGGCTATGTGGCACTGGCGCTCGCGCCCGGCGACGAGGGCGGGCTGACCGGCTTCATCCATGGGCGGGAATTGCGGATCGGGCAGCCTGACGTAACCTCCGACGTCGCTGGAACGGATTCCGCGTGATGGCCGACTGGAGACGGTTCCCCAGCGGTAGGCCCGCGCCGCTGCGAAGTACCTGGCGTCGCGGCTATTAACCCGACCGAGTGCCAGGTAGCACCGCTCCCGCCCACCCGAGCGGGCTGAGATTGCGGTACGGGTCGGTCGTGCGCAACTGTTGAAGGTCGGCGAGCGTGGTCTCGAGTGCGGACTGGGTCCGTTCCTTGACCGTCGCCTCCCAGGTGTCCGCAGGAACACCCGCGGGTCTGGCGGTCTGTAGTGGGGTGCCAAAACGCAGATACATGCGCTGTGGTCGCGGAATCAGTGTTGGCCCGACCCCGCGTACCAACGGAATCGCGACACCGGGTCGCCCGAGCAGACGGGGGCTGACGGCCTGGCTCAACCGGCCAAACGTGCTGTCGCGTGAAACCAGACTGCGGTAGACGTCGTCACCGCCCACGAGACCGACTGGGACGATCGGATAGTCGTGGGCGATGGCCAGACGTGCGAACCCGCTGCGGCCTTGCCAGCGCAACTGGTAATCCTCGCCTTTGAACTTCGGCATCTCCGGACCGCCACCGGGGAACACCAGCACAGTCTCGCCGTTGCGCATCAACTCCGCGCCGATGTCCGGTTCGCCGATCACCGCGCCGGCGGCAGCCAGCAGATCGGCGGCAAGGCCCCGCGCGTCGGCGAATGACCGGTCGGCGAGGCCGCGGACCCGCACCCCGAGCTCACGATGGACGAAGTACGGAATCAATACGACTTCTGCCAGACCGAAGGCGGTGTGGTTGCCCACCAGGAGAAACCGGCCGTCGCGGGGAAGATTCCCCAATCCGTCGACATAGGGCCGACTCAGATCCACGATCGGTCCCGCGCGACCGGCGAGCGTGAAGATCGCCCGGGTCAGGGCCTGCACCCGCCCGGATGGGTCCGGCAATGTGCCGCTCGGGTGCTGTGGGGTCGGCGCCATGCGATCTCCTCATTCCGGGGGCTTTCCCGGAGGTGATCGAAGTCTAGCAAAAACTGACCAAACGACCATAATGGTCAGAATGACTAGTTTGGTTCAGGACGGGGCGGTCCCTGTCGACGGTAGTGCGAGGCCGTGCGCCGATATGGTCACGGCCGTGAGCACCTCCCTCGGCCAACTGCCCGAGCGGAATTCGGCCAAGGCGGCCAGACTCCTCGAAGCGGCCGGTGATCTCCTGATTGGCCGCGGCGCCAGGGGATTTACCGTCGCGGACGTCGCACACCGGGCCCATGTGGGGAAGGGCACGGTCTATCTCTACTGGCCTACGAAGGAAGATCTCCTGATCGGACTGATCGGCCGCGGGTTCCTCAGTCTCATCGACGACCTGATCCAGCGTCTCACCGAGGATCCCGACCTCGCCCGCCCATCGCGCTACTGCCCGCTGATGCTGCAGATCGCGACCAGCAAGCCACTCGTCGCGGCACTGCAGAGCCACGACGACGACCTGCTCGGCATCCTGGCCCGGCATCCGCGTTCGGTTGCCCTGCATGAGGCGCTCGGCCCCGGTGCCGTGCTCAACGCCGTGCTTCCGATCTGGCGTCGCAACGGCCTGGCTCGTCCGGACTGGGACATCGGCGATCAGGCGTTCGCGCTGCACGCGCTGCTCAGCGGTGTTGCGATGTCGCTCATCGGGCCCGGAACCCAAGCGGTCACCGCGGATGATCCGATGGCGGTGTTGAGCAAGGCGGTGACAGCGTTGCTCGGACCCGAACGTGGCGGGAAGGTGAAAATCCGCACCGCGGCAACGGAAATCATCGACTTTCTCGGCGGGTGTCAGGTTGCGGCACTCACGCTGATCGACCCTCCGCGGTCCCACCCGTGAGCTTTCGGCTCATATCGCGCTGCGGCGTATCGGGTGAGCACCTATTCGTACAGTCACTGCCGCCCGCGGGCCCGCCACGCGCGATAGCCGCGGTGGGCGCCGAAGGCGCCGATGATCGCGGTGATGCACCAGACGGCGATCGCCGCGTAGGCCAACGGCGAGCTGAGATCGGAGATCGACGCGCCCAGGGCGGTGTAGACGAACGCCCGTGGCGCCGATCCGATGAGCGCCCCGATCGCCATCTGCCACAACGGCATACCGAACGCACCGAAGGCGTAGGAAGCCAGCGCATCGGAGATCCCGGGAATGAAACGCTGGCCGACCACCGCCCACAGTCCGCGGCGCTGGATCTGGGTGTCGATGCGCTCCGACCATTCCGCCCCGATCAGTGCCCGGGCGCTGTCCCGGCCCGCCCGCCTGCCGATCAGTGCGGTGATCGTCGCCGTCGTCGCGGTCGAGGCCAGGGTGACGACCGTGCCGAGCACCGGTCCGAAGAGAAACCCGCTGCCGGCAGCGAGGAGGGGGCCGGGCACGAATATCGCCGCCAGCATGGCGGCAACGAGGACATAGACCACGGGAGCGACCGGACCAGTCGCCGCGATGGCGGCGCGCATGGCCTCGATATCGACGACCCGCCGGACCGCGACGAGATAGAACAACGTCGCGAGGAAGGCGGCGAACACCGCCAGCCGCAGGATGTGGGCCCGTCGGCCGGCTGCCGGGACCGCCTCGCTCTCAGTCATCCGGACTGTCCCGTATCGGGTTGGGTCCGTCGCGGTGCACAGCCGCCGCAGTGCTTGGGCAGAGCCAGAACGGTGGACCGGAATCTGACCGGCGAGGCTACGGCCATGGGCTCAGCGGAAACGGACGTCCAACGTCGCCAACCCGAAGATCTTCCGGCCGTCGGACTTCGCGGCGACCAGCACGACGCCGGTGCGGGTTTGCGGGTCCAGTGATTTGATCCGGCCGCTGAATTCGATGTCCGCGCCTTCGGTGGCCGAGACGATCGCCGGCGCGGACAGCCGAACCGCGTAGCGGGTCACCGCGCCCGGGTCGCCGGTCCACGTCGAGACGAATCCGGCCCCCAGTCCCATGGTGAGCATCCCGTGGGCGATCACATCCGGCAGTCCGGCCAGCTTGGCGATGTCCTCGTCCCAGTGGATCGGGTTGGCGTCGCCGGCCACCCCGGCGTAGTTGACCAGGTCGCCGCGGGACAGCCGGGTGTGGTGTACGCCCAGTTCGTCGCCGACCGACACATCCTCGAACCGGGGTGTCCCCGGCGTGCGGGCCGAGTCGTCGGCGATCCGAACCTCGCCCTCGGGGCGAACGGTCTTGGTGTAGTTGGCGTCGGAGCCGTCGATCCCCATGATGTCCACGTCATGCATCATGGCCCTCTGCACGGCCGCCTTGACCGCCGGATTGATGTCCTCGGAGGTCACCCCGACGACGGTGGTGTGCAGGGTGTGCACCCGTTCGCCGGCCTGGTCGGTGAAGGTGTTGGTGACCGTCACCAAATCCCGGCCGGCGATCCGGCGTACCGCCGTCAGTTCGACGTCGATGTGCAGTTCGTCGCCCTCCACGATCGGGCGGTGCGCCTCGAAGACCTCCTCGGTCTGCACCCAGGTGTCATAGCCGACGACCACCGACTCGAACATGAGGCGATTGCAGGACATCCCCGGGGTCGAGGTGAACGTCACCGGTGCCACCAGGCCCGAATAGCCCAGTGCCGCGGCGGCATCGACATCCCAGTGCGCGGGGTGATAGTCCTGCACGGCCCGGGCGTACTCGCGAAGCTTCTCGCGGCCGACCAGGTAGGTGCCGTCCATCTGGTAGTAGTGGCCGACCCGGGATTCGAGTGCCGGCGCCTCTGATGCTGCGGTCATGGATTCGCCCAACTTCTGTCGGACTGTCGCTGAGACCGACCACAGCACATTAGCGCGCCGAACTCCGGCGGTAGGAGCCGCGCGGTTTTGCCGCGCCTAGACTTCCGAAGGCGGAAGGCGGCGATTGCACCATGGTGAACACGGACGACGTCAAGCGGGCGGTGCTGGATGCCGCCCGCGGGATGTACGCACGGCAGGGTTACGTCAACACCACCATCAAGGGGGTGGCCGCTGCGGCCGGCGTGGCACCGGACCTGATCCGGCGCTACTACGACAACCGCGAGGAGCTTTTCGCCGCGGCGATGCGGCTGCCCGTCGATCCCGCGACGGCCATCGCGCAACTGCTCGCACCCGGGATCGACGGGCTCGGCGAGCGGTTGGTGCGGGTGACCCTGCGGATGCTCGACGAACCGGAGACCCGCGACCAGATCGCCGCCATGGTCCGCGACGGTGCTGGCGCGGCGAAGGCGACCGCGCCACTGCGTGAGTTTCTGGAGTCGGTGATCATCGACCGCGTCGCGGCCGCACTGCGCGTCCCGGATGCCCGGATGCGGGTGACGCTGGCGATCTCCTATGTGGTGGGGGTGGCCGGCTCGCGCTACGTGTTGCGGATGGAGCCGCTCGCCTCGGCCACCGAGGATGAGATCGTGCGCCTGGTCGCCCCGGCGGTGCAGACGGCCTTGACCGGTGCGCCGGATGTCCCGAGCTGATGTCCCTACACAACGCCCGACAGCCGATCGCGTCATGCCTGCGGTTGGCTAACTGATTTCAGTCACTAGCGCTGCAGGACCTCCCGTGCCTGTGACAGGGTGGACAACGATGGCTGGGAACCGGGTTGTCGGATCAATTCGTGGCGGCAAGGCGAGTTCATTCCCGGCACGGGGGCGGGTCGGCGCGCTGGCGGCGGCCGTGGGAGTGGGCGCCGCGCTCGCCTCGATGCCCGCGGTGGCAAGCGCCGAAACAGACTCGTCCGGGTCTCGGTCCGCGGCGTCCGCATCGGCGCCGGGCGGATCCCGGTCGGAACGGGCCGGACGCCCCGCGGGTCCGGTGCGGTCGACACACCACCCCGGGGCGGTCAGACGCGCCCCGTCCACCCCGGAAAAGCCGACAGTCCCACGGCCCGGCCCGGGTGCCCGCGCTGCGAAGGGTGTGCCGGCCGCCGGGATCGCGGCGAGGTCACCGGCGATACCTGATGACCCGACTATGTCAGCCGATGCCAACCCGGAGTCCGACCTGGTGGCGGTGGGATGGGCCGAGCAACGCTCCGGGGGTGATCCGGCCAGTCCGGTGGCGTCGCCGCTGATGTGGGCGGGGGCGGCGGCTGCGCGCCGCGACATCGGTGACGTCGGCGGGGTGCCGCGCCGGATCGCGACTGCTGTGCACAGCGGCGCTCCTGCCGATCCGCCTGCGGCCGCCGCAACCGGAGCCGGCTTCGGGGCGGGTCTGGGGTCGATCTTCGCGTCCCTCTTCGGTGACGGGACCGCCGAAAACCCCAACGGCGGGATGCTGATCGGCAACGGCTTCAGCTATGACGCCCAGACATGCCCGGGTGTCACCGCCTGCACCGGCGGCAGCGGCGGCCTGTTCTTCGGGAGTGGCGGCAACGGCTGGAACGGCGGCGTGGGCGGATCTGCGGGCTGGATCGGCAACGGCGGCAACGGCGGTGCCGGTGTCCTCGGCGGTGCCGGCGGCGCGGGCGGCAACGGGGGTGTGTTCCTGGGCAACGGCGGCAATGGTGGTGCCGGCGGGGCCGCGGTGATCTCCGGTGATCCCGGCGGCAACGGCGGTGCCGGGGGCAACGCGGGATTCTTGTCGGTGTTCGGCCGGGGTGGTGCCGGTGGCGCCGGCGGTAACGGCGGTGTCGGCGGCAACGGCGGTGCCGGCGGCCAGGGCAGCTACCTGCTCGGGGCAGGAGGTGACGGCGGTTCGACCGGGACCGGTGGGGTCGCCGGACAGGCTGGTGCGGCCCGGATTCTGTTCCTGTTCGCCAACAACGGCGCGGACGGTGGCGTCTTCGACAACCTGCTCGTGTACTTCCTCGGCGAAACGGGGGAGACGCCGCACACCCCGACCGGTTACGGCGTGATCGGTGAATTCGCACTCGATGCGCGCACCCCGCTGACGGCCAGTGGCCGGATCGTCGGTCAATCAGTGGCGCTGAAGAACAACAGCAAAGACGAGGACGGCTACAGCCTGTGGCCGCTGATCGAGGATCTCTTCACCTCGCCGGAACCGGTGCCCGAGGGCGACAAACTCGCGCTCGCGCAGACGATTCTTCAACGGGTGCAGCTCTACCCGGATCTCGGCCCGAAGCAGGAGTTCCCGACTCCTGAGGAGGGCACCCCGACGGACAAGGGCGGGTATGTCTTCTGGGCGCAGGATTTCGAATTCGCGCCGGATCTGACCTCGACCGACGGGGCCTACGCCGGTGTGCTGGCCGTGATGTGGGCGGGAAAACAAATCCTTGGTGACGCCGTGAAGATCTACCCGGTGCCCTCGAGCAGCCTGTTCAAGACCCTCGGCAGCGCGACGATGGGCGCGTACAACTCCGGCCACATCATTGACGGCGACGGCACGACGCCGTACCTGACATCGCTGGG
>Ga0209986_10001545_pt1 | contig 21893 bp, 33 predicted proteins | sample BlataG_FD_183168 | JGI IMG/M metagenome (GOLD analysis project Ga0209986, IMG submission 183168) | Deep subsurface microbial communities from Black Sea to uncover new lineages of life (NeLLi) - Black_00105 metaG (SPAdes) (version 2) | ecosystem: Environmental > Aquatic > Marine > Oceanic >... | reverse complement strand
TTAAACTAATGAAGAAACAATTAGGGAGAAAATTAAACTTTTGGATATCTCCAGAGCTGGAAAAAGAACTCAAGGAATATGCAGAAAAGAAGGGCTGGAAATTTAGCTTTGTTATAAGAGAGGCTATTAAGAAATATATAAAGATAGGAAATAAAGATGCATGAAAGCGAAATAAAGAAGGATTCTATGAATCCAAATCTTAAAAAGTGAGGTGAGAAAATGTCAGAAATATTTGCAAGCTTAAGTCTTTTTATCGTCGCTTTATCAATCGTATTCCCAATGATCATTTTCTTAATGTTTTGGGTCTTATGTCGTAATATTGGGCTCATAAGAAAAATGATAGAGAAAGCTTTATCAGACTAAAAAAAGTGAGGTAAAAAAAATGAATAATTCTATTAGTGATCTTACAGCTCGCGAGCTAGCTTCAAGACATGCTCAATTAATGGAAAAGATAGAAAACTTACCACCTGGAACAGAAGTCTCTCTTGATAAAAAGGAAAAGATAAAAGCACTAGAAGAAGAGCTAAGTAAAAGGCTTTATGAAAATTTAAGTAGTGATGTTCTTCCTATAGTTAGCACCTTCCCTAGCAAAGCTAAACTCATTGAAAGGAAGATGATGATCCCCTTTCATTTTGAAGTTTTTTCAAGCATGAATGTTAGAGTAGACAGATTCAAGATAGAGGCTTCTACTAAAGAGGAAGCTTGGAAAGAAGCCGGGAAGAAAGCTAGAGAATATCCGGGCAAGGTTAATCTCAAAATTAGTTAAGGAGGAAAGATGAAGAAACCTTACAAGAAACCTGAAATAAGAAGAGTCCCTTTAAGACCAAAAGAATCTGTTTTAGGATTCTGCAAAAATTCTCAGACTCAGGGTCCTAGAATTGGCACCTGCACAAGACCGGGAAATTGTCTTATTGAAGGGTCATAAAAGGAGGCACTATGAAAAGATCTAAAAATTTACAAGATTTAGCAGATTCTTTATCTAAAATGTGCTTTGGTGAGAAGCTAAGCGAGATCCATAAAAAGAAGATCTGTATTCAATGCAAAAGAAAAGTAGAGGAGATAGCAGATCCATTGAGCAAGGCAGAATACGAGATATCTGGTTTATGTCAAGTTTGCCAAATTGAATATTTTGGAGAGGAGGACTGATGAAAGAAAATGATAAAGTCCAAGTATGGGACGAATCTACTCACCAATGTTTAGGCTGGGGGACTATCATTAAGTTTGCTTATTCAGCCAAAGACATTATCACTAGAAAGAAGGCTCCTGATCCTATCCCCCTCATTCAATTAGAGTCCGGGAAGAAAATTTGGGGAGATAGATGCGACTGGATTGAAGAAAAAAAGGCTATCGAGATTGGAGTTCGCCTCTTCCGAGATATCTTCAAAGAGCCAGGAAGCTGAAAAGGTTTGACAACTACTGCTAGATGTCATAATATTCCTGTGAATATGCATGTCTACGAATAATCATGAAGAGGCGTGAGTAATATGGTTAAGACTTATAAATATGAACGAATTTGCGATTTAGATGGCTGTAGTAAAAAATTCAAAACAAACTATAGACAAAAGAAGTTCTGTGAGCCAGCACACCATGATGAATATTGGAGAAGAATAAGAAGCGGAAAAAATGAAGTTGAAAAAGAGCTTTCGAGATTAAGGGAAAAAATTGAAGCTTTAGAAGAAAGGAAAGAAATAAATAAAGGAGGTGGTAATAAAGCAGAGAAGAAGGAACCCAATGGGCAAAGGTGAGAGAGGGGGCTGGAGACAGCCCTTTTCTCTCGAGGCTATGGACTCTCTTAAGCTGGAAGTGATTAAAAACCAGCTGGAGAAGAAGGGCATTAAATTTAATATAATCCCCTTCTTTAGATTTGTCAATGGTGAAGGAAAATCAAATGCCAAACAAAGGATTCAAACATACAGAAGCAACGAAGAAAAAATTGAGAGAAATTGCAAAATTGAGAATTGGTAAAAACACTTCAATGTATGGTCGCCATCATTCTGAAGAGACAAAAAGAAAGATGAGGGAAGCGAACATTGGGTCTAAAAATCCAAATTGGAAAGGGGGAATAATACAAGATAAAGATGGATATGTTTATATCTGGAAGCCTGATCATCCAGGAGTTAATAGCTTGGGATATGTAGGCAAGAGTCGTCTAGTAGCTGAAGAAAAATTGGGTAGATATTTATACCCTAATGAAATTCCTCATCACAAAAACGAAATAAAAGATGATAATAGACCTGAAAATATTGAAGTAATGGAATCAAGATCAGCGCACATGAAACATCATAGGCAAATCAAAAAATTAAATCTATGAGGAGAAAAAAATGACAGAAAAAAAAGGAGAAAAAGGTTTAATCCAACTTTCTTTTGCTAAGGTACTAGCTCGCAAATATGGCACACAAATTTTAAATCCATTTGAAGCGACATTAACTCTATCTGAGAAAAGAGGGCATCTTTACCGAATGAAAGGGAAGTATGCTATATCTAGCACAGGGTATGTTCACCTCAATAGGATTGCTTCAATTAGTTTAGTAACGCCTCAAGAAGTAGTAGTAGACAAGCAGTCTTATCCTAATCCCCATGTAGAGAGAAATAAGATCACGAAAGCAATTGAGACAGTAAACGTAAGGAAAATGGCTATAGGATTCAGCCCGGTAGGAAACATAGTAGCTATTGACAAGACGCTGTTTTATAACGTCTACACTTATTTTATCCAGGCGATCCAAGCTAAGATGAAAGCTACTGACTGGAAGAGCAAAGAGCTTCTATATCCTAACTGTGCAGTCTATGGAACCAGGAGAGACAAGCCGGATCTAGGGGGAAAAGAAAAATGGGTATTCTATGAGACTGTTCGCCCTCTAGGGATCTGGATAGACTACACTCACCCGGCGATCATAGCTTGCCTGGAAGATCACACGCAGAGGCAGAGATTCGGAGACAGGATAGCTCAGAAGATAGCTGAAAGAAATTGCCTGAAAGATCACCCAGCAATAGGAGTTTCTCAAGTATCAGCTTACTTTGATGATGCAGATAAAAACAAAGAAAACGGGAAAGCTGAAGTTAAAGTCTACGGATGGCGCCATGAGCTAGACGCTACTGCTATAAAAGACATTTCAAAGCAAGCTGCAAGTGGAGATGAGAGGATCAAGACAGAGGCTTCTATTATAGATACTGAAGTAGAAGAAGAGGGAGAAGTAATAAAGGAAACAGCAGAAGAGGAGGGAGTAGGGGAAGGGAAGCCTAGAGAGAAGACTCCAGGAGAGATGAAGAGCCCAGAGGAGGATCCAACTTATGAAAAATGAATACAAACCAACATTAACGGACCTAGAAGAAGTCTGCTACACCATAACAAACAAGATGGATCACAGTAGAGCTAAAGGGCGAACAGTGTCCAGGAAATTCAGCAACTGGGCTTCTGAGATCGATCATCCTTGCTTAAGATATCTAGTCTATTCCCGGGCTAACTGGAAAGACAAAAAACTTCCTGAAGTAGAGACATTGTATCTTTTTGAAGAGGGCAAAGATGGAGAGAAGAAGCTCAAAGCTATGATCGAAGCAGAAGGTTATGAAGTTATTTTAGCCCAGCAATATTTCGACTGGAAAAAGTATCAGATCTCAGGAAGAACAGATGGCTCCCTGCAGTTTGATATCCCAGCTCATAACTACAAAGGAAGAGCGCCTTTAGAGATCAAGACTGTAGCTCCTCACATCTTCAAGCTCATGACTTCTATAGAAGAAATTAAGCAGAGTAAATCTTACTGGATGCGAAAAGCTATTTCCCAGCTCAATATTTATATGCTCATGTCTGGATCTGAATTTGGATTCTTAGCTATCAAAACCTATAGGCTCAGACCGCGGATCTTGGCCATGATGGTAGATTATGAACTAGGAGAAAGGTGCATCAAGAAGTGTGAGGAAGTTAATCATTGTTTAGCGAAAGGAATCCTACCTGACCGAATGGAATACGACTCTTCTATTTGCGGACTCTGCGCTTTCGATCATATTTGCGGTCCAGTGAAAGTTACTAAGTATGCAAGCGAGATAGACGAAGAAGTGATTAAAGATCTTCTCTTCTATAAGAAATGGGAGTCCTTAGGATCTCAATGGAAGAAGGTAGCAGAGGCGCTTAGAAAGCGTCTAAAGGGTGTCAACGCTATAGTAGAAGGAGTGGAGATCTCGTCCCGGGACTACGAAACTACAGCTTATGAATATCCAGACGATATAAAGAAAGTTTATGGAAGTCCAGTAACTAGGACTAAGGTAACTTTGAAAGTTATCGAGGAGGCTACCAATGGAAAATAACAAGCAAATAGAGCTTATCAAAACTCAATCTTTCAGCTTACCTGATGAAGCAAAATATATCATCATTACTGATGATAAATCTCTGAAGGAAGCCAATTATTTCTATCAAAACTGCAAGCTGATTATAGAGAAGATCCATAATCATATGGATCCAATCAGGAAAGCTACTCACAAAGCATGGAAAGAATCTATAGCTCAGATTGATAGGCTGGAAGAACCTCTTCTAAGAGCCATGAAGACAGTCAAACCTAAGATGATAGCTTACAAGCTTAAAGTCCAAGAGGAGATCCAGAAGAAGGAAGCTAAAGCTCAAGCTGAAATAGAAGCAGAAAAGAAAGAGCAAGACAGGCTTCTTCAAGAGGCTACAGCCTTAGAAGAAACTGGAGATAAAGTAGAGGCTGATGAAAAACTCGAGGAAGCAGTTAGCCTAGAAGATAAAGTGAAAGAATCTATTCAGAAGATGGCAACGATCCCCAAAGCTCCTGAAACTAAAGGAATGACCATGAGAAAGATCCCAAAGTGGAAGTTGATTAATTTTGATGATGTTCCTGTGGCATATCTCAAGCTTGATGAAGTGAAGATAGGGGCTGCAGTAAGAGCTTCTAAGGGGATTATCAAGATCCCTGGAATTGAAGTCTATTTTGAGACTGTATAAGGACAAGAAGCGACAGTGGAAAAAAAAGATGTTCCCACCTTAAAAGCAGCCATAGCTTACCCCGAAATTGCTGACAATGCCCGGGTTTGAGCATCTTCCCGGGACTGTCGCTCCTTAACTTTAATAAAGGAGAAAGAATGAAAAAAGAAAAAACTAAGATTCTCAAAGAGAAGTATGCTGGATCATACAAAGGCACAAGAAATGAAGGGGAAGCAAAGCTAGAAAAAGCTAAGGATCCTAAAGAGAAATTCAAGCGAGCCGATAAGCTACCCCTAGAAGTAAGCAAACGCTCTGACAAGCCTACTCCCCCACCACCACCAAAGAAAGGAGATCAGCCTAATCTTTTTGGAGAGCAAGATCAAGTCTACAATACCATCCAGGAAGAGATCTCAATCATAGTAGCTGCAATCGTAGCTGGTCAAGAAGCGATATCTAAAAAGGAAGATCAAATAGCAGATCTAATGGAGAGAAAACAAAAGCTAGAGAAGGCAGCTGTCACAGTAGCTAAACTCAGAGATTCGAAGCTAGAGAAGAAGAAAGAGAAGAAAAAAGGGAAGTGAGTAGAAGGAGCCTAGCTGGAGATTTTTCTCTCTTGTCTCTCCTTTTTGATCAAAGGCTAGGCTCCTCTTCTGCTTTCTGTTGACAGTAGCTTTTTTTTATTATAAGACTGGCAATAATGGATATAAAAAGTGATAGTCCAAAAAAGAAAAATATACCTAAGGAAAGCTATAAAGAAGATCGCAGACCAGCTCAGCAATGGTATTGGGGAGATTGGTTTTCAGCTTTTGATGTAAGGCTCTGCAGTTTAGAAGCTAGGGGCTTATGGATAGATATGTTAGGGATAATGTTTCAATCAGAAATAAGGGGAACCTTAACTATAAGTCGAAAAAAAGTTAATAGCAAAACTTTAGCAAAAATTGTAGGCGACACAGAAAATAAAATAGCAAAGTTATTACAAAAACTGGAAGCTAAAAATGTATTTTCTAGACTAGGAGATGGAACTATCATATGTAGGCGAATGTATAGAGAGAGTGTAAGAAAAGAAGAGATAAGTGAGGCTCGGTCTAAAGCTGGCAAAGAAGGAGCCAAGAAGCGATGGCAAGAGGATAGCAAAGATAAAAATAAAAAAATAGCAAAAATAGCAGCTTCTACTTCTTCTTCTACTTCTTCTTCTACTTCTAAATCTAAGAAAGAAGAAATAATAAAGAAGAAAGAAGTAAAAATTGACTTTAATTTTGAAAAGAGAAAATTTCTAAATATAAACGTAGAAGACAAGGCTGGATGGTTAGATGCTTATCCAGCTGTAGATATAGAAGCACAATTAAGGATAATGAGAGAATGGCTTCTAGCGAATCCTTCAAGAAAGAAATCTAACTACAGACAATTCATAAACAACTGGCTAAAAAGAGAGCAAGACAAAGGGGGATCCAGGAAGACAGGACAATCTTTCTATATATCAAAAAGAGATCGAGACGCTAAAGAGATTAAAGATTTAGTTAATAATTTTAAAGAAAAGGAGAAAAAATGAATAATCCAAGAATGAAGGAAGTTATTCCAAACGCACCTGCCACACCAAAAGAGGGCACCATAATCCAAGAGGAAGGAGGCCTTGAAAATGGTTCGGTATGGCGCCACAACGGAAGAGCCTGGATAAAAATATATCCGAGGGATGATTCCGATATTATAAAGGACAGGCTTCGATTAGTTGAGGAAGCCTTGAAGGAGCTTCTTTTAGCTCTTACAAACCCTGAAGTTCATAGGAGAAAAAAATAAACCCAAATGAATTAGGAGAATTCTCGACAGCCTTATTAGAGTCTGCGAGGGTGATAGGGAAGACTATTGGAGCAGAAGACGCTAAGCCTATGTTTAATTATCTTAGTGGCTATCCTCTCAAGATAGTAATTCAAGCCATGGACCGCGCTTTAAGGAAAAGGGATCCTGATGATATCTTCCAGAAATCACTCTTACTAACTGGGATAGAAATAGAACAAGCTGCAAAGGAGATTATGTCTGAAGCTCTTCCTCAAGGCGCAGAAGGGAAAGTTAATAAATGTAAAGTCTGCAATGGGAATGGCTGGCTCACTTTCTTAGAGAAAGGAAAGGGGATGCAAGCTTATCCTTGCAGATGCCTCTATGAAACAGCCTACGAAGCTTTAAGAAGGAAGAAGCGCCCGGGCTCCTTTGATGCTACTTTAAATTTTGCGAGGAAAAATATAATAAAGGCTTATCAATTTCATCAAAAGAAATGGGGGGATCAGAATGGATCAAAAGTTTAACATAAAAAATTATACTACAGAAATCTCAGCAGAAAGAAGCATCCTTGAAATAGAGAAGCTTTTAACTTTCTTTGGAGCTGCAGCAATTATAAAAGAATACACTTCTAATGGAAGAGTCCACAGCCTTTCTTTTAGACTCCTGGACGATTCTTTTAAGCTTCCAGCAAATGTTGAGGGAGTGAAGGAAATTCTATATAAAGGGATCCGCGCTCACCATGCAAGGGATTCAATGAAGAGAAGAGATGATAAGGCTTATAGGGTAGCATGGAGAATACTAAAAGACTGGACTCATGCTCAGTTAAGTTTAATAGCATCAGGGCAAGCCCAGCCACAAGAGATCTTCCTTCCTTATATGTATGATGGGAAGAGGACTCTCTTTCAAAAATATACAGAAGGAAAATTATTGACTTCAGGAAAAGAACGAGAATGAAAAATAAATCGTTACTCAATTCCAGGGCAACTATTTCCCGGACTTTCCGAGCTAATTATTTAGTAACATGACTAAGCATTGGGAGCATCTTAAAAGAACGAGGAAGGGAAGTGAAGCCTAACTACATCAATAACTGGCAAACCTGGAAAGAGCTATGCCAGGAGTGGGACATTAACCCTTATGAGTATGTTGACTTTGGAATAGATGAAGGGGGAGGCAACTCTACTGATTTTGAGTATATCGGTGATACGCCAGAGAAGGAGGAGTGAATGAAAACAGGCTATGAATGCACTTGTTATTTCAAGGGCATAGACGGACGTGGTACTTGTGATGATGAATGCCAATGGTGGAGAAAAGAAGGTTGTGTTTGTGCAAAAGGAAACAAGCTATGGGATGGCAAGGAACATTATGCCAAATCGGGGGCAAATAGAAATGTCAACTAGGAGGTAAGGATGGCATGTAATGTGTGTGGAGGAAAGGTTGAGGTGTGTGATAACTGTCTCGAAGAATTAGATAAGAGAGAATTTAAGTGTTATGGAGAGGCTCATTTTTGTAGTGAAGATTGCTGGGAAAAGTGGTTAATAGAAGAAGAGGCAAGCACGCTTGAGGAGGCTGAAGATGATGGCACTTAAACCCAAACCAAATAGGAGAATAAAATGAAGAGAGAAAAGCTTTTAGAAGTATTAGATATGTGGATGCCTAATGATGAATTGAGTATTTTAGGGAGGAAATACAAAAGGCAAATCGTGGCATTGATAAAAAGTGCAGATGCGGGTAAAGAAACTACCCCGATTGAAATAAAGCCAGAAGTAACAGATGGGTGGGTTGAGGAGAAGGCGACGGGATTAATAGACTTATTTTTAATGAGGGAAGGTAAAATACCGCTCTTGTCAGATTGTAAACACTTCATCCGCCAGCTCTATGAGGAGATGCCATGAAAAAGAAGAAATCATTAAGAGAAAAAGGGAATGACTTCCAGATCTGGATCAGGAACTGGCTTCAAGAAAGAGGCTGGATTGTAAGAAATTTCCCTATGACTTCTAAGCCTATCTTAGTGCCAGAAAGAAAAGGATCTAAAATAAAAAAGCTGATATGGCTTCCGCAAGACAATGATGTTTTCGGCTGTGATCTCATAGCCAGGAAAGGAAATATAACTTTATGGATCCAAGCTTCACTTGATGAGCATATCACAAGAAGACTCCAAGAATTTTCTATTTATTTTAAAAACTTAACACCTTTTGAATTTTTAATGATCTGGATAAAAAGAGAGAAATGGAAGTCTATAAAAAGAGTTCGCATAGATAGTAGAGGAGCTTTGATAGTAGAAGATGTGGGAAAGATCACAGCTGGTAAATTTATTGAAGCTAGAGGAGCTTTTTATTTCCTTTTTGGAGAGAAGGAGAAGAAAAAATGAAGCTTGAAAACATATTGAAAGAAGTAGAAGACGAAATCTTCCGGGCAAAAATTAAGTTTCCTAAATGGTATCTAGATCCTGTTCATGGAGCAGCTATAGTAGCAGAGGAAGCTGGAGAAGCTCTTCAAGCAGCATTAGATTTTTATTATGGAAGATCTGGATCTCATTTTTTAAAAAAGGAGCTTATCCATACAATAGCTATGGGAATCAGATTCTTGCTTAATTTTGAAAAATCAGAGAAGTGGACTAATGAAAAAATTCTTAAAAAAAAGGAGGCTTAACATGGAACAAAATTTTGATCATCCTAAAGACATAGCTCCAGCTGCCTTACAATTTTTAGCCCAAGATGGCTTTCAGCGGTTAGATGGTGAATGCGAATGGAAAAGCGATAAGTGGGTCTATAAGATTTACAAGCTCAATGATGTAGCTGGAACCATCAGGATTGACCTTAGGAAAGTGCTGAAATAGGAGAAGCTGCTAGATGGATTCTAAGCGCCTTGAGAGCCTGTTTAATGGGATTATACACCTTAGACCAGGGAAGGCTCTTAAAGTGCGTAATAAGCAAAATTTAAAGGAGGTTTAATCATGGATAGAGTAACGATTAAAGAAGACTTTAAAGAAAATAAATCAAGGTGGCAACATCAACTCAGGAAGAAACTAGAGAGAGATGCCTTTAATGAAAAATATGAATGTTACTGCTGTGGGATTAAGGAAACACTAGAGATCCATCACTTGATTTATACTGGAGATAAAGTAGGGTTTTTTAATAAAAAATATTGGTTAATTCTTTGCGAAGAACACCACCGCGAAGCAGAAGCTGAAAAGAGGCGCAAAGAATGGGAGAAGAAGCATGAGAAAGAAAATTAAAAGATTCATTGGAGATCTCATAGAAAAGATCTTCAAAAGGAAAGAGCTTCTAAAATTTAAGACGCAAGCAGATCTCTTAGAGAAAGAAGTAGAAGAGAAGGTTAATATAATTAAAGGACAGGCTGAGATAATCAGTAAGATAACTACAGGAAAATATGTTCACTTGACCCAGTATGAAAAGAGAATGATCCTCACAGCTATAGAAAACCCAGCCTTTAAAGATTGGCTTGAGACTCCAGCTACTAAAGCTCAAGACAGGATCACCTGGAGAGATCTCCGGGAAAAAATGAAACTGCACTTGAAAGAAGAAAACGATGAGACAAGAGCAGGGGATAATGGCTAAGCGAACTATACTAATAAAATGGAAGTGGATCTTCTTAGCTGGAGTGATATTGATCACTCTTATTCTCCTTGAGAATTATTGTAGAGATGCTGGCTACGAGAAAAAAATAAGAGACCTTGATGAAGAGATCTCAGACCTCAAAGGAAAGAATTCTAAGCTTGAAGGTGAAGTAGTAGATTATATCAACGATGCTTTAGCTGAAAGAAAAGAAGTAGAGAAATTAAAAACTGAAGTAGAAGCAAGCAAGGCTAGGATCGAAGAGCTGGAGATAGAAGAAGCTGAAGTAGAAGAAATAGTTATGGCGCTCCCCCCTTCACAGCTCGTAGAAGAAACTAGAGAGATCTTAGGCTGTCAAGATATCCTACTCAATGAAGAGGGGGTCTTGTTTTCTGTGGAGTGCGCTAGAGAAGGATTGCTTAAGCTAAAGCGATTTTCTCTAGTAGAAGGGAAATATGATGAAGCAATCTTCGCTCTATCTAGAAGCGAGAAAGCTTTGATCCGGCAAGAAAGAGTATCTTGGAACCTCTTCGGAGCCTTATGGAAAATGGGAGATCAGATCTCGAATTATAAGGTGATGGCAAAGAAGCAAGATGTTAAATTTAATCTAAGCGAGAAGCAGAACAAGAAGAGCTTTTGGAGTGGCCTATTTAAAGGCTTCATAATAGGAGTAGGCGTAGGAGTAGTAGTTACTGCTACTTTTAAATTTGTCTTAGGGAAATAAGACGGAGGAATAAATGAATCAAGATGCTATCAAATTAATTAAGGAAGCAATCAAGCATTATGAAGACAAGAAGCTTCGCTTAACTGGAGAGATCCTTTCTTTGAGGATAAGGATCGAGGAAGCAGAAAAAGCAATCTTTAAGGTGGATAACATAAGGCAGAGCCTAGAGGCTGGTTTAGAAAAGTTAGAAGAAGCAAGGGAGAAAGAGGGCAAAGAAGAAGCGGAAGAAATAATAATAGAAAAAGATCTAGGAACAAAAGAAGTAGAAGTTGTGAGAGAAAATAAAAAAGAAACAAAGGAAGAGTTCCAGAGAAAAATGAAGAGAGGAGATGCAGTGCTCGAGGCTGCAGAAACAGAGCGGGAAAATAAGAATAAAAGCTGGGAGCTTTGCTCTGTGTGTAAGGTTCATCATGTAGCTCCTTGGAATAAGAAGAAGATTTGCTCAATTTGCCAAGCGAAGAGAAAGACCACGAGGCCATATAAAAGAAAAAATACTTTTATTTAGCTTGACTTTTATTTCAGCCTTCCCTATTTATCTTTAATAGGGCAATGGCACTCAAACCAAAAAGAATATTTCTTCATCACTCCCTTACTCAAGACAGTGGATCTGTATCTTGGGGAGCTATCAGATATTATCATACTAAAGTTAAGAAACGTCCTTATCTTGATATTGGATATCACGCAGGCTGTGAACTAGTAAAGAGTGGAGATCATAATTACTATGAAATCTTCATGGGGAGAATGTGGGATATCCAGGGGGCGCATTGTAGAGGGCATAATCAAGATTCTCTAGGGCTTTGCTTTATAGGAAACTTCGATCATATAGCGCCAGTAGATGATCAGCTGAAGGCTGGAGCTAAAGTCGTTTCTCTTTGGCTTTCACTCTACAACCTCACGATAGGAGATATCCACCTGCACCGCGAATATGATCCAAATAAGAGTTGCCCAGGGGAGAAATTCTCGCTCAGGCATTTCAAATCTTTTGTCTTTTAAATTATAAAAGGAGGCTTTCTATGGCTGGGAAATTAAAATTTGATCTTCACACTGGAGCAGCCTTTCTCATTTGGGCTGTATTATTGACCTGGGCTTACTATCACCCGAACCCTCAGTTCCCTAATTATGCGATTTGGCTTACTGCCGGACTCACAGCTTACACAGGCAAAAGACTCTTCCAAAAGAAGAGGGAATTTAATGGAGTAAATCCATAATGCTGAAAGCAATCCCTTGGGATGTTATCGGGCCTGCGCTCTCTGCAGTCTGCTTAATTTTAATCGTAGTCTTTGGATTCATACTGAAATTTCAAAAGCAATCTAAGCCTAATTCGCCTCTCCCTGTAGATATCAATTCTACAGGAAAGAAGACTCTCTGCTTCCAGCATGAAGGGAAGATTGCTTCTAACAAAACAGCTATAGAAATGATAGGAACTCAACTAAACACGCTCCATGAAAACAACCGGGAAGACCATAATAAGATAGAAAAAAAAATAGATGACTTAGGGGGAAAGATTATCCAGGCAATAGATGAGAATAGTATCAGAGAGTAGCTCCCAGAGGGGACAGTCTAATAGGATCCTATTCGCCAGCTATCTAACGCAGCTTAAAACGCCTCTAAAGAGGATTCATTTTCTATGGAAATAATCAGCGCAAATCTTTCCTCTGTAGAAGTCTGGAATAAGAATCTGCAGACCCGGGCAACAAAAACTAAAGACTATGAAAGGACTAAGAAGCAAGTCTTAGAGCTGGGGATCTACAAGCCAGCTGTAGCCTATAGCGAGAATGGGAGATATTATATCCTAGGTGGTAGGACTCGCTACTTTGTGATAAAGGATCTCAAGCATAAAAAAATAGATCTCTCTATAGTCCATCCAAAAACTGAAGCTGATAAGTGGAAGTATGCCCTTTCTGATAACGATAATTCTGGGATCTGGATCGAAGAGAAAATAGCAGAAGAGATCTTCGCTCTGCAGGAAGAGATAGAGCTTGAAGATTACAAGATAGACATAAGGGACTCTGTCTCTCTCAAAGAGCTTTTAGGGGGATTCGCGCCTGGAGATGAAGTCTCTGGAGAGAAAAAAGAGCTAGAGAGAATCTGCCCTAAGTGTGGGTTTAAATGGCTAGAGTAGAAATTAATTAGCTTGACTTTTTAAAATAATATTATATATTAATCTACATGACTGTGACCAATGAATCCAACAATCTCATTTATAGCCCTTCTTGTAAGCCCCACATCTCTGTTGGTCACAGTCTTTTGGGCATAGAGGGGCAATTAAGGGAGAGTGTTAAAATCAAGATAAGGAGGTAAAATCCTATGACTGAAAAATTGAGCGGAGTAAAGGTTTTTCAAACCTCAGACTACGCAAAATTCAAAGTTTTAAATGGGAATAGACCTCTCAAACCAGCTCATGTGAAGCTGTTAAAAGAGTCTATTTCAGAACATGGAGACTTAGGAATGCCAATCATAATCAATGAAAAATTCGAGATGATTGATGGTCAGCATCGACAAAAGGCGCTTGAGGAATTGAAGCTCCCTGTACAGTACATCAAGAAATCAGGATTTGGTCTTAAGGAAATTCATGTTTCCAACACGAATAGGAAAAACTGGACACTGACAGAATTTATGAACTGCTATGATGATTTAGGAATGGAACACTATGTCAGATTTAAAAAGTTCTATAAGAAATATGATTTCCCACTGACTACGACATTGATTATTGTTATTGGCTATATACCACTTGGATCGGAAGCCACGGGTGCGAGAAGATCAGGAGTTTCCATAGATTCTTTCAGGAGAGGCGAATTCATTTTCAGAGATCCAGAAGAAGCAGAGGATAAAGCAGAAAAAATTATAATGTTCAAGGATATCTATTATGGTTATAAAAAGAGGTTTTTCGTACTGTCCATGTTGAGAATGTTTAAATTTAAAGAATATAATCATTCTGAATTCGTGTCGAAATTAAAGCAGAATGTGGACAAGTTGCTTATCGAGCCAAATAATGTTAATGGTTTCCTGCGGATATTTGAAGACATCTACAACTACAGACGACAAGGTAAAAAGATCAGTTTTTTTCAGGATTTAAAAATCCGTAACGGGAAATAATTTCCCAACAACGCTCTCCCTTTTCTTTCCTCTTTTAAAATATTCCTTGATTTTTACATAATTACTCTATTATCTTAACTATATCTTGGGTGGTATAAAAAGATATTACAGAGGAAAGATTGGAGCTACTTGAAAACTGATCAGAATTATTCTAAGTTAAAGGTGAGGTTTAATGATCGAGCTTCTTCTTAAATTTACAGTGGTGAGTATAGGGAACATGGGTAAAGAAGCGAGGCATTTTACAGTCCTTAACTAAAATGACTAAAGAGCAGATCTCACAAATCCAAGCTTCAAGCTTTTTTGCTCCTTGCTCTTCTCCTACTGGCTTAGAAGGCTCTGAGAAATCTATCATGGCAAGTAGACTCTATCATAAGTGAGGACTAAAGCAAAGTGGCTAAACTTAAATATATTGAAAAGGATTTTCCTCTCATGGCTCAAGACTATGCTAGGCAGGGTCTGAATGATAAGCAGATCGCTATGAAGCTAGGCATTGCCCTCTGCACTTACTATCAATATCAGCTAGATTATCCAGAGTTTTCAGAGGCTATAAAAAAAGGGAAAAGTCCTGTAGATGTTAAAGTAGAGAATGCCCTTCTTAAAAGAGCTTTGGGATTTGAGTATGAAGAAGTCCATACTGAATACAGAATCAAAGGCAAGAAGAAAGAAGAGAAAACTAAAGATAGCGAGAAGCCTAAACTTACACCTTCAATTATAAAAAAAATAAAGAAGTTCATACCACCTGATGTAGCTGCTTGCGCTTTTCATTTAAAGAATAGACGCCCTGGGAGATGGAAAGATAGGCATGAGCTGGAGATCCCCGGAGTGATGAAGATCCAGATAGTTTCTAAGATCCCTAGATCTAAAGAGAAGAAAAGGAATAATGCAAATAGAAAAAACTGTTGAAGGCTTAGACGAAGAAACTGGCACTCTGAAGATTGAGCTGAAGTATGATCCAGAGAGAAATAGGAAGCAGCTATTATTTCATCAATCGCCTGAAATGTATAAGCTCTTCGGTGGTGCTATGGGTGGTGGGAAGACTGCAGCCCTGATTAATGAAGGGCAGATGCTGGGCTTTGATTATCCAGGGAACTTTGGACTCCTCTTAAGAAAGACTCTTCCTTCATTTATTGATACAGTTCTTCCTCAATTAGAGAAATTTGTAGACAGGCGAACTATCTATGGCTGGAATGAAACTAAGAAATATATCTACTACCGGAATGGATCTAGAATCCGCTATGGTGGACTAGGAGAGAGAGAAGACGACTGGGACAAATTTATGTCAGGTGAGTATGGCTGGATAGCTTTAGATCAAGCAGAGCAGTTCACAGAAGAGCAGTTTATAATGCTGGCTACTCGCTTGAGATTAAACCTTCCCGGGATAAGATACTTCTTTCTTCTTAGCTGCAATCCAAATGTAGGCTGGATTAAAGAAAGGTTCCTGGAAAAGAACCTAGAAGATCATACTTTCATCCCTTCACTTCCTGAAGATAACAAGCAGAATCTTCCAAAGAATTATATCCCAAACATGAAGAAGATCTTGACTCCTCTTTCTTATAAAGCACTTATGAAAGGAGACTGGGAAGCTGTAGGGGAGCCTGATAATGTCTATGTTTATTTAGACGTAAGAGCAGCTATGAAGCGAAGGGTGAAACCTTCCCTTCCTTTAGAGATCGGAGTAGACGTAGCTAGATCAGAACGTCACACTTCAGACGAGACGGTTATCACTCTCCGGGAAGGATTAAGGGTGGAGATCTACAAGACAAGTAAAGGCGTAGATCTCATGAAGACTGCTGGCGATATTTGGAAGCTAATAGCAGAAAGGATCCTACCTAGATGGAAAGAAGAGGGGATAGAAACCAGCAAAGAAAAGAAGTCAAGCTTGAAGATCTCCATTAAAGTAGATGCTGATGGGCTGGGCTCCGGTGTAGTAGATAGACTGAAAGAGCAGAGAGGAGAGAAGCAGAGTCTGTGTGCTAAATGGATAATGGATAATGTTTCAAAAGAAAGAAAGAAAAACCTTGCGGAAGAGAAATTTAGAGTGTATATAAAGATAATAGAGATCCATGGAGCAGGGAAACCTAAAGATCCGATTAAGTTCAAAAATGTAAGGAGTGAAATCCATTGGGGATTAAGGGAACTTTTAGAAATAGTGAGCCTTCCAAATGACCGGGAGCTTTTAACTCAGCTTATGTCTATCAAGTATGATCGAAACTCTGCAGGACAGCTCTTTATTATCCCTAAAGACAAGATTAAAGAGAAGCTAGGGAGATCACCAGATCAAGCAGAGAGTGTTATCTATTCTCTAGCAGATATCAAGCCAGTATCTGATCCTAGGATAACGAGGTTATAGGTGAATAGGATAGCACTAGGCAGCTTGAGATCTTCGCTCTATCGCTGTCTGAGAGCCTTGCTTTCTTGGGGAAGAAGAAAAAAAGCTCTTTATTCCTTTAAATTCTATTATCGAAGGAAAGGGGTATGGATAAAATAAGCATAAGACTCCCTAGGATCCCCAGGATCTTTAGAGGCTTATCTATCAAGCAAAGTAGAATCTGGGGAGCGATCCTAGTCCTTACCGGAAGACAACCAGTCTGGAGCAAGAAAGACTTTGCTAACTTATCCAGAGAAGGCTTCCAGAAATGTATGACAGCTTATTCTTGCATCTCTCTTATAGCTCAGACTTGCGCAGGGATCCCCTGGCAGTTGTTCAATACACCTAGGACACAGAGAGAGAAGATCTCTGAGATTAAGCAGCATCCACTGTTAGATCTAATGAGGAGACCTAACCCCTATGAAGGGCAGTCTGCTTTCATAGAGAGAACTATCTCATTCTTTAAGCTGGCTGGAAACACTTACATAGAGAGAGTGGGACCAAACCCAGGGAAGCCAAGAGAACTCTATGCCCTTCGCCCAGACCGGGTGAAAGTTCTCCCGGGAGATAAGCTAGGTATAGTGAAAGGTTATCAGTATGAAGGAGGGGGAACTAAAGAAGAGTTTTTTGATGGCGAGATCTTGCATGTAAAGTCTTTCCATCCCCTAGACGATTGGTATGGACTCTCACCTATAGAAGTTGCAGGAAGGGGAATTGATATATCAAACATGGCTCTAGCTTGGAATTATAAACTACTCCAGAATGATGCTCGACCTTCAGGAGCTTTAGTAACTGAGAAAGGGTTAGATGACGAGCAGAGAAATAGACTGAAAGAAGATATCAAGACTGAATACGGAGGCTTTGAAAACGCTGGAAGACCTCTTCTTCTAGAAGCTGGCATGAAGTGGGAGCAGATGAGCTTGAACCCTACAGAAATGGACTGGCTTAATCTAGATAAAGTAACTCTCAGGAAGATCTGCACAGTCTTCAATATAGCTCCAGAACTCATGGGGGACACAGAACAGAAGAAATTCAGCAACTACCAGGAAGCCCGAAAAGCTTTATACATGGAAGTAGCCCTTCCTCTTATGAGCTTTTTTAGAGATGAGTTTAATAATTGGCTTACTCCTTTATTTGGGGATAACTTAAAGCTTGATTATAACCGGGATGCTATTCAAGCTCTCCAGGAAGAAGCAGTTAAGGTCTTTGATCGAATGTCAAAAGCTCACTGGCTTACAGTAGACGAGAAGAGAAAGGCTACTGGTTACGAAGAAGATCCTTCAGGGCATGGTGGAGTGATCTTAGTCCCTCTTAACTTTATCCCGATAAGCGAGATCACAGAAGGAAGGGAAGAAGGAACCAAGGGAAAGGATAAATCTTTCTGGGCGCTCAAAGCTCGCAAGAAAGCTCTATGGCTGCACTTCATGAAGAGAGTAGAGATGAAAGAAAAGGGCTTAAGGGATCCTGTCAAGGTTTATCTTAAGAATCAGGCTCAGAGGATCAAGAAGGCACTTTCAAAGATCAAGGATATGTCTAGCATTGACATTAACTCCATCTTTGATATAGAAGAAGAGGCGAAGAAATATGTTAGGGAGTTTGATAACTACTACACAGATGCTGTCCAGAAGGCAGGAGATGCTGGGCTATTGGCAAGTGTAGGAAAGCTCATGGATCTAGACTTTGAAGAGAAGCAGGAAGAGGAAGCATTTATCATAACGGCAGAGATAAGAAAAGAGATGATGGAGATGATTCTGGAATCAGGCACTCAGATTAATAAGACCAACCTGAAGAAAATAGAGAAGATGCTAGAGAGGGCTATGGTAGAGAGCTGGACTGTAGAAGAGTTCACCCAGAATATATTTGAGAGATTAGATGGTCTATCGCTATCTAGTTCCAGGAGAATAGCTAACACTGAGATGGGGAAGGTGGAGAACTGGGGACAGCTTGAAGGCTATAAGCAGAGTGAGCTGGTAGAGCTTAAAGGCTGGCTTTCAGCTTTCCTTCCTACCACTAGAGATACCCATGCTGAAGCAGATCATTTCTATTCTGATAATCCTATTCCCCTTGACCAGGGATTTGAAGTAGGGGGGGAGCTGTTACAATATCCAGGAGATCCTGCTGGATCCTCAGGAAACGTCATAGAGTGTAAGTGTGCTACTTATCCAGAAGTAAAGGAGCAGGAAGCAACATGATTAAGAGAATGAAGATTCAAGAATTTAGAGAGCTTGGCTTCCTTCAAGAAGTAAATAGATTATTTTTTCATCCTCTTGGACTAGCTTTAGAAGTAGTTGTTAAATGTAAAGAAATGCCTGATGTTGCTGATAGTGGAGAAATGCTTATAGGTGGGATCTGGGATTATAGAGATGATCCAGAAGGAGTGCTATTTAAGCAGGGACTAATTGAAGAAGATAAGAGAAAGCTAGTAGAAGATTTAAGGAAATCAAAAGTGAAACTTAGGTCTAGTTATGGACACTGTAATAAAGAGGGAGTTCAGCATAGGTAAAAAATGATTGAAGGAATTATACTCTTCTTAGCTAGCTTTTGTTTTGGGTCAGCTTTTTATTTATGGAGGAAATCATGGAAAAGAAGTCATTCAAGTTTGAAGTCAAAGAATTAAATGAGGATGGCACTTTTGAAGGATATGCTTCTACTTTCAATAAAGTAGATCATGGAAACGATCTCATAGAGCCCGGCGCTTTTAAGAAGACACTTAAAGAAAATGATCAGTTCCCTGTCCATTGGTATCACTCTATCCTTCAGCCAGTGGGAGGCATACATGGAGAAGAGGATGATAAAGGATTATTCATGAAGGGATTCTTAGTCCTGGAAGTTCAGAAAGCAGTAGAACTCTATGCTCTCATGAAGAAGAAAGTAGTTAATATGCTTTCTATTGGCTATGATGTTATCAAGCAGAGCTGGGATGCTAACACAGGGATCAGGAAGCTCAAGGAGATTAAGCTTTGGGAAGTCTCTATAGTAACCTGGGGGATGGATCACGAGGCTTTCATAACTGATGTAAAGATGGAAATGAAGCCTTATCCTAATGAACATTCAGCAAGGATCAAGAGTTCTGCTCTCTTCAATGCTGATACTTTTAGGAGAAAGAAGGATGGGACTATCTATGGAAAGATTAAAGTCCCCGGGACAGCTGCAGTTATCTGGGCAAAGCTAAAAGAGCATGATGAACCTACTGATAATCCAATCCCTCAAGCTATAAGATTCCCTGTTTCAGATTGGACTGTAGCCCAGGCTAAGACTTGGCTAAAAGATAATAATGTAAAACATGAGAAATTTGAACCTGCAGAAAAATCACTGGAAGGAGTGCTGCAGGAAGTTATAGATTTAGATATAGAAAATGATCTTACTATTGAGGTTTCTCAATATGTAAGAGAGGCTATAAAAAGTCTTGAGACACTTCCCATTATAGGAGAGCCATCTGCAGAAGGTACTCTCACAGAAGGGCAGCCGTCTGTTTTAGATATTGAGTCAAGCAATTACTTAATATCCAGTTACAATGAAGAGCTTAAGAAGCTCAAAAATTCAATAGGAGGTCAATTATAATGACACCCGGAGAAGAAGCAAAAGCTTTAATCGAAGAGAATCAAAAGCTTGTCAGTGAGATCAGAAAAAAGAATGAAGAGTTCGAAAAGAATATGTTCACTAAATCAGAGTTTGAAGAATTCGAAGAGAAAATAGATGCTCAGTTTTCAGCCAATAAAGAACTCATCGAGAAGCTTCAAACAGAAGCAAAACGCCCGGCAGCTGGCGATGCTGACGCTGTAAAAGAAGCAGAAAAAGCTTTCCATAAAAAAGCTTTCTTTAACTTCTTAAGAAAAGAAAGCAAAGCAGAGATGGATCCAGAAGAGAGGAAGGCACTTGTAGAAGATACCACCGGCAGGATATTAGTCCCTGAAGACCTTGAAGCTGAAATCTATAGGAGTCTTCCTAAGATTGCAGTTATCAGGCCACTGGCTACCATCAGGCAGACCACTCGGGACAGGATCAGAAAGAGGAGTCTTACTGAAGTAAGTGTAGGCTGGGGAAAGCTCGAGCTGGGTGGAGAGGCAGTAGATTCCACTCCTACTCCTACAGAAGAGTTTCACTATGTTGAGGACTTGGAAGGTCTAGCCAAGATCGGGAAGGATGAACTGGCAGACACTGATGTCCAGCTAGAGTCTCTCATAGTTGATAGCTTTGGGAGAGCACAATCAGAAGCAGAAGATACTGCCTATATTGAAGGCTCTGGACACTCTAATCAGCAACCTGAAGGGATATTGAATGGCTCTACTATCACCAGAGTAGATGGAGGAGCTATAGACACCATAACTCTTGATGACATACTTACTCTCAAGCAGGAAGTTCCTGCTCAATACAGGAGAAATTCTGTATTCATCATGCACTCATCTACAGAACTAGCTATCATGAAACTTCAATCAGCCACTACTGGAGCTTATTACTGGCAGCCTCAAGTTGCTTTAGATGTCCCTGCTACTTTAGCTGGAAAGAAAGTCTTCACTCAAGATGACATTCCTGAAATTGCATCAGCTACTAGCTGTGATCTGGTCATCTGTGGAGATATCAAAGCTGGTTATAGGATAGTGGACAGAAGCCAAATGTATGTGCAGAGACTCATTGAACTCTATGCAGGAGCAGGTCTGATTGGAATCCTGGTTAGCAAAAGAGTTACTGGTGCAGTCATCAGGGCAGATGCTATCAGAATCTTAGCAGAGCCAGCAGCTTAACTGCTGAAGGAGAAAGGTGAAAAAAAATGTTTAGATACCAACCAACAAGAGGCAAGGATGGCATAGTTGTTGATCAGCTTTTAACTGCTGGCCATAAACTAGCCAATGGCGATATCCAGGATATCCACGAAGAGAGCGCAACGCAGAATTACACTATAGGCACAAGGCTGGTGATGGATGATAGAGTCTTCAGATATTGCTATGCTAAAGGAGATTTGAACGCTTTCAAAGGTGGAGCTTCTGATGTTATGCCTAGAGAAGGAGCTGGCGATGCAGTAGCTTATGAAGTAGGAGAGGATGAAGTTACGATCCCCATGAATCAATATGGAGATGATTACACGATAGAAAAAGGAGTTAATTATTGGGCTGAAGGTTATTACTGGAGTGGAGTTTCAACACCTACAGTCGGACAAATGCACAGAATTAAATCAAGCGCAGTTGCTACTACAGTGGGGAGAATTACATCGCTCACAGGTGGATATGTTACTGCTACCCTTTACGAGCCATTGAAGTATAGGATCCCAGCAAGCACTTGGCAGACCTCATGGGTAAATCCTTACAAGACAGTTAAAGCAAAAAGTTCCGGAAGGCAGTCGATCATTTGCCAGCCTTTGAGGAACATCACAGCTACTTATTATTTCTGGGGTCAGACGTGGGGGCCGTGCTTCGGGCAGCTCAATAA
>Ga0209986_10001543_pt1 | contig 21909 bp, 22 predicted proteins | sample BlataG_FD_183168 | JGI IMG/M metagenome (GOLD analysis project Ga0209986, IMG submission 183168) | Deep subsurface microbial communities from Black Sea to uncover new lineages of life (NeLLi) - Black_00105 metaG (SPAdes) (version 2) | ecosystem: Environmental > Aquatic > Marine > Oceanic >... | reverse complement strand
GTGATAAAATGGAAATAAAAAATTTATATAACTATTACCGAGGTAGTTCCTTATGTATGGAAACGTTGGGTTAGCTTTAATACTTACGGCTATAGCAGGTCTTTCTACGGGTATAGGAAGTGCTATCGCCTATTTTATCAAGAAACCCAGGGTGATCTATCTTTCCTTCTCACTGGGCTTCTCGGCAGGCGTAATGATCTACATATCTTTCATGGAACTTCTGCCCACAGCACTAGAGTCTGTGGAGGAGGTATGGGGCGTTATTGCTTTTTTTGTTGGAATCGTTTTCATCGGTTTAATCGATATGGTAATACCTGAAGCGGAGAATCCACATCACTACGAGGGAATTTCTGAGGTACAAGGGGATGAGACTCTCAAAAGAACAGGTCTTTTCACTGCACTGGCAATTGGAATTCATAATTTTCCTGAAGGACTGGCAGCATTTGGGGCAGCTCTCAGTGACGTGAAGCTCGGGGTGATCATTGCCCTGGCGATTGCCATTCACAACATTCCTGAGGGTATCTCCGTGTCCATGCCCATATTTTACGCCACAGGCGACAAAAATAAAGCATTCATCTACTCCTTTTTATCTGGCGTTGCAGAGCCAGTAGGAGCCATTATAGGATACTTGATCTACTCCTTTTTATCTGGCGTTGCAGAGCCAGTAGGAGCCATTATAGGATACTTGTTGTTAATGCCATTCTTATCAGAGAGTCTCCTTGCATCTCTCCTAGCATTTATCGCAGGAATTATGGTAATATATCCGTAGATGAGATTCTTCCAATGGCACATCGCTACGGTCACGGTCATAGTGTTATTTTGGGAATAGTCTTGGGGATGTTTATCATGGCTTTGAGTTTATTGATGCTCTAAATCTTTTGTCGTAAAATTGACGTAAAATTTAAAAAACAAAAGATTCATTATAGATATGGACAAGAAAAGTTTGAGTATTAAAGGAATCATTTTTGATATCGATGGTGTACTGGAGTTTCAGGGAAAAATATACGATGGGGCAATTGAAACGATCAATTCATTGAGAGATAAAGGGATCGTTCTCAGATTTTTGACTAATAGTACTCTAAAGAGCAGGAAATCCTGTGCTGACAAATTAAAAAAGAGAGGTTTCTGGATATTTGAAGAGGAAGTTATTACTGCCTCCTACGCTACTGCATTGTATCTCAAAAAATTGAATCCTAAATCTTGTTGGGTCATGTTAGAAAGAGAAGGACTTAATGAGTTTAGAGATTTTACTCAGGACATGGAAAATCCCGAATATATTGTTGTGGGCGACAACAGGAGCAACTTTGATTTTAACCATCTAAATAAAGCCTTGAGATCGCTGTTAAAAGGTGCAAAATTGATCGTAATGTCATCTGGACTTGTTGACGCCAGTATGGGAGAGATCGAGCTGGATGTCGGTTCGTGGGCACAGATGTTAGAAAGAGCATCTGGGATAAAGGGAGTTTACATAGGCAAGCCCAATCCGTATGTGTTTGAGTTGGCCTTAAAGAGCATGAATCTCGATAAAAATGAAGTAGTTATGGTGGGTGACCAGATTTCTACCGATATAAAAGGTGCAAAAAATATAGGAATAAAATCGATATTATTGAAAACAGGAGAGTTTGATGAAAGAGATTTGAACAGCGATATTAAACCAGATTTTATATTCGATTCTATCCGAGATATACCGAAAATTTTATAACTCATTATAAGAATAGAAAACTGGTGAAAAAAAATGGAAGAATACAAACAAAGATTTATTGATTTTTTGTTGGATAAAGAAGCTCTGAAAATAGGCGAATTTAAGTTGAAAAGCGGAAGAATTTCTCCATATTTTGTAAATACAGGGATGTTTGATGATGGAGAGAGTATTGGAAAATTAGGATATTTTTATGCCGCTAAAATAGCAGATAAATTCGGAGAAGAGTTTGATATTGTCTTTGGACCAGCATATAAAGGAATCCCTTTATCAGTAACAACTACTATCGCTTTAAGTAGCGATTTTGGTATAAACAAGGGCTATTCTTTTAATAGAAAAGAGCCAAAGGGTCATGGTGAAGCTACAAAACAGAAGAATTGGATTGTTGGACACAAAATTGAGGATGACAGTAGAATTCTGATGATAGATGATGTTTTCACAACAGGGGGTACGAAATACGAGTCTATTGATTTGTTGAATAGTGTCGCTGATAATCTTCGTTATATCGGTTTGATTATCGCAGTCGACAGAGAAGAAGTTGGAGAAGATGGGAAAAGTGCAATTAAGCAATTTGAAGAGAAAACAGGGATACCTGTAGATTCTATTGTGAATATAAGTGAAATAATTAATTATCTTTGGGATGCAAAAAAAATAACAGCCACAGATAAACAGAGGCTTGAAGAGTATCTAAAAAAATATGGAATTGAAGAAGTTAAGGGAGATTGATATGAGAATAATTAAAAGAGACAGAAGCGTGATACCTGCATGTGATGTGCCATTGGAACTTTATGAAAGAATTGTTAGAGAAACAGCGGATATAGAAGGAATCGGCGGATATAAAGTGGGTTTTTTCTTGGGGCTTGATTATGGATTGCCCAAGATCGTGGAGATAGCAAGAAAATATACAGACAAGCCAATAATCTATGATCATCAAAAGGCGGGAACAGATATTCCGGATATGGGCGGAAAATTTGCCAAAATTTGTAAAAAAGCTGGAGTTGATGCAGTGATTCTATTTCCGCAATCCGGACCGGAAACAGAAAAGGCGTGGATTGAAGCTGCAAAAGAAGAAGGTTTGGGAGTAATCGTTGGTGGATTAATGACTCATCCAAAATACAAAAAAAGTGAAGGTGGATTCCTGGCAGATGAATCGATTTTGGAAATGTATCTGATTGCGGCAGATTTAGGTGTAAAAGATTTTGTTGTTCCCGGAAATAGACCAGACGATATAAGAAGAATAAGAGAGGCTCTGGAAGAAAAAGAAATCGCACCAAGATTTTATGCTCCAGGATTCGTTGCGCAGGGAGGAGAGATAACAGAGGCAACAAAAGTTGCAGGAGATCATTGGCATGCGATAGTGGGAAGAGGAATTTACAAGGCAGAAGATATTAAAAAGGCTGCATTAGAGTATACTAGTAAAATTTAAGGTAATAAAATGAAAGTATGTAAAATTTAAAGTAATAAAATGAAAGTATGACCGAGCTGCTGGAGCACCAATGTAACAATTAGAGTTCCTCAATGGGGGATATGGATTTGCAAAGACTGTGGATGGGAAGGCACCGGGATCTTGGAATTTCCAGAATTGCCAGACGATATACTGGAAAAAATGAAAGAGATCAAGAAAATGGAAAATCTTGGAAAAGAAAGGGAAGCAATGAAAATGAAAGAAAAACTAGAGGAAATGATGAAGAAGCTTGAAAAGAAAAAGAGAGGTAGTTGAGTAGAGGTGATATCATGAAAGCGTGTCCAAAATGTGGAAGCACGAATATAGCCATTAAACTTCCTCAGACAAATCTATGGGTCTGCAAAAAGTGTGGATGGGAAGGTACGATAATCGTTGATTTTCCCGATGAATCGTTAAAGAAAATGAAAGAGATCGAGAAAGCTGAGAAACTTGGAAAAAGGGCAGAGGCTATTAAAAAGAAAGAAAGACTGGAAAAAAAGATGAAGAAGCTTGAGAAGAAGATGAGAAGGTTGGGATACTGAAATTTTTTAAATCTAAATATGAGAAGAAATAATCCCACCTGACACTTTCTTCCTCTGAGCAATTCTGTACCCACAGACTATTGTCTTGTATCCTGAGAGAGCTCTATCTAACTCTTCATCACCTGTATCCACTAAAAGATGAGGACTCTGGCTTAATTTATAGGGTGTCGCTATAATGATAACGTTTTCTGTCCCCACTTTTCTCATGACTTCAGCGCTGATCTGTTGATTCCCTCTGCCGAAGATGAATCCCTGTGCTCCTATGGGGCTTACAACTATCTTTACATCTTCTTCTCCTTCAATGTACGTGAGAATATCCCTCTCACAAACATCTCGTGCTACGAGTTTTTCATCTTTAACAAGATCAACACCGAGAAGAGTCTTTTTTATATCTATGATGTCTGCAATACTTTTTGTAGTAGTTCCTGCTCCGAGGATATAGAGAGCACCATCTCTCATGAGCTCCCGCATGAAACAAGCTATGTTTCTCTTGGATACGTCTTCGCTCTCACTCTGGAAGGTAGATTTTCTCCTCTGGATTAAGTTTGGCACATAGATCGTTTGGGCGTAACCAAAAAGTTTTATATCGAAGTTATTCTGCCGGTACATTTCTTCATTAATGTCCATGATCTCTGCTTCCCTTATTTGAATCTGATTATCCAAAAATTTGGCAATTAATTCGGATATAGATTGTGGATTTATTGAAAAAATCCCTGAAAACATCTTAACTCCTGCAGGAATTCCTATAATAGGGATCTTGCCCCCGATTACTTCATAAACGTCTCTTGCTGTACCATCTCCACCGCAAAAGAGAATCATATCGATATCTTCCTCAAGAAATATCTCACACGCTTTTTTAGTATCTAGGCTCGAAGTTTTTTTCTCTGGATGGTACACTATAAAATAGGCTGGGAAGTTCAAATCCTCCAATACATTCTCACCCATCTTGCCTGAGGATGTCAAAACAGTAAGATCTGCTTTTCTGCCGTTTAATCTTTCGAGTGCTTTTTTTGCTCTGCTCTGAGCTACTGGTCTTGCACCTCTCTTTAACGCTTCTTCTAAAACGCCATCTGTGCCTTTCAGGCCTACCGTTCCACCCATTCCGGCTACGGGATTCACAATAAATCCAATTCTCTTCATAAAACCACAAAAATAAAATATTAAGTTTTATTTTTTAGAGCTTTCAAAGACTTCTCAATGAGTTCAGCGGGGTATTCATAGTCAACTAACTTTCCTTCATGGTACAGATCATACCCCATTAAATCAAAATGTCCGTGTCCGCTGTTATTAAAAAATATGACTTTCTCTTCGCCTGTTTTTTTGCACTCAAGAGCTTCATCTATCGTAGCTCTAACGGCATGAGCAGTCTCAGGTGCCACAACGAATCCTTCGGATTTTGCAAATATACTCGCTGCCTCGAAGACGTCATTTTGATAGTATGCTTTTGCGCTCATGTATCCCTCATTGGTTAATTTACATAATATAGGAGCGTCTCCGTGATATCTTAATCCTCCAGCATGGATAGGGGCAGGTACGAAGTCATGCCCTAATGTATACATTTTAAGTAATGGCGTCAGCTGTGCTGTATCTCCAAAGTCATACGTATAGAGTCCTTTTGTGAGTGTAGGACATGCCATCGGTTCACAGGATACTATCTCTATCTCTGGTTTTTCTCCCCTTAACTTATCACCAACAAATGGAAAACAGGCTCCAGAAAAGTTACTCCCGCCTCCAACGCATCCAAAGACAACATCCGGATAAGTTTCCGCAATTTCAAACTGCTTTTTTGCTTCCAGTCCGACTATCGTCTGGTGTAGTAAGACATGGTTCAAGACAGATCCTAATGAATAGTTTGTATTCTCGTGTTTTGCAGCGTCTTCCACCGCTTCGGATATAGCCATTCCTAGGCTCCCAGTTGTATCCGGGAATTTTTTTCTGATCATTCTTCCGGCCTCTGTCCTGTCTGTGGGACTCGAAAAACACTCAGCCCCCCACGTTTCCATAAGTATTCTCCTGTACGGCTTTTGCTCATAACTTGCCCTCACCATATAAATAGTGCATTTTAATCCAAAGATAGATGTGGCAAAGGCTAATGCAGAGCCCCATTGCCCAGCACCCGTTTCTGTCGATATTCGTTCAATACCCTCTTTCATATTATAATATGCCTGAGCTACTGCCGTGTTTGGTTTATGGCTTCCTGGTGGAGATACACCTTCCCATTTGTAGTAAATTTTAGCAGGCGTTTTTAATGCTTTTTCTAACCGATATGCTCTGTAAAGTGGAGATGGTCTCCACAACCTGTAGACATCTAAAACCTCTTCAGGGATATTTATTTCTCGATCTGAACTTACTTCCTGTTTTATTAATTCCATAGGAAATATGGCAGAGAGATCTTCTGGTCGTATCGGTTCTCCAGTACCTGGGTTGAGCGGTGGATCAATCGGTGTCGGTAGATCTGCCTGTATGTTGTACCATTTTTTTGGCATCTCGTTTTCATCTAAAAATATTTTCGTTTGCATGTCATAGGAGTACTTCAAAGTACTTTATAAATCTTTCGAGTACAATAATGTACATACACTTCCAAAATTGTTAAAAAGTTTGGCGATCACATTAGTAACATGTGGAATAAAGTCGAGCGTTATTTTGGGAATCATCCTATAAGAAAAAAAGTAGCGGCTCTTTTCCTTATGTACGGACTGAGCATCAAGGAAGATGAGAAGATATATTGCAATGAAGTTGAAATTTCGTATACGTGCATTGCAAGAGCACTTGATATTGATAGGAGAGTAGTGAAAGAAACTGTCAGGATGATACTTAAAAATGAAGAACTCTCTGTTGTATTCAAAAACCTCAGTTCTGTTGCATTTTATAATGAAGTTGCAAAAAGGATGCATTTTGGTGTAGTTGAAATATATGCAGAAGCATCCACTATCGGGATCGTTGCAAAGGTCTCTACTATGATTGCAAATGAAAATATAACTATAAGGCAGATAGTTGCAGATGATCCAACGCTCTTCCCGGAGCCAAAACTTACGATAATAACGGGAAAAAAGGTTCCCGGAGAACTTCTTGACCAGTTTTTGAGTGTTAAAGGAGTGAAAAGGGTTTCAATATATTAACTCATCTCTTTATATCTATCAAATTATGTTTTTCAAGAAACTCGAAGTACCAAATTAAAAAATCTGTATTGACTTTTCCTATCTCGTTTTTTACATTTTTCGAGATCTCATATATATCTCTTTTCCCGTCTGCCCAGAATACAGCTAAATCCAATGTTCCTTTAAAATCTTTATATTTTTCCATTGTTTCATTGAATTTCTTTTTTTCGTTGAGAGGCATTTCAAGTAGTGTTTTACTAAGATCTATAGGGCCCATAAACTTCCTTTTCGGAACTATGCCTTTTTTAATTTTTTTCTCTTTTATTTTGATCTTTTTCTTTTCAAAATTTGCTAAATCTTCTATCTCCTTTTTTAAACTTTCAACATCTGCGTTTTCTATCCTTTTTATAGAATCTAAATTCTTTTTTCCCACATCTACTGTATAATCTATATCCGAAGATTCCAGAATTCTCTGCTTCGCTCTTTGAGTTACTATTCCTGTCATCCATTCTGCTTCTTTTTTGCCCATATTTGCAATAAAATAGAGATATGTGGCGGCAATTACTCCAACTCTCTTAAGTTCCTTTTCATCTACTTTATCTATCGTGTCAAAAGATGTATGATAGAATTTGTCAGGCCAGTGAATTAACATTGGAGTCGGGATTCCTATTGTTGGATCGGATAGTATCCAGTGATCGCTTCCTCCAGAAAAAGGCGTTACAGAATACATGAATAACGGATATTTAAAAGTATTCTGAAAGTTTGAAACTTCTTTTTTTACCTCTTCAAGTATCTCTTGTAAAAGATAGTTTCCGAAAAATGGAGTTGCATCAGGGGTCTTCTCTATTAAAAGTGGAGAATTACATAAAAACTGGTTCTCTCCTACCATATCGAGATTCAATCCACAGAGAAAATTCCTGTTCTCTGATATAAATGCGGCAGTGCCGTGTATCTCGGGGACGAGCAAAATTCGTATCCCTCTTTTAGGTTTTTTAAACTTCTTTAAGACTCTTGCTATCTCGAGAGATAACCCGGCACCTGAAGCGTTATCATTCCCTCCTGGCTTTGGGTGACATAAATGAGATATGAGGATTATTTCCTCATCTTTTTCTCCTTCTATCTTTGCTGAGACTATTTTTATTTTTGAAGGAAAGAGTGAAGACTCTATCTCTACATACGCTTTCTTTTTTCCTTTTTTAAGCTCTTTTTCAAGTTTTTCTCCTTCTCTTGGAGATATCACAAATCCAAATAATCGTTCCCCCCAGAATGATAGATATTGAAGAGAATCGGGAGCATCGAATTTGCTTCTATTTTCGTCTGTTACTATCCCCAAACATCCGTAATTTCTAGCAAAATCCTTACCTTTTTTGAAATCGTGAGTAAAAACTAAGCATCCTTTTTTGAAATCCTCCTCTTTCTCGGCATAGATTAAATCGACTTCTCCTTTAAAGGAGATACTCCTCTGTATTACAGATATATTTTCTTTCTCAAAGTTCGCATGCTCTTTATCATCTATCTTCAAAATTCCCTTCTTTATACTCCAGCCTTCTGGAGATAAAAACCCTAAATACATCTTCTTTCCATCAGAATCGTATTCAAGTATTTCTGTCTCTACTCTATTTTCTTCAAAAATCTTTTTACAGAGAAAAGCAGCTTTATTGTACCCTTCTGTAACCTGGATCCTGTGAAATCTCATAATCTCAGAAACGTACTCTTTTGCATTCTTTCCTGAAACTTCTCTTTTTGAATCCTCCAGTATTTTCTTGAACATGCTACGAGATTTTCTTTTATTGTATAAATAATTAGTGTTAATAATGAATAAAAATTTAAAGGTATAGAAAAGTTGGTATATATGGATACGAAAGAGCTTAAGGAAATATTCAGAAAAAAGGCATCTGAAGATTATGAGAATTTTTTCGCTGTGGAAACTTTAAGAAGTCACGGATTCCAGAGAAACAGATGCAAAAAATGCGGGAAGTATTTCTGGAGCCTTGGAAAAAAAGAGATCTGTGGAGATCCTTCCTGTCAGGGAAAATATAATTTTATAGGAGAAAAACCTTACGTAAAATTGGATTATATAGAAGTATGGGAGGAATTTTCCAGTCTCTTTGAAAAATTAGGATATAAATCTATCCCGAGATACCCTGTTGTTGCAAGATGGAGGGATGATGTGGATTTTGTCAACGCATCTATATACGATTTCCAGCCTCATGTTGTCTCGGGAGAAGTAGAACCTCCTGCAAATCCATTAGTAGTTCCCCAGTTTTCTCTAAGATTTAATGATATAGACAATGTAGGAATAACAGGATCACATTATACGGGGTTTGTGATGATAGGTCAGCATGCCTTTGAACCTCCGGAAAATTACGACCAAGAAAAGTATCTTGAAGACATCTATGTATGGCTTACAAAATCTCTGAAGATACCGAAAGAAGAATTATATTTCCACGAAGATGGATGGGCTGGAGGGGGAAATGGAGGATGCTGCATGGAATATTTTTCAAAAGGCCTTGAACTTGGAAATCAGGTTTATATGTTTTACGAAGTTACTCCGTCAGGTTTCAATCCATTGAAGACAAAGGTATTGGATATGGGAGCAGGTCAGGAAAGATTTACATGGTACTGCAACCCCGATAACACTTCTTATGAAGCTGTTTTTCCAGATGTTTGCGATTATCTTTATAAAAGAACAGGATACAGAGCTGATAAAAGAATCTTGAGATTCTTACCTTATGCAGGGCTCTTAAATCTGGATGAAGTGGAAAATATTGAGAAGATATGGATAAAAATAGGAAATATCATAGATTTAGATCCCAAGGAGCTTGAAGATATTATTTTATCATTGTCACAGATATATTGCCTTGCTGACCACACAAGAACTCTTTTATTTGCTTTATCTGACGGTGCGCTTCCCTCAAATGTCGGCGGGGGATATAATCTAAGGGTTATTTTCAGAAGAGTTTCAGATTTTATAGAAAAAAATGGTTGGAATATAGATATATCAAAAGTGATCGAGAAACATGCTTATTTTCTAAAAAAAGAGTTTCCAGAACTAATAACAAATTTGGAAGATGTATTGGAGATATTGGAAGTAGAAAAGAAAAAATACAAAAATATGAGAGAAAAATCTGGAAAAATAATTGAAAATATCCTTAAGAAAGAGAAAAAAATAAGTTTTGGAAAAATAATCGAGCTTTATGACTCCCATGGGATATCACCTGAGAGTTTAAGGGACAGGGCTTTGGAAAAAGGAATAGAGATAAAAATTCCGTCAAATTTCTACGCTGAGTTAGCCTTAAGACACGAAAAAAGATCTGAAAAAAAAGAAAAAGAAGAGACACTCGATTATCCAAAAACAGAGTTACTTTTTTATAAAGACTGGAAAATGAAAAAATTTAAAGCCAAAATCATAGGGATAAAAGATGATTGGCTTATTCTAGATAAAACATGCTTTTATCCAGAATCAGGGGGGCAATCGAACGATCTCGGATTCATAGACGGAAAAAAAGTTACTAGTGTAAAGAAAGTAGGAGGGATAGTGCTACATAAAATTGAAGGAAAATACGACATAGGACAAGAAATAAACGGTGAGATAAACTGGGAAAGAAGATTAAATCTGACGCGACACCATACAGCCGCGCATATTATTAACGGAGCTGCAAGAAGAATCCTTGGAAATCACATATGGCAGGCTGGAGCTGAGAAAAAAGAGGACAGAGCAAGATTGGATATTACACATTACGAAGGATTGAACAGAGAAACTCTCAATAAAATAGAGAAGCTTGCAAATAAGATTGTTATCGAAGATCGAAAAATAGAAAAAGGATTTATGAAAAGGAGCGAAGCCGAAAAAAAATATGGCTTCAGGTTGTACCAAGGAGGTGCAGTTCCTGGAAAGGAAATAAGAGTCGTAAACATAATAGATTTTGATGTGGAAGCATGCGGAGGTACTCACTGCGATCATACAGGCGAGGTAGGATTTATAAAAATATTAAAATCTGAGAAAATACAGGACGACGTTGTGAGATTAGAGTTTGCAGCAGGCTTAAAAGCTCTCGAGTATATACAGAAAACTGAAGATATAATGGAGGACGTAGGGAATGTATTCAGAGTAGAGCGAGAGGATATAAAAAGAACAGCCGAAAGATTTTTTGAAGAATGGAAAGAGAGAGGTAAGGAGATAGAAAGATTAAAAGAGGAAATTTCCAGGTTAAAAGTTTATCAACTCAAAAATGAATTTATAAAAAAAGAAGGACTGAGATTTCTGGAAAAAGAGATAGAGGGGGACATAGAACTTTTAAGAAAAACTGCTTTATCTCTCAAAGAAGAGGATACTGTAATTGTTCTCCACAATGGGAGAAATCTTGTCTGTGTATGCGGTAAAGATGCAGTAGAAAAAGGGTATAAAGCGAATGAATATATAAAAAACTTCGGAAAGGGAGGAGGCAGTGAAGAAATGGCACAAGGAGTGAAAGAATGAGAAATTTCGTGGATTATTTTGTTGCTTTTTTACTTGTAATGTGCATCATATCGTTCGTTTATCCTTATTTTTCAAAACATGCGTTTGAAAAGGATGTTTTCACAGATGTAGAAAGCACCTTAGAAAGAATTGAAGATTCAGAAGGCTTTTTTTATACGTTGACAATTACAGGATGGTGGAACTCTGACAATTCAAAGTTTATAGAAGAGGTTTTTCTCATGAGTTATAATGAAAATGAGATGGAAGTAATAAGAAAGAATGGGAATATTGTCACAATCGGGAATCTCAATAACTTAAAAACAGATGTAAGAACATCAAATATAAAAATAAATATAAAAAATGAAGAAGTTTACTCTTTTGAGATAAATTTTGATACTGATTTTGATGAACTGGAGAATATGATACATCATCATCCTATTCAACACACTATAAACGTAGCCATAACTGGAAATATATTTATGAAGGATTTTGAAGAACTGGATATAGTAGAGGAAAAGAAACTTAATGACGAGTTAAGAAAAAAATTCTTTTACTGTAAAAAAATAGAAATAGATGGAAAAAATCTTTATTTAGAAAATTTTAGTGTAAAATATTTAAAAGATTTGAAGGAGTTTTATAACGGAGAAATAAAAGGAAAAATAAAAGTTTATGTAAGATACTGAGATTATATTATGTTTATTGATCCCATATCTGTTTCTGTTCTGATTTTGGCTTCTTTTGTACCTTCTTCGTTCATTATAAACTTTTTATATCTCCCCCTCTCCTCAATCGTTCTGCCCGGACATTTTATTCTTCCCATGCCTACTCTTGCTTCAATCTCTGCCTTTGTATTTTCAGATACTTTTATCTTAATAGATCCCATTTCGGTAGATACAATGTTTTCTCCTTTGGAAACATTGACTCTTATACTTCCACGCTCCGTTTTTAACTCCTGTCTATTGGCATCACAGTTACAAGATATGTGCCCATTCTCTGTTTCTGCTTTTATTTGATCTGCTTCAATTTCATCCAAAACCAAGGATCCGTTCTCTGTAAATAATTTAAGATTTTCTGTTTTGGCATTTCCGATATCTATTCTTCCGTTCTCAGTCTTTCCATCAATTTTTTCGAATTCTATACCTTTCATTACGAGTTTACCATTTTCTGTTCTGAGTATTGTCTCTTCACCTTTTAGGTCTGAAATATTTATGACACCATTCTCACTTTCAGCTCTGATTCTGTAGTTTTTTTCAGGTAAATCTGCTATTATATCCACCATCTCAGTTGCATGAATTGATAATCTATCCTTTTCCAGATCGATCGTTACATCGATATCTTCAAACTCTTCCTCAGCATCTTCCTTGTTTCTTGCTTTGACTCTTTTTCTGATGAGAACATTATACTCATCATTATCAGATTTTTTTAACTCTATTCTGCCGTTTTCAACTCTAAAATCTATCTCAACATCTTTAGACTCAAATTTTCCTTTTAATATATCTTCTTTCACAAATTCATTCCCTACATACCAGTCTATTTTGCCTAGCGATTTTTCAAGACTTCTTTCAACTTTTTCCCTGATCATGTCACCTAAATCTGCAAAGTCATAGTATTCATCTATTTTTTCCATTTCCTTTTCATATTTTGATTTTAATTCATTATAACTCTCTTCACTTATCTCTTTATTCTTATAGAGTCGCTCTAAATCTCCAAGCATCTTAGTTATTATATCACTTTTTATCTTGTCTTTTTCTCTCGTATTTATCACCTGATACTATACACAAAACTCTTATTTATAAGCTTTTTTGCACAAATGAGTTTATATTTTATCGTTTTCGCAAAAATGAAAAACGCACATCTCTTAACGAAAAGATTATATAGCACTGGCTACTATATCAGTCATGCTGAGCATAATTCAGGCTCTTGCCAATGATTATAGAGTGAAAATAATGGAACTGCTTTCAAAAGATGACATGAGCCCGAAAGAACTGGAAGAAAAACTCGATATAACTAGAGGGGGATTAGAAAGGCATTTATCTACACTTTTAAATTGTGATTTAATAAAAAAAAGAAGTATTGTTGAGAAAGGTAAAGTTAGGGTGTACTTCTGTTTGGATGAAGCTTCCAGAGTATTTTTTGAAGAATTAAAAGAAAATATATCAAAGTTCAAACTGCAGAAATCTAAGAATGTGGATGAAAAATTAAAAATACTGTCTGTGGAGTTCTATAATATAAAAAATGCTTTGAAGGAAGTAGAAGAATCATACAATAATAAGAAAATGGATGAAAATGATTATCTTGAGCTTAAAAGAGAGTATATATCCAAGATGGTTAAAATAGAGAGAGAAATAGCTATTCTTTTAGAAGTATAAAATGAGCTTAACGAAAAGTTTTTAAACCAAATTGATCTTGACAAACGTAAAGTACTAAGATCATGTAGGTGAGTAAATGGGTAAAAATATAGTGGAGAAAATCTTAGAAAAACATATTGTCGATGGTAGGATGGAAAGGGGCACGGAAATTGGAATAAAGATCGATCAAACATTAACGCAAGACGCAACGGGAACAATGGCGTATTTACAATTTGAGACACTCGGATTCTCTGAAATTAAAACGGAACTCTCAGTAAGTTATGTAGACCACAATACCATTCAAGTAGGGTTTGAGAACTTTGATGATCATAAATACCTCAGAAGTGTTGCTTCTAAGTATGGTATAATCTTTTCGAGACCTGGGAATGGTATATGCCATCAGGTGCATTTAGAAAAATTTGCCAGGCCCGGAAAAACAATGGTAGGAAGTGACAGTCATACCCCCACGGCCGGCGGTATAGGGAGCTTTGCTATGGGCGCGGGTGGACTTGATGTTGCTGTAGCAATGGGAGGAGGACCATTTTATATTACATATCCAAAGGTAATAAAAGTGAATCTGAAAGGAAAACTAAAACCATGGATATCTGCAAAGGATGTCGTTCTAAAAGTTCTTGAGATCCTTACGACGAAAGGTAACGTGGGATGTGTCTTGGAATATGGCGGTGAAGGTATCAAAAACTTAACAGTCCCTGAAAGAGCTACCATAACAAATATGGGAGCTGAAACGGGAGTAACTACCTCCATATTTCCCAGCGATGACGTTACAAGAGAGTTTATGATGGCACAGGGAAGAGAAAATCAATGGATAGAGCTAAAAGCTGATCCTGATGCAAAATACGACAGGAAAATAGAGATAGATCTAAGTAAATTAGAACCCATGGCAGCATGCCCTCACAGTCCTGGAAATGTAAAGCGTGTAAAGGATATCGAGGGAGTAAAGATAGACCAGGTTGCGATAGGCTCCTGTACAAACTCGTCTCTACGAGACCTCTTGACAGTTGCAGGGATACTGGAAGGAAAAATAGCTCATAAGGATATTGAATTTGGAGTAGCACCCGGATCAAGGCAAGTTTTAGAGATGATAACAGAGTCGGGAGCTCTGGAGAGTTTGGTGAAGAGTGGAGCAAGAATACTTGAAAGTGCATGTGGTTTCTGTATAGGAAACAGTTTTGCCCCTGGAACAAACTCTGTTTGTTTAAGAACGAACAATAGAAACTTTGAGGGGAGATCGGGAACAAAGAGCGCGCAGGTTTATTTAGTATCTCCTGAAACTGCTGCAGCTGGAGTAATTACTGGAGAAATAACAGATCCAAGAGATCTGGGGATAAAATATCCAGATATAAAACTCCCTGAGAGATTTATTATAGACGATTCTATGTTTATATTTCCAATGCCTGAAAGAGAGAAGATCAAAATATTGAGAGGTCCAAATATCAAGCCTGCTCCAAAGAATACACCATTGCCTCCTGTTATCAAAGGAGAGGTAATGTTGAAAGTAGGAGACAAAATAACAACAGATCACATAATGCCCGCTGGAGCAAGGATGAAATACAGATCAAACGTACCAAAATATGCTGAGTTCGTTTTCGAGATTGTAGATTCCACATTCCCAGAAAGATGTCTTACGAACAAGGAAAAAGACATCCATAATATTATAGTTGCTGGATTGAGCTATGGACAGGGATCTTCACGAGAACATGCTGCTCTTTGCCCTATGTATCTAGGTGTAAAAGCGGTACTTGCCATGTCCATAGAAAGGATACATCATGCGAACCTCGTGAACTTCGGGATTCTACCTCTTATACTCAAAAATGAAGAAGACTATAATACGATAGAACAAGACGATTCATTGGAAATGTCAAAAATTATTGAAGAATTAAAGGCTGGAAAAGAGATAACTGTAAGAAATTTAACAAAAAATAAAGAATTTAAGGTAATATACGAGCTTTCTGAGAGGCAGAAAGATATAATTTTAGCTGGTGGGTTATTACCCTATACAGCTGGTAATAGGTGATTGAATGGCAGAAAAAGGAATTAGAGAATATGATGCGAAGAGATTAATGGCAAAGGCATTACCAGAGTTCTCTGGAGGAAAATTCACATATGAAGCGAAATCTGTTCTTATTGGACCCGACACAGAGATAGACAAGCTAGCAGATGAAAATCCCTGGTTGAAAACAGAGAAACTGGTAGTCAAGCCTGATCAGCTCTTTGGCAAGAGGGGCAAGAACGATCTCTTGTACGTGAACAAGACATGGGATGAGGTAAAAACCTGGATCAAAGAACGGATGAACAAGAAGATTATCATAATCCAGACCACAGGAAAAACCACGGGTGTGCTGACTCATTTCCTTGTGGAGCAGTTTATTCCACACGAAGATGAATATTACGTTGCGATAACTACACATAGGGACAAGGACACGATACACTTCTCTATGAAAGGTGGCGTAGATATAGAAGAGGTATGGGATACAGTTGTGACACTGGACATACCTGTACTCTCCAGCATCAAAGATGTGGAAGGGTTCCTTCCCGGCGAACTTGGCAACAAAAAGAAGAAAGTAGCGGAGTTTATTACTGCACTGTACAAGTTCTTGGTAGAGTATCATTTCACTTATCTGGAACTTAATCCCTTCACCTTCGTTGAAGACAAAGTTGTTCCGCTGGACGCAGTAGCAAAGTTAGATGACTATGCATCCTACCAGTGTGCTGAGAAATGGGGTAAAATAGAGTTCCCCTCATCCTTTGGGTTACAGAAAACAGAGGAGGAAGAGTATATCAGCAAATTAGATGAACGAACGGGTGCATCGCTGAAGCTCACTGTGCTGAATCCCAAGGGAAGGGTATGGAACCTAGTAGCAGGAGGTGGAGCGAGTGTGATATACGCAGATACCGTGACCGACCTGGGCTATGCCGATGAGCTTGCAAACTACGGCGAATACAGCGGCAACCCCAGCAGAGAGCTGACGTATGAATATACAAGGACCCTCCTGAAGCTGATGACAAGGGAGAAAGACCCTGAAGGCAAGCCGAAGTTCCTTATAATAGGAGGAGGTATAGCTAACTTCACTGATGTTGCCAAGACCTTCACCGGCATCATAGATGCAATTGAAGAGTACGCAGATAAACTCAAAGAAATCAATGTCAAGATCTACGTAAGAAGAGGGGGCCCAAATTACAAGGAGGGCTTGGAGAATATGAGAAAGATGGGCAAACGACTGGGACTGCCCGTAGATGTGTACGGCCCTGAGACACACATGACGAAGATAGTTTCCATGGCATTGGAAGGAGAGAAGAGGTGAAAAGAATGGAAGATTATGAGTTATTTGATAGAAACACAAAGGCTTTTATATTTGGTACGCAAACGAGAGCTGGCCAAAGGATGCTAGATTTTGATTATTTATGTCAACGTGATGATCCCAGCGTAGCAGGTTTCATCACACCAACTGGTGGTGGTTATTACAAACTGTTCTGGGGAACAAAAGAGATTCGGATACCCAGATACAGGTCGATTGCAGAGGCTGCTAAGGCGCACCCAGAGGCAGATGTCGGATACCCAGATACAGGTCGATTGCAGAGGCTGCTAAGGCGCACCCAGAGGCAGATGTTATGGTAAATTTCGCCTCTGAGCGATCGTGTGCAGAGACCACAATGGAGGCACTTGAGACTGATACTATCCGCACCGTTATCATGATCGCAGAGGGCGTACCGCAACGAGACACAAGGAAGATTGCAGCTTTTGCAAAGAAAAATAATAAGTGGGTCATCGGACCTGCGACCGTAGGCGGTATCAAGCCGGGGGCTTTCAAGATCGGAAATGCTGCAGGTACTATCCAGAACATCAAGGATACAAAGCTCTATCGCCTTGGTTCCGTAGGGTTCGTATCTGTATCTGGTGGACTTTCAAACGAAGGATACAACATCTGTCATCTAAACTCAGACGGCATATACGAGGGATACGCGGTCGGCGGTGATGTTTATCCGGCGACTACACTCATTGACCATCTCCTGAGATACGAAAAAAATCCTCGTATTAAAATGATGGTTTGTTTGGGAGAGGTAGGAGGCATGGATGAGTATGACGTAGTAGAGGCCGTGAAGTCCGGTAAGATCACCAAGCCTGTGGTGACGTGGACTACCGGCACCTGTGCCAGGATGCTCCCCGGCCAGGTACAGTTCGGTCATGCAGGTGCGAAGGCAGATACTAAAGAGAGCACTGCAGAAGCGAAGAACAAGGCGTTAAAAGAGGTAGGCGTAATCGTTCCAGAGTCATTTGACGATTTCGGTGAGAAGATAAAGGAAACGTTCGAAAAATTGAAGGCAGAAGGAAAAATCGAGCCGATAGAGGAGCCTACAGTACCGCACATCCCCATGGACTATAACCAGGCAGTGGCCGAAGGTGTTGTGAGGAAACCTACCAATTTTATCAGTACCATCTGCGATGAGACAGGAGAGATCCACAACTACTGTGGGGTCCCTATTGACGAGGTCATAAAAGAGGGATATGGTCTGGGCGGTGTCATAGGTCTGCTCTGGTTCAAGAAGGATCTTCCTCAGTATGCGAGGGATTTCATAGAATTAGTACTCCAGATAGTTGCAGACCACGGTCCAGCGGTCTCGGGAGCGCACAATACTATTGTTACAGCAAGGGCTGGCAAGAGCCTCATAGAGTCCATAATCAGCGGTATAGTCACCATTGGTCCAAGGTTCGGTGGTGCTGTCAACGGTGCTGCAGAGCACTTTACCTGGGGAATGGAGAACAATATGGCACCCCGTGAATTTGTAGACGCCATGAAAGCGAAAAACGTCCGAATACAGGGTATAGGCCACAGAATCCACAGCGTGGAGAACCCTGATGCTAGGGTAGAGATAATGATTAACTTCGCGCGAAAACATTTCCCAAAGACCTCGCTGCTAGACTATGCACTGGCTGTCCAGGGGGTCACCACCATGAAAAAGAACACTCTCATCCTCAACGTGGATGGATGTATAGGTGTGCTGTGCGTGGACATGCTCAAGAATCTCGGTTACTCGGATAATGAGATCAAGGAGATGATCGATATGGGTTTCTTCAATGCCCTGTTTATCATTGGTCGTACCATCGGTTTCATGGGGCATTACTTTGACCAGAAGAGGCTCAAAACACCTCTGTACAGGCACCCGTGGGACGATATTCTCTACGACGTCCCTGAGAAGCCTGAAAAGGTAGAAAATAAATAAGGTGATATAAATGTATGAACAAGAAATTGAAAATGCAAAGGAGCATTTCGGCAAGATCCTTGCCGAACAGCTCGAGCGAGTAGAGCGAATGAAGGAGAGCCAGGAATGGATGGATTATACTACCCTTAAACCGATAATAATAGGTTTTGTGGGTGGAGACGGTATAGGTCCTTTTATCGCTGAAGAAGCAAAACGTGTCCTGGAGTTCCTGCTCGAGGATGAGATTGCCAGCGGAAAGATCGAGATGAGAACCATAGAAGGACTAACCATTGAGAATAGGTCCAAGGTTATGAAGGCCATTCCTGAGGATATATTGGAAGAGATAAAGAAGTGCCACGTACTGTTGAAGGGTCCTACCACCACGCCCAAGAAAGGAGACCCATGGCCCAACATAGAAAGCGCCAACGTGGCAATGCGCCGTGAACTGGACCTTTTCGCCAATGTCAGGCCTGTGAAAGTTCCTGAAGAGGGTATAGATTGGATATTCTTCAGGGAAAACACAGAAGGAGCCTACATCCTTGGAAGGAAAGGTGTTGACGTGACCGACGACCTTGCTATAGATTTCAAGGTTACTACTACACAGGGCTCTGAGCGTATAATTACAATGGCATTTGATTATGCCAAGAAGAACAACATAAATAGGGTAACTGTTGTGACAAAGGCCAATGTCGTCAAGAAAACAGACGGTAAGTTCCTCGACACGGCGGAGAAAATTGCAAAGAAGTACCCGGAAGTGGAATGGGACGACTGGTTCATAGATATCATGACTGCCAAGCTCATAGACCCTACCCGGAGAACACAGTTCCGGGTCATTGTGGCACCAAATCTTTACGGCGACATAATCACCGATGAAGCTGCACAGTTCCAGGGCGGTGTTGGGACTGCAGGAAGCGCGAACATAGGCAAGAGATATGCCATGTTCGAGGCTATCCACGGCTCAGCTCCAAGAATGGTAAAAGAAGGAAGGGCAAAGTACGCTGATCCATCAAGTATTATAAGGGCTGCGGCCATGCTCCTCAATCATATCGGCTACCCGGAGAAGGCAGACAAGCTTGAGAAGGCACTGGGCATCTGCGGCCAGTACGAAAAGAAGGTCGTGATCACGGGACACAGCGATGGAGCCACAGGTGCGGAGCTCGCCAACTACATTATGAAGACCCTCAAAGACCCAGAGCTGGAAAGCAAGTGGAAGAGTTATCAGTGAGATCTCCAAAATAATCAGGTGCCTTTTTATTTTTTTTATTTCTCTTGAAATTGAATCCAAAGAAAGGGATATATCTAATTTTTTATTCTAATCTCGTAGTTTTCTCATGAACTCTTCTCTACTGATCCCTAAATCTTTCTTAATTATCTTATTTAGCAATCCTGGCCCTATTTCCTCTCCTGAGTGATAGGGTATTATCGTTATTCTACCATCTGGATGTTTGTATACTATATGACTGCCTGTTGTACGTTCATATACAAATCCAAATTTTTCTATGATCCTCCCTAGTTCTTTGCCCGTAAGACGAGGCAGTTTGGTCAAAATTACACCTCTATCTGCTGAATTCCTACAAACTCAGAAATATCCTTTTCTTTACTTGTGCCAATATACGCCTGTATCGCTTCTTTAGTTCTTTCTAAAAGCTGATCCATTGTTTTTGCCTGGGTATGACACCCTGGTAGCTCCATTACCTCCGATATTAACCACCCCTCTTCATCTCTCTCAATTAGTACTGTATATTTTTTTGTCATGCTAACTATTCTTTTTTCCTGTATATAAATTTTATTAGATTAAACCAAATTTTTCTCTCAAAAACTTTTTAACTTTAAAATCATCATCTCAATCATGATGAAAGAGTTTTTGATCAATCTAATTCCTGCAAGAATAAAATGGAAAAAATCAGTAAGCGGTACGGGGGAGATGTATAAAGAGTTTCTAAACAGTCTTGTCGAGAAATATGGTAACAGTGCAGTTAAAGATTTATCGGAAGTCATGTATAAAATTGGATTTAAGCAGGGAAAAGAAATTCAGGAAACAATAAAAGTTAAAGACGATTTATACGGATGTGCGTTGGTATTATTAACTATGCACAGAATTTTTGGGATTAAAAGCAAGATTGTTGAAAAAAGTGATAAAAAAGTTGTGATTCACATCTCACACTGTTCATGGAGGGATAAGGAAGGTTGGAACTCAAAATGCTGTTTGTCTTTAGCATCTTATGAAAGAGGGTTGGTTGAAAATATAAATCCTAACATTACTCACAGATACACAAAAACGAGATCGTTAGGCAATGAATTCTGCGAGATCGTGGTGGAGAGGCGAAGTCATGCGAAATAAGATAGGTCATTCAATCTGGTATAAAAATATAGATATAGAATCAGCGATCCTCAAAGAGGTAGGATTTGATTTTGTTGAGTTACATCTCTCATTAAATGGTGAATTCAACGATAAAATAAAGAGTGCTCTTCCCATACTATCCTTGCATTTACCGGAAATTGATTTTAAAAGAGAAGAAATGGAAAAATGTAAGGAGCTTATTGAAACTTTTCCATGCAAACTCTTTATAATTCATCTATTCAGTAGAAATCTCCCGACAGAAAAATATCTTGGTGAAAAAATTGGAATTCTAAAGGAATTGACATCATATGCTCAAAAACATGATCGTATTTTGGCACTAGAAAATACAGAGGAAGACGCCAAAATCTTAAAGAAAGTGTTCGATAATATTCCTGAGCTATCATTTTGTCTCGATATTGGTCACGCTCACTTATTTACAAATCCCATAGATCTAATCAACGAGTTTAGTGAAATTCTTGCTCATATTCACGTACATGACAATGTTGGCGGGCATTCTGAGAAGTTTGATCTTCATCTCCCTATAGGTGCTGGAAGGATTAATTTCGATCCAATCTTTGATAAACTCAAAGAAATAAATTATTCTGGAAATTTTACCTTAGAAATTTACAATGATGATAAAGAGTACAGAAGAATCAGTTTAGAAAGAGTTAGAAATATGTTATGACAAAATTTCGTATCATAAAACTATGTAAAACTTGTCAAAAAAGCTTTTATTCTCCTATTAAGAAGATTAATTA
>Ga0209986_10001542_pt1 | contig 21914 bp, 13 predicted proteins | sample BlataG_FD_183168 | JGI IMG/M metagenome (GOLD analysis project Ga0209986, IMG submission 183168) | Deep subsurface microbial communities from Black Sea to uncover new lineages of life (NeLLi) - Black_00105 metaG (SPAdes) (version 2) | ecosystem: Environmental > Aquatic > Marine > Oceanic >... | reverse complement strand
TGAGGGGTAAGATACTGAATGTCGAGAAGGCTATGGAACATAAAATTCTTGAGAATGAAGAAATCAAGAATATGTTTATGGCTCTTGGTGTGTCGATAGGAACCGAAGAAGATAGCAAAGCCCTGAATATGGAAGGTTTGCGGTACCATAAGATTATAATTATGACCGATGCCGATGTCGATGGAAGCCACATTACTACCTTAATCATGACTTTCTTTTTCCGGTACATGCAGGACCTGATCAAAAACGGAAATTTGTACATTGCCACGCCTCCTTTGTATCTTATAAAGAAAGGTAAAACACAGCAATATTGCTGGTCGGAGGAAGAACGGGTAAATGTTGTTAAGGAATTTGGACAAGGTAAAGAAAGCAGTGTTAATATTCAACGGTATAAAGGATTGGGCGAAATGAATGCTGACCAATTATGGGAAACCACCATGAACCCCGAAAAAAGAACATTACGCCAGGTAACAATTGAGAGCGCTGCAGAAGCCGACCGTATCTTTTCAATGCTCATGGGTGATGAAGTGCCTCCACGAAGGGAGTTCATTGAAAAACACGCCAAATATGCCAATATAGATGCATAAAAGAAAATCCCGGCTCTCCGGGATTTTCTTTTATGCCCTAATAGGGAAAATCTTTTAATTTGAGCGACAAATATGATCTGTAATCGTTAAAAAATGTAGGCAGCCTTTTGCAAGTCGTTTACCGTTGAAAATTTCTTTGGAGGATCGAGGTATCCCGCCAGGAAGTAGTAGATCTTTAACCTGTTTTCTTTTGCCATTTTTGTGTCCATCCTGTCAAATGAATGTCCTCCGGGGATTTCCTTGTCGATCACAGCGACATCACCCACCTTGTTGTACCAGTAAATATCACCACGGTTCTCCTGGGCGGAAATAGATAAGCAGTTTGTAAAAGAAAGACTTACAAAAATGATTAAACATCGAATTAAATTATTCATAATATGTAATGTTAAAAGTTATATTTCGATTTTTCCTTCAAATACATGCCGGATTGGCCCTTGAAGCCAGATATTCTCAAATGAATTATTATTGATCTTATCAAAACATACTTTCAGTTTTCCTCCACGGGTTAAAATGATTATGGAACTTTTGTCAGTTTTGGATTCAAGGGTTGCGCAAATGGCAGATGCTACCACACCCGTTCCACATGAGAGAGTTTCATTTTCCACTCCCCGTTCGTAAGTCCTGACCTGGATTTTATCTTCCAGAACTTTTACAAAATTAACGTTTATTCCTTCTTTCCTAAACCGTGTATTGAACCGTATTTTTCTTCCTTCTTCGAACACATCCGTTTCTTCGAGGTTTTCACGGAAAGTTACATAATGCGGAGACCCTGTATCAAGAAAATAATAATGGTTACCCTGCTCAATTCCTGAGACATTTTGCATTTTCAGTTTAACGGCATCCCTGAGAACTATAGCCTGATGAACGCCGTCAATTGCTTGAAATTCAGTCACGTCATTTATCAGACCCAATTTTTTTGCAAAATCGGCTATACACCTGCCTCCATTTCCGCACATGCTTCCTTCTTGCCCATCCGAATTAAAGTATTTCATTTCAAAATCCAGTTCAGGATGTTCCATCAAGACCATCAGACCGTCTGCCCCGATCCCGAATCGTCTGTTGCAGAGATGATTAATCAAACTTTTTTTGGAATAGGTAAATTTCTGATGCCGGTTATCAATAATGATAAAATCATTTCCGGTTCCATGATATTTAAAAAAATGCACCAACATGACAGGAAAAGTTAAAAAGTGTTAAATGATATATATCTAGTGTCGTGTCAACGATAAACAGACGGTTAAGTTATTGTATATTGGATATATTATCAGCATATTATACTTTTATCTTTTGCCTTTTTACTTTTGACTTGACACTAGCAACATCCTGTAAATAAACGACGTTAAGTCATGTGTAAAGGTAACATTCTTATTTTACAGGCATAGTTTTTGATAGAAGAAACTGAATGTTATAAGTTATTAGTTATAAGTTATATTTTAACGGTTATAATTAGTATCTGTCTATAAAGTAAAATAGCTTGCTAATAAGCACCAAAAAACAAAACACAAAATACAAATAAACTCCAAATAGCAATACCGATAGCTATCGGTACAAAATTCAAAACTGTTTGATTAATTTGAATTTAGGTCATTGAATATTATTTGTAATTTGAATGATTGTCCCATAGGGATGCCCTTGGCAAAACTTGGTATTTCATAATTTATTTCATTTTATGTTAGTTTGTAGACAGACACTAATTAATAACCTATAACAATTAATACCAAAGGGATTCCCTTGGGAGGAGAATAATAAAAATTTATTAAATTTCGTACATATAAAAATATACAGTTATGAACGGTAAGAAAATTCTCAACACCATTTTCACCGCTATTCTTGGCGGACTTATTGCAGTTTTTGTTTTTTCGATGTTTATACATAAACCGGAGGGATCGATACCGGTTACACAGAGTGATACGCCTTTTGTGAAGTTCACTAATTTGCCGGAAAATTATAATGCTGACCAGTTTAATTTCATTTATGCGGCTGAAAATACAGTTCATGCAGTTGTACATGTTAAAACCTTAACCGAAAGGAGATATTATTACAGGAACCCTCTGTATGAGTGGTTTTATGGTGAGCCGGACGGGAGAAGGGCAGAACCCGTTTTAGGCTTCGGATCGGGCGTGATTATATCCAGTGACGGTTATATTGTTACCAATCATCATGTCATAAAGGATTCCGATAAGATTGAAGTCACCTTGAACGATAAGAGAAGTTTCAAAGTAAAACTTGTAGGTTTGGACCCAAGCACGGATATCGCATTGCTAAAAGTAGATGAAAAGAATTTGCCTTATATCAGGTTTGGTAATTCTGATGAGCTTCGACTGGGTGAATGGGTTTTAGCGGTTGGAAATCCCTTTAACCTGACATCTACCGTTACAGCTGGGATTGTCAGTGCAAAGGGAAGGAATCTTGGAATTTTATCGGATCGTTACAAGGTTGAGTCATTTATACAGACAGATGCAGCTCTGAACAGGGGAAACAGTGGTGGTGCACTGGTTAACATAAAAGGAGAACTGGTTGGGATCAATTCTGCCATTATTTCACCAACAGGTGGTTATGCCGGAAATTCCTTTGCAATACCTGTAAATATTGTGAAAAAAATTGTTGATGATCTGAAGGAATTCGGTACGGTCCAAAGAGCGATCCTTGGAGTCGAAATTACGGATGTAACGGATGAATTAGCCAGGGAATTTGACCTGGATAAAATTGAAGGGGTTTACATTGCAAATGTCACTGAAGGTAGCGCTGCTGAAAACTCCGGATTAAAAAAAGGCGATGTAATTCTGGCAATAAACGGGGTTAATGTTAATTCCGGATCTGAGCTTACAGAGAACCTTAGTAAATACAGACCTAATGATAAAGTGAATATTTTAATAAAAAGAGGCGATAAAAGGAAACAATTTGAGGTTGTTTTACGTAATATGGAAGGCAGCACTAATATCGTTCGCCCGGATGAACTTATTTTGGGCGCAAAATTTGTTGAACTAACGGATAAAGACAAGACCCGGTTTGGTATTGATCATGGGGTGAAAATTACTGAACTGGGAGAAGGAAAACTAAAGGATCTTGGCTTGGGCCGTGGTGTTATTATTACAAGTATTAATAAAAATGAGATAAAGCGAATAGGTGATATAAGAAACAGTTTGGGTAGCGGCAAATCTTTATATTCCATTGAAGGGGTTCAGCCAAATGGCACCTTTTTTAGTTATGAGTTTAAACGCTGATGTGGTTGCATAACCAAGTTAATTTCTTAAAAAGGCTTGCAACGCAAGTCTTTTTTTTGCCCCGGACTTAAAATAAAACATGTAAAACTTGACTTTTGTTTTAAAATGGCATAAATTCGCACAAAATTTTAAGGAGACAAGATGAGACAATTAAAGATCACAAAATCAATCACTAACAGAGAGAGCGCTTCTCTTGATAAATATTTACAGGAAATAGGAAAAGAGGAGTTGATTTCTGTGGAAGAGGAAGTCGAATTAGCGCAGAGGATCAAAAAAGGTGACAAGGATGCCCTTGAAAAACTTACCAGGGCCAATTTGCGATTTGTTGTTTCTGTGGCAAAACAATATCAAAATCAGGGTTTAAGTTTACCCGATCTGATTAACGAAGGTAATCTTGGGTTGATAAAAGCTGCCGAAAAATTTGATGAAACAAGAGGATTTAAATTTATTTCCTATGCTGTTTGGTGGATCAGGCAGTCTATTTTGCAGGCATTGGCTGAACAGTCGAGAATTGTCAGATTGCCGCTTAACCAGGTAGGATCATTAAATAAAATAAACAAAGCATTTTCAAAATTCGAACAATTATTTGAAAGAACTCCCTCTCCGGAAGAATTGGCTGAAGCACTCGAATTACCAAGAGAAAAAGTAACGGATACACTAAAAGTTTCAGGACGTCATGTATCGGTAGATGCACCTTTTGTTGATGGCGAGGATAATAGTTTGCTGGATGTTTTACCTAACAACGATTCACCTGTTGCGGACAAAACATTAATAAATGAATCCCTTACCAGGGAAATTGGACGTTCGCTGGCTACATTAACGGAAAGAGAAAGAGATATTATCAGATTATTCTTTGGTATTGGCATTCAGGATATGACACTGGAAGAAATTGGTGAGAAGTTTGGTTTAACCAGGGAACGTGTCAGACAGATCAAGGAAAAAGCTATTCGCAGATTGAGACACACTTCCAGAAGTAAATTGCTGAAATCTTACCTTGGATAAGAAAAATTGTTAAAAATCATAAAAATCCCGGATGGAAACGTACGGGATTTTTTTAATGATGTCGGATGTTTCCATCCGACAAATGTTTTAATTTGCTGATATTTACTTTTTTATTTTTAACAGTTTCTCCAGTTCATACATCTCATCCCTGTGCCGGGCTGCTTCGATAAAATCCAGTTCCCTTGCTGCTTTTTCCATTGATTTTTTTGTCTTCTCAATGGCTTTCTCCAGAGCCACACTGCTCATATACCGGACAACCGGATCAGCGGCAACGTCGATTTTATCAGGTTCTGCATAGGCTTTTTTCACCGCAGTCTTACCCCTGAGCTCACCCAAAATTGATTTATACGCTTTTATGATCTGTTTGGGTGTAATACCCATATTTTCATTGTATTTCAATTGCTTTTCCCTTCGTCTGTTGGTTTCCTTTATGGTTTCTTCCATTGAACCGGTAACTGTATCCGCATACATGATTACTTTACCGTTTATATTCCTGGCAGCCCTTCCGGCTGTTTGTGTCAGGGAACGGCTGGATCTCAGAAATCCTTCCTTATCGGCGTCCAGTATAGCTACAAGTGAAACTTCAGGCAGATCAAGACCTTCCCGTAAAAGATTTACTCCTATCAAAACATCAAAATTGCCTTTTCTCAGGGCTTCCATAATTTCAACCCTGTCAAGGGTGTTAATTTCCGAATGAATGTAACGGCACCGGATGGACAATTTTGCCAGGTAAGCCGTTAACTCTTCAGCCATTCTCTTGGTAAGTGTGGTGACCAAAATACGTTCACCTATTTCGGCACGGCTATTGATCTCACCAATCAGGTCGTCGATTTGGTTTAGGCTTGGTTTGATTTCAATTACAGGGTCCAGCAGCCCTGTCGGACGGATCACCTGGTCAACAATAATTCCTTCACTTTTAGCCAACTCATAATCCGCCGGAGTGGCGCTGACGAATATGGTCTGCCCGGTTATCTGTTCAAATTCTTCAAGTTTTAACGGACGGTTATCCAGTGCAGCAGGAAGCCGGAATCCGTATTCAACCAGGACTTGCTTCCTGGAATGATCACCGCCATACATTGCCCGGACTTGTGGAAGCGTGACATGACTTTCATCTATTACCGTGATAAAATCTTCAGGGAAGTAATCCAGGAGGCAAAAGGGCCGTGTCCCCGGTTTTCTTCCGTCGAAATAACGGGAATAGTTCTCAATTCCGCTGCAGTATCCCAACTCCTTAATCATCTCAAGATCGTAGTTCACTCGTTGTTCCAGCCTTTTGGCTTCAAATTCTTTGCTGATATCATTAAAGTATAACACCTGTTTTATTTTGTCCTGCTTGATCTCGTACAGGGCATTTTTCATCCGGTCACGGGTGGTTACAAAAATATTAGCGGGATAAATAAATATTTGATCGTGATGTTTTATGGTTTTGCCGTTAACCGGGTCAAAGGATTCAATTTCCTCAATGTCGTCTCCCCAGAATGAAACCCGGTAGGCATAATCGCCATAAGCTACAAAAATATCCACGGTGCCACCCTTTACCCGGAACGTTCCGCGTTGAAAATCGAATTCATTTCTGGAGTAAAGACTGTCCGCTAATTTTCTCAGGAAAACGTTCCTGCCGATAATATCTCCTTTCTTAATAATAATGGTATTACTATGAAAATCTTCCGGGTTACCGATACCATACAAACACGAAACAGAAGAAACCACGATAATATCTCTTCTGCCTGACAACAGGGCAGAGGTTGTGCTTAAGCGAAGTTTTTCAATTTCATCGTTAATGGAGAGGTCTTTTTCAATATACGTGTTCGTAACCGGCATATAGGCTTCCGGCTGGTAATAATCATAATAGGAAACAAAGTATTCTACTGCATTGTCGGGGAAAAATTGCCTGAACTCGCCGTAGAGCTGAGCTGCAAGGGTCTTATTATGACTCAGTACGAGAACAGGTCGCTGTACCTTTTCAATGACATTGGCGATGGTAAAGGTTTTTCCTGAACCTGTCACTCCCAGTAAGGTTTGAAATTGTGTTCCATCCCGCAGCCCTTCCACCAGTTGTTTAATGGCTTCCGGCTGGTCGCCGGTAGGCTCGTAGTCGGATATAAGTTGAAAATCCATTTTGGTTCCCGGTTCTTGGTTTTCAGTTTCAAGACAAAAGTAAAAAGTTTACCCTGTGAATCTGGTATAACAAAAATCTAAGCCCTGAAAGGGCGTAAGCCTAATCCCACACATATCGTTCATCCATCGGTCGCCATAGGCTTGCCGACGGCGATGCGTATTTATTATTTTGCTTTCGCCCTTACAGGGATAATTCATTTTTATTCATAGGGCGTTGCCCTATGCTATTGCTATTACCCCTTCGGTATTAAAATAATTATAGCTTCTCTTTTTATGGATAATATAAAATTTGTTTCATAACTACTTAATGACAACTGACCAATATATCCAATCCTCAATATTCCAGCTGCCGCTGCAAGCACCTACTCCCTCTGCAACACCATAAAAACCGGCAAATGATCACTAACCCCACCAAAATACATATTCCCTCCGTATGTCTTATTCGGGGTTAGGTCTCCTATTTTAGGATTATCATACATCATCCAGTCGTCCCGGTAAATTTTACCGCCGGTATAATCGACACGATAGTTTTTCTTATCCGTTATCACGGACCGGGATACGATGAGGTTATCCGGCATATTCCAGTTCCCTTTATAGCTATAGGTTCCTGCGTTTTCAAAATTGTGTTTATCGTACATCAGGTTGTACAGATCACGCGGACCGGCATTTTTACGCTTATTTGTGGCATTTAGCACGGAATGCAGGCTCATATTGGTGGGTTCATCATTGAAGTCGCCCATGATAATGATCTTGGCTTCCGGTTCGATGTTAAAAATGGAATCCACGGACTTTCTAAGGGTCACTGCGGAGAAAATGCGTTTTTGTTCGGTTTGTTGCTGTCCTTCTCTTCTAGAGCTCCAGTGATTAACAAAAATATGCAGAATACCGGAACCCGAGGCCTTGCCTTTAACATACAGAATATCCCTGGTTTTGAGGGTTGAATCAAACCGGAATACAACGGGAATCGACTTGTGGGATACAGATTTAAATTCATCCTTCCGGTACAGGAGAGCTACATCGATGCCCCTTGCATCAGGACTGTCTTCATGTACGATCCCGTATTCTTTCTTCTTCAGTTTACCTGTTTTAACAAGATCCTGCAAAACCTTCCTGTTCTCAACCTCGCATAGACCGATGATCTCCGGAAGCTCTTTTTTATTGATTGATGACAGAACCTTTGAAATATCTTCCAGCTTTTTCTGATACCGCTCCGGAGTCCAGTTTTTCTCACTACCGGGAGTAAATTCATCATCTTCCGTTAAAGGATCATCCAGTGTATCAAAAAGATTTTCAACATTATAAAAAACAACGGTGAAGCTCTTTTTGGGTTCCAGCTTTTCATTTTGTCCAAAAACTATTCCGGACAATAGAAACAATATGATCAGTGTATGTAATCTCATGTTTTAAAGTTTATTTCAATCGAGTTTTGGTTTTCAAATTTAACAATTTGCATTCGGAAAGGGTTACATTTATTTGAAAATTACCCGTCCGCCCGAGTTATTCGGGCAGACCTATGGCACAAAACCCTTATGGTTTTTTATTTTGCAATCACTAACTCCTCGTCGGTTATTTAGTCAATTAGTCAGAGCTTGTCTTGGAATTAAGATACTCGTCAGACGACTTCAGTTCGTCTGACGAGTAAAATATTATTCTATTACTATTTTCTTAACAACCACAGTATCTTTGTAAGTCATTTTCAAATAGCAGATCCCCGCGGGTAGATATGATACATCAAGCTCCTTCCTGAACTGATTGCTTAGGTGTGTTTCTTCATTAAATACCACCTGCCCCTGGAGATTGATGAGTTCAAGTTTCAATTTAATATCGTTTTCTCCGGTGAAATCAAGATAGAACATTCCTTTGTTTGGATTAGGATAAATTTCTATACCTGATAACACGCCGGTAACCGGATCGATGCCGACAGGTGATTGGAAAATGCTTACATCATCAAAGGCAAAACCATCGTTCTGGTATTCGGCATTGGAAGCAAAAGCGATCCTGAGTTTTACATCAGACTGGTTACCTAGGTTAAAAAGACCATACCGGGCAGTTACCCAGTCGTTACTTCCATAACCCCATTCACCGTCACCTGACCAACCGATAGCATTTTCTGTTTGCAACCCAAATCCTGTTGCGAGTGAATATAGATACGGACTATTATACCAGTTCTGACCACCAATAAGAGTGCCGGCAGTCTCCCAGGAACCATTACCGATTTTATACTGAAGGTTTGCGCCGTCGTAGAATCCTTCGGCATCCCACCAGACTTTAAACTCGAAAACAGGATAGTTGAGTGAGGAAAAGTCGAATGGCGGGCCAATAACCCAGGACTTCTCGTCAGCATTATAATCGCCAGACAGATTTGTAACCCAGACATTATTTCCCGAATATGCATAATTAATGGTTGGTCCTGCCGGTGTCCCATACTCCCAGGAATTGTTTATTCCGTGGGCCGTCCAGTAGCCTCTTCCGGATTCAAAATCTTCATTGTAGGGAAAGCTGTTGACCACTTCCTTAACATCAACTTCTTTAGTTACTGAAGCCGAACAATTATCATTAAAGGCAGTTAATTCAACGATATAAGTTCCGGGGTTGTCAAATTTCCATTTAAAATGTTTATTAGTACTTTCAACGCTCCCATCAGACCCAATATCCCATTCATACCGGGTAAGTGCATCAACACGGGATGAAAAATTGATCAGGAAGGTTGTATCACCAATAGTAGTATTTGAAAAATCAAAATCAGTGATTGGATCCTCACATGTTGCAACCGAAAGGCCATAGTAGGTACCTATCCAAACATTTCCATTGTCATCGAATTCAACTACTCTTAAATTATTATCGAGCAGGCCATTACTTTCCATAGTATAATGCCCCCAATTAGCACCATCAAACTTAACTAATCCATAACCAGTAGCTAACCAGAAAATACCAAACTCATCTTCTTTTATTTCATAAACATACCCTCCGGGATATCCTTCAGACCAACTGTATGAAGTCCAGTTTGTCCCATCATACATACTTATACCTGAACTACCTCCAACCCAAATGTTTCCTTTGCTATCCTCAAATAATGAGTATACCCGTGTAGAGGCAACTCCATCTGCGGAAGTATAGGTAGTCCATGTTGTTCCATCATATTTAGTTACGCCTTTGCTATAATATCCGTAACCAAACCATATATTTCCCTGGCTGTCGGCAAGTAGAGCATAAACCATGTTTGTGTCAAGTCCGTCGTTCATAGTTATTGTATCCCAGGTTATGCCATCAAATTTACTTACCCCGGCTGAACTTGAACTTGATCCTGCAAACCACATGTTTCCGCTGATATCCTGGGACATGGATTCAATACTGCGGGCACCCAATCCATCACTGGAATAATACCAGGTCCATGTTGTCCCATCCCACTTCCCAACTTCACTCCATAAGCCAAACCAAAGATTATTATCGCGGTCTTCGAATAGTGAATAGGCATTGCTGGTATTTATTCCCATATGATATCCGGGGTAGGACCAGTTTGTACCATCGAATTTCAACAGGGAGTCTGCTCCGCTGACAGCGAACCACAGATCTCCGTTATAATCTTTTTCGATATCATAAATATTATTCGAATTGATTTCAAAGTCAACCAAATAATTAGTGAAAGTTGAACCGTCAAATTTGTCCAATCCCTTGTAGCGGTGGGAATGACCTATCCATAAATTGCCGGTCTGATCTTCTGTCAACAGATTTTCGTAAATCCAGTACCCGGATAAACCGTTTGATGTAGTATAATTTGTAAATTGGGTTCCGTCGAACTTATCTAATGAGTAGCCATGAAACCAGATATTCCCCTGTGTATCTTCGAAGATGTAATAATTGTAATTACTGCTTAAACTGTCGTTTTGAGTGAAGACCGACCAGGTTGATCCATCATATTTGTTTATCCCGCCACCATATATTCCGAACCAAAGATTTCCGTCGCTATCTTTATGAATATCATATACATTATCCCCAAGTAAGAAATCACTACCAGTGAAATTTTCCCAGCTTGCTCCATCAAATTTACTGACGCCGCTTCCGTATGTCCCAAACCACATGTTTCCTGAATTGTCTTGTTCAATGACAAAAACAGCATCGTTCACTAATCCGTCAGCAATAGTATATGTGGTCCGGTTTGTACCATCGAATTTTGTAACACCGTAATTATAATAACCATACCCGAACCATAAATTTCCCAAATTGTCTTCATGAATAGTATAGACATAATTATAGGCTAAGCCATCACTTGTTGTGTACGTAGTCCAGGAAGACCCATCGTATTTTACCAGCCCACTCCAGTTTCTGGCAAACCATATATTTCCCTGGCTGTCTTCATAAATTAATTCTGCACTTGATACCTCATTATGAATGGTCATGCCGGAACCATCGAATTTAACCACCCCATTCCAGGTTCCGCACCAGATGTTTCCCTGTGAATCGGCAAAAATAGTTGTAACATAATTATATGGCAGTCCTTCATCAACCGTGTAGGTAGCCACCAGTGTTCCGTCAGTTTTGCGGTGGACAATACCACCACTGGTTGCCAGCCAGACATTATCGCCACTGACGGCAACGGCATTGACATTATTTTTATTGGTGTAATTTGTTATTTGAATCTGGGAAAAAATATTTCCCGAATGGATAAACAAAAAAGCAACCAGGACAAACAAGATTTTCCTTTTCATGGGAATATGGTATTAATTTAATTTTATCGATGTACAATTTATGGAAAAAATTGAAAAATCAAAAATAAATGGTGAAAATGAATTGGTTTTTGAAAAATCTGATTTATTTTTTTATATTTTTGGGTTATTTATGATAGTGTCCTTATCTTTATAAATCAGAATCTTAAATTAACTGCGATAAAACGCTATGATGAACAGAAAAATATTATTGAAAGTTTCCCTTTTTTCCCTGATCCTGATAGTCCTTACTGTCACCTGTAAAAAAATTGAATTGGTCAGGGAAATCCTGATCCAGACTGATTCGTATTCGATGGGAACTGGTACTGTTCAACTTAACGGAACCGTAATCGATGCAGGAGAGGGTATTACCGATCTTGGATTTTATATCTCGGAGACATCAAACCCACAGAGTGGCGGAATAAAACGATCGTTGGGTTCAAAATCCACAACCGGATCATTCAGTTACGACGTAAAACAACTGCATGGAGGAAAAACCTATTTTTATCAGGCTTACGCCGAAGATGCTAATGAGGCAAAATATGGTGATGTAAAGAATTTTAGCACAGCAGAACTATCCTTATCCACACAGGCACCAATCATACTGAGCAAAACGTCTGCTACCCTTAACGGGAACATCGACGATCTTGGTTTTGAGGCCGTTACTGAATATGGTTTTTACTGGTCAAACACCCCGAATCCACAGGGGGCTAACCATGTTTCATTGGGTTCCACCGGGAGCGCCGGCGCCTTTTCAACAACTCTATCAGGGTTAACCATACATACCGATTATTACTATGTTGCTTATGCAACAAATAACACCGGGACAAAATATGGAGATGTCCGGCAATTCAGGATTGAGAATATATGGCTACCATTAAATGATTTTTCAGGAGGAGGCAGAGCATTCGCTTTTGCGTTTTCTTTAGGTGATTACGGATATATAGGTGGGGGAACCGATGGCAATAAATGGTTTGATGATAATCATCAATACGATCCGGATGACGACAGTTGGATACCCAAAACAGGATTACCTGTAGCCGGCACAACCTTTACAATAGGGAACATGGCATATGTTTTTGACTGGGATTATCTTTATCAATTCGACCCCGATCAGAATAGCTGGACGGCAAAAACTCTTTTTCCGGGAATTCGCAGGAATGGGGTATTCGCATTTGGAATAGGTAATAAGGGGTATATTGGCAGTGGCAAGGACGACAGTGACCAGTACTTTATTGATGTATGGGAGTTTGATCCGCAGGATAAAACCACTGGAATAGACGTTGAAGGCCGGGCGATGGGAAGCTGGATACGTAAAACCGATTTTCAGGGTGAGGGAAGATGGAATGCGGTGGGATTTTCAATTGCCAATAATGGATATGTATGCAGCGGATATAATGAAAGCAGTGGAAATTTAAGTGATTTCTGGGAGTTCGACCAGGAGTCAACCGATAACGGTTTCGATCTGTCAGGAAATCCCATGGGAGCATGGACAAAGAAGGCAGATTACCCGGGTATAGCGGATACCGACCTTGTAAGCTTCTTCATCATTGACCGGGCGTATGTGTTTAATGATCAGTTGTGGCAATACGATCATACAACTGATACATGGACCAGGAAAGCTGATTTTCCCGGTCAGACCCGCTATGCTTCTGTCGGATTTGCCATTGGTAACCGAGGCTATATGGGAACCGGAGAATACAACAGTAGTTACCTGAACGATTTCTGGGAATATATACCTGAGTTATACTAGTTTTGAATTTACAGGAAAGGCAAAAGATGAAAGTAAAAAGGCAAAAGGCGAAAGTGAAAAACAAGTAATCGGTGATCGGTAAACGGTAAAACCTGTCAGAGTCTGTGGGCAGACTTGCAGAGTGGGAGACCTGACAGTGTTTGAAAAAAAATAATTAAAATTAAAAAGTGATGAAAAAAAGATCACTCCTCGTTTTATTGTTATTAATTATATGTTCCGGTTTTTTATCAATAAACGGGTTTAGCCAGTCAAAAGCCCGGATTGAAAACATTGATTTCAACCTGGTGGGGGATAATATCGTTATTACGTATGATATAATCAACCATGCCCCCGGGGAAAAATTCGACATTGATATTGAGATATTCACAGAATCAGGAAAAAAACTGGATGCAAAGTCCCTTTCAGGAGATATTGGCAAGGATATTGAAGGAGGAAGAGGTAAAAGCGTAACATGGGATTTTCAAAACGACAATGCAGACCTGACCGAGGGTATCTATGTTGAAGTTGACGCAACATCGAATTTGGTTCCGGAAGTGAAAAAGAAACCGGCTCGCAAGGGCGGAAGCCTTGGAGGAGCCTTTGTGAAGTCGCTTGTATTCCCCGGTTGGGGCAATTCCAGCATTAGTGGCGGACCATACTGGTTGATGGGCTTTGTGGGTTATGGTTGTATGGCGGGGTCAGTGATGATGAATCAACAGGCAAGCCAGAGTTATGATGATTATCTGAAGGCTTCGGATGCCGTTAACAGGGATAACCTGTTCAGTGATGCGGAAAGCAAAGATCAACTATCAAAAATTCTTTTTGGTGTTGGAGCAGCCGTTTGGGTAACTGATTTAACGATTTTGTTAATTAAAGGTAACAATCCCCGAACAAATTCGTATAATAGCAACGGAACAAATCCGTTAGTAGGATATACAATTGATCCAATATCAAAAAAACCACTGTTATCGTTTCGAATAACCTTCTAAAAAACATACAGTCATGAAGACAAAAATTTTAATCCTTTTCCTCTTAGCTGTTGTAAGTTTTACTTACGGACAAGAGGTGATCACAGGGAAAAGCAAGGTTAAAAAACTGATTATCCCACAGGAGAAAACAGTAAAGGAACTTCCCAACCTGGAGATCAGGAACAAAGCGTTTACAGATCAGAACAGCAACAACATCATTGACGGTAATGAAAAAAGCATGATCAAGTTCCAGGTTTTTAATTCAGGGAAAGGATTGGCTGAGAATGTGCAGGTAAAGGTTTCACTGAAAGATCAAAATACAGGGATCACTTTTGATAAACTAATTACTATTGGCAACCTGGCCACAAAGGAATCGAAGGACATTAGTATCCCTGTTGAGGCTGACAAATCGGTTCAGACCGGTACAGCTACCTTCGTTATCGAAGTGGTTGAGAAAAACGGTTTTGAGGTTCCGTTTGCCATGGCCATTGAAACCCGGGAGTTTACGTTGCCGGTAACAATTGTGGAAGGGGTTAAAGAAGAAGAACAGCCGCAAGAAGTGATTTCGGCACAACCGGAAGTTACCCTGAGGGGAGTCGGTGATCCGCTAAAGGGACTGAATGTTTCCGGAGATAGAGCGGAAATGCAAATTGGAAATTATTATGCCCTGATCATTGGAGTAGATGATTACTGGGGAGCTTTTGAACCTCTGAGTAATGCAGTTGCTGATGCCGAATCAATTGAACGGATGCTGAAATCCAAATATAAATTTGATAATTTTATCACTCTTTATAACCGCCAGGCAAGCAGAAGTAATATACTTAATGCTTTTGAAGAATTAAGTAATACAGTTAAGGAAACCGACAATGTTTTTATTTACTATTCAGGACATGGAGAATTTAATGAAAGACAGAACAAGGGTTATTGGGTTCCTGTTGATGCCAGATCAAAATCAATGGCGGAATTAATATCCAACAACGATATTCAAACAGCCCTCACCGGTATTCCTTCGAAACACACCTTACTGATATCCGATGCCTGTTTTGCAGGAGATATTTTCAGGGGTAATGCTATTTCTATTCCATTTGAGGAATCTGATCGGTACTATCGCGAAATACATCAATTGAAATCCCGTAAGGCTATTACTTCAGGAGGAATTGAACCTGTAATGGATGGCGGCAGAGAAGGTCATTCGGTGTTTGCTTATTATTTACTCAGAGCCCTGGAGAATAATGAGGACAGGTTTTATGATGCCAGTCAGTTATATGACCGGATAAAAATTCCTGTCACAAATAATTCTGAACAAAGACCAAAATTTGCACCAATTAAATATTCCGGAGACGAAGGAGGACAGTTTATCTTTATCAGGAAATAAGAATGTAGAACGACTTTCCAAAGTCGTTCCTGCAGCACTTTTTGAAACGGCCCAAGGGTCGTTTTTTTTAACATATATCGTTTGTGTAGTATTTTTTTTAACGACTCTTCCGAAGGAATGCCTTCGGCAGGAGAGTCGTTCCACAATTATCCGGAATTTTTTCATTATATTTCCTCTGAAAATAAAACTATCTTCAAAGGTCAGAAGGAACCTGCATAAATTTATGTATCGGGTTTCGGGATTATTCCACAATCATTCAAATTTAGTAGTTTCATTTGAAAAGTATTAACCTTTTTAATTACTTTGCGAAGCTATGTTCTATTTTTATCTTGTGTTAGTGAATTTCATTAAATTCATGCAGGTTTCTGTAAAATTTATTGAAATGAAACGGTTTCTTATTTTATTCATGTTCATAGGATCTTTATTTTCTACGAACAGTTTTTCCCAGGTTAATAATTTCGAAGTTTATTCTATTGATCAGGGACTTCCTGTTTCTACTGTAGTTACCATGATTCAGGATTCCAGGGGCTATTTATGGCTTGGGACCCAGGGAGGTGGTGTATGCCGGTTCGATGGGTATAACTTCCTTACTTTTAATCAAAAGGGTGGACTTTCCAATAATAACGTAAGGTCTATCCTGGAAGATTCAGAAGGGAACCTTTGGTTTGGGACATATGGTGGAATTAATTTATATGATGGGTATTCCATTAGAAATATAGGTCAGGAAGACGGACTGTATGGGAAACAGGTATGGAGTATATTAGAGGGCAAGAATAACATTATTTGGGCAGGAACAGATAATGCTTTGAACAAAATTGAAATAATAGATGATTCAGTTAAAATCAGATACTATTCATTCCTGGAAGGTTTAGATGCCCGTTTAATATTTGATATATATGTGGATAAGTATGACCGGCTGTGGCTGGCTACTTATCTTAATGGAATTTACATTGTATCCTTCGAAAATGAAGAAATAAGCAATGTTAAAACATTGACAAGAGGGATCATTCCAAGTGATAATATTCTTGACATAGAAGAAGATAAGGAAGGTAATCTTTGGTTTGCTACAGGAGATGCAGGTGTTTTTAAAATTGAGGGGTTTACCGGTTCAAGTTGGGGGCAGATACAGGTATATAATACATCCAATGGTTTGCCTGATGATTATGTTTGGGATATCCTGTCGGATAATGCGGGTAATCTCTGGTTTGCCACGGATAAGGGAGGAATAGTAAAACTAGTGAACAAAAAGTTTGTGCCGTATTCTGTTGAACAAGGTTTCCCGGAAAACCAGGTGCTTTGTATTGAACAGGATGATGAAGGAAACATTTGGGCTGGCACCTGGAGTTATGGTATTGTAAGAATGATTGGGGATCATTTTTCGCATTATATGGAAGAACAGGGCCTTTACAGTAACCAGGTTTACAATATTGATCAGGATAAGCAGGGAGATTATTGGCTGGCATCGCTGGGAGCAGGTTTAATAAGATTACGTTTTGAAAAAGGGAATCCGGATTTTAAATATTATACAACCCGCAATGGATTACCCGATAATTATATAAACTCCCTCTCTTTCGATGCGAAAGGTAATTTGTGGATAGGTTTAAAAGAAAACGGAATATCCAGATTTGACGGTAAGAAATTTGTTAACTATAGCGAGGATAACGGATTGATCGACAACCGGGTAATCTGTATACTGGCTGATACCAGGGGTGATGTATGGATTGGAACCAAAATCGGAATTAGCCGATATAATGGTTATGGTTTTTTCCCGATAACCAAAGAAGAATTTGGATTACCAAATAATGAGATTCAGACCATTATTGAAGATACAGAAGGCAGAATCTGGGTGGGAACTTATGACGGATTAGCAAGGTTTGAGAATAATATCATGCAAACATTCGATGAAGAAGAAGGCTTGGATTTTAAGCAGATTTATGCACTTGCTGAAGATGTATATGGAAATATCTGGATTGGAACTCATGGAGGAGGTTTGTATAAATGGAACAAAAGTGCTGATTTGAAACACTCCATTAAATTTATTGTCGGAGACAGCCTTTTGGGTTCCAATAATATCGTTTCAATGATTTTTCAGAATGATAGCACTCTCCTGGTTGGTACAAACATGGGATTTGATAAAATTGTTTTAGATAAGGATCAAAATATACTCAGCGTAAAAAACTATTATAAATCAAACGGGTTTATCGGGATGGAAAATAACCTGAATGCTATCCTGAAAGACAGTGAAGGGAATATTTGGTTTGGAACCGTAAAAGGAATTACCCGCTTTAATCCTTTGCTTGAAAAAATTAACCTGACACCTCCTAAATTACATTTAACCGAATTAGACCTGGAATTTGAAAATATCGACTGGTCGGAAAAAGCAGATAGTATCCGGCCTTATTCACTTTTACCCTTTGATCTTAAATTACCCCATCACCAGAATCACCTGACCTTTAAATGGACGGGAATATACCTTGGAAATCCTGAAAAGGTAAGTTATAAGTATAAATTGTATCCCCAGGAAAAAGAATGGTCTCCGCCCCGCCAGTTGTCTGAGATGACATATTCCGGTCTAAATCCTGATGAATATACGTTTATGGTAATTGCTGAAAATGAAAATGGCATTTGGAACGAGCAACCACTTACCTTTAATTTTGTCATTAAACCCCCATTCTATAAATCCTGGTGGTTTATAACCATCATGGTCATTGTTGTTATTGTTGCCATCATTGCTTTTATAAAATACCGTGAAAAGCAGTTGATAAAAGAGAAAAGGATCCTCGAACAAAAAGTAACCGAACGAACTGCTGAGATACAGAGACAGAAAACCCATATCGAGGAACAAAAAGAGATCATTGAAAAGAAAAATATTGATATTACAGATAGCATCCGGTATGCTAAACGCATCCAGGATGCTATTTTGCCTGCCGATAAATTGCTAAGGGATAATCTGAAAGATTTCTTTATTCTTTTCCTGCCGAAAGATATTGTGAGCGGTGATTTTTACTGGGTAAAAGAAAAGAATGAATCACTCGTTATCGTTGCTGCCGATTGTACCGGCCATGGAGTCCCCGGAGCTTTTATGAGTTTGTTGGGCATAACATTTTTAAACGAGATTGTTGAAAAAGATAATATCACATCACCTGAAAGAATATTGAATACTTTGCGCGAAAATGTCATAACAAGCTTAAAACAAAGAGGAGTGGAAGGCGAATCGAAAGATGGAATGGATATTGCTGTTTGCACTGTCGATAAAAAAACGAAAAATCTATCATTTTCCGGTGCGAACAACTCATTATACCTCGTGAGAAATGATGAGATTTTAGAAACAAAGGGTGATAGGATGCCGGTAGCAATCCATACAAAGATGGATGATTTTACAAAACATGACATAGATGTGATGCCCGGTGATGCCTTATATATTTTCTCGGATGGATTCGCAGACCAGTTTGGTGGGCCGGAAGGGAAAAAGTACAAATACAGGCAGTTTAAACAATTATTACTGGATATCCATGAAAAAGAAATGAAAACGCAGGGAGACCTTCTCAATAATACACTGAACGATTGGAGGGGAGATTATGAACAGATTGATGATGTTGTAATTATGGGTTTTAAAATCTAAGACAAACTACAAAACATAAATCCTGATAAAATGAAAACCTCCCGTATTAATTTGGCATCAGCACTGATTTTGGCTATATATCCAAGGGATTTTAACACACAAATAGCTGTTTACCGGCTGAATAAACCAATTTTCCTGAAACGAATCCGGCATAGTCCGGAAGATCTGGCATCTTTTGAAACATTTTGTGATCAGACTGACTATCGTAAAGAATTGATCCTTGATGTACTGAAGGAGAATGATATTCAGATTGGGGATATTAAGGTTATTATGGGTAGAGGAGGTTTGATAAAACCGGTAAAATCAGGCATTTATGAAGTAAACGAAAGAATCAGGGAAGATTTACGAAAGAACTTATGCAGGGATGTGATTAACCTGGGAGGTATTGTTGCTGATGTAATTGCCGCTGAACTACCCGATGCCAAAGCCTATATAGCTGACCCGGTTGTGGTTGATGAATTTGAAGAACTTGCAAGGGTTTCCGGTCATCCGCTTTTTGAAAGGAAGTCAATTTTTCATGCATTAAACCAAAAAACAGTTGCACGTGAACATGCAAAATCGTTAGGCAGGAATTATGAAGAGATGAACCTGATTGTTGTGCACCTGGGACGGGGCATTACAGTGGGAGCGCATTATAAGGGACACGTTATTGATTCAACACAGGGTTTTGACGGAGATGGTCCCTTTTCAACTATAGGTAGCGGGTCCTTGCCAATGGGAGATGTAATAAGGATGTGTTTCAGCGGTAAATATAACGAAGAGCAAATGCTTAAAATGATTCGCGGCGAAGGAGGCTTGAAAGCCTACCTTGATACTGAAAGTTATTATGAGGTTGAAAAGAGAATAGAAGCCGGGGATGAAAAAGCAAAGTTTATTTTTGAAGCCATGGCATACCAGGTTGCTAAAAGTGTTGGCTCAATATATATGGTGCTTCCGGAAGCGTTGGACGCTATACTGATAACAGGCGATTTGGCAAACAGCAAGTTATTCGTGAATTTACTGACGGAAAGAATATCTAAAATAGGTCAGGTTATTTTATATCCCGGGGATGAAGAACTGGAAGCCCTTGCAAAAAACGGCTTGATGCTGTTGAAAGGAGAAAGAAAAGTAAATGAATATAAGTAAAATCAGGACTATACCACCTTCTCACTCAAATACTTTTCCGCGTCCAGCGCTGCCATACAACCTGAACCGGCAGCAGTTACTGCCTGACGGTAACGGGAATCCTGTACGTCACCACAGGCAAACACACCGGGAACATTTGTTTTCGCCGTATCAGGCAGCGTTTTAATATATCCCGTTTCATCTCTTTCAAGGTAATCCTTAAATATCTCTGAATTCGGAACATGCCCGATAGCGAGGAAGAATCCGTCGATCCTGATCCTGACCTCTTTCTCTTCCGGAGTCCCTTTTTTCTTAATCAATACAGCCCCTTCAACAACCCCGTCTCCAAACAGGTCTTTGGTGTTATGTTCATATAAAATTTCAATATTTTCCTTGTTGGTTACCCTTTCCAGCATGATCTTTGAAGCCCTCATAAAGGGTTTACGGATGATAATGTATACTTTATTACATAGATTGGAAAGGTACAATGCCTCTTCGCATGCGGAGTCACCTCCGCCTGCCACTGCAACATCTTTTCCTTTATAAAAGAAACCATCACATGTAGCACAGGCTGAAACTCCCGACCCGGCGTATTTTTGTTCAGCATCAAGTCCCAGGTACCTTGCTGTTGCCCCGGTTGCAATGATAACGGTATCTGCTTCGATTACGGTTTTGTTATCGATGGTGATCCTGTGTGGTGATTTTGAAAAATCGGCAGCGGTTGCCAAACCGAATCGAACATCCGTACCAAACCGTTCAGCTTGTTTTTTCAGGTCCTGCATCATTTCAGGTCCGGTAATCCCTGACGGATAGCCCGGAAAATTTTCCACCCCGGTGGTAGTGGTAAGCTGTCCTCCGGGTTGCAGACCTTCATACATTACAGGGTTTAAATTTGCCCTGGCTGCATAAATGGCAGCCGTATACCCGGCAGGACCTGAACCGAGGATCAGGCATTTTACTTTTTCAACTTCTTTAGATATTTTTTGAGTATCCTTGTTTCCCTCAAGATTATCCATTGGTTTAAAAAGCTCCATGATTTTTCAATTTTAATAATTACTATAGCATATTGGTTGCCTCTAAAACATCCCTATCGTTCTCCTATTTAGAGACAATTTGCTAATTGTAAGTAGAACTCACGAACATAGCTACGCAAATTAATTAAAAATTCAACAAATATAAATAATCTTCTAATTTTGAACTTAGCCCCGATGGCTATCGGGGCGATCTCATGAACGAAGTGAGTAAATTCAATGCTTCAAAGGCTAAGGCTAAGGCTGAGGCTAAGGGAGGTAAGAGGTTTTAGAAGTTTAGGGCATAAATAATAAAAGATGGCATACAAGGATTTTACAGAGATGCCTGTATGGCAGAAAGCTTTTAAGTTATTGCTCAAGGTATATGAAGTAACTAAGGCTTATCCCAAAGAAGAAAAATATGGCTTAGTTTCAGATATGCGCAGGGCGGCTAACTCAGTTACAAACA
>Ga0209986_10001541_pt1 | contig 21919 bp, 17 predicted proteins | sample BlataG_FD_183168 | JGI IMG/M metagenome (GOLD analysis project Ga0209986, IMG submission 183168) | Deep subsurface microbial communities from Black Sea to uncover new lineages of life (NeLLi) - Black_00105 metaG (SPAdes) (version 2) | ecosystem: Environmental > Aquatic > Marine > Oceanic >... | reverse complement strand
GCTTGATGCATACGGAGGATCAATTTCTTGGGATGTTCTTTCGATTGCAATTTGTGATATTGATGGAAATATAGGAGAAACAGAATTACAATGCATATTAGCATAAAAATATAAATTTTTTTTCCAATAAATTTTTTTTAGTAATGTCTTTCTAAAAAAAGTTAAAGGGAAAGACACATTGGAAAACCAAATATCCAGAGTAATAAAAAAATATAAATAATAGATTTCAAACAAAATTTTTTTGTTTATATTTACTCTTCGAGTAATCCAAATGATTTAAGAATATCATCCTCGGCTTTTTCTAATGAAATAATAGTTTTTCCAACATTTATCTTCCCAAAGAAACCCCAATATTCGATATAAATATCATGGTCCGTTAAATGCCAATCATATTTGACCTTCTCGCCCTTTATTTTTATAGTTTTTTCATACTTGTGCGCCAAACCCAATTTGTGAAGGTAATTGTCGAAAATTAACTCACCCTTAGACCTTACAACATGCCCGTCAAGACATTTAAAACTGGTCGCTTTTAACTGCTCTTCAGGTTTCGATAAATATTGGATGAGCTTTTTAATCCCATAATAAATTATTATAAAAACAAATCCTCCAATATTAAACCAAGAAGTTAATTGCTCTATTTCAATCTCATATCATTTCTTTAGGAGATGAAAATATTCACTATTGGAATTTTTTATGTATTATGCGATTAAATATAAGAATTATTTAATAAATACGATTATTCTTAATTTAAAACATCTTGTTCATTAATTTTAACTGCATGTTTGTTCTTATTTTTTTCTTTTCTAAATATTATTTTATAAGAAATAATCGATAAAGAAAGTTGTATCTCTAGACTTATAATTTATAAGATTGAGATATTAACCAACGATTTTTAAATAAAATATAATTTAGGAATATCAATATTATTAATTAAAACTATATCTAAAAATTTATAACTCCGCTAATATGGAGTTGCTAATCAAATGGGAAAAGAAAAACAATCTTCAAGTTTTATGAAAGGAAAACAAGATGTAGCAAAATTTGTTCTTTTTTCAATGATTGGATTTTTCATAGCCATAGTATTTTCAGTTATCATACTTTTTACACTTTTCCCCGAACAAATTTATTATTTAGAACAAAGAAATCTGTTCTTATGGATATTGATTTTATTTTTATCGATTGTAATTGTTGAAATTCCCATAATTCTGATTCAATATTATATAAAAATAAGAAAGGAAAGGAGAGAATTAGAGAAAAAATTGATGAAAAGGCACATAGGATTTGATGAAACACTTAAAATATTATTGATAGGGAAAGATTCTGATAAGAAATCTGCTTTGACTAAGTGTTATTTTGAAGGAATTTTTAATCCCGAAGAAAAGCTGACAATAGGCGTAGATTTTTATATTAAGACAATTGAAATAGAAGGAATAAGAGTTAAACTGCAACTATGGGATTTTGTAGAAGAACAACAGTTTCGATTTCTTTTACCAACCTATTGTTTAGGAGCCAATGGAGCTTTATTATTTTTAGATATAACAGATCCCCAATCCCTTATTAATTTATCTCATTGGACTGGAAAAATTTATCAGAGAGCAGGAAATATTCCTATTCTTGTTGTTGGAAATAATAATGTTCCACCAGAAAAAATTAACAAATTTATTTTGAATTTTAATTTAAATTATATTGAAACTCCATTTACGACAAGAGAAGGTGCGGCTGATATTTTTTATTGTATTGCAAGTTTAGCACTCAAAGGTTTTATTAAGATAGAAAATTTCTTATCTGAAAATACAAAATTCTTTCCAGCTCCAAAGAAGGTTGAGGTTATAAGATTAAAAAAGCAAGGGAAAATTAATCATAGTAGATTATCTCCAATTGTTAAGGAAATTAAGTATTTACAATTCAAACTCAAAAAAATAATGTCAAGAGAACCTTTAAGTTTAAGGCAAAAAATTTTAATATTATTAGATAGTATATCACAACTATTTATTGGTATTGCTATATTATATTGGCTATTGAGTCCATTTTTTTGGATAGGAATTATTATACTAATTCTTTATGCGACTATTACGCTTGTTTTATCAAGAAAAATATAAAAAACTCTCGAAATATTTATGGCAAAAAAGAGATGAAAATTTAGGATGAGAAATGATTCTAAAAGATAAAAAATTTAGATTACCAAGAGAGTGGTCCAATCGAGAATTACTCAAATTTAGCTATTTATTTAAGGGAAAAGTTATAAATATTTCAGGATGGAAAGATTTAGATAAAGAGGGCAATTTTTATCGGAATTATTTTATTAATTGTAAAGAATATCATATTTCAAATCACCCAGAATTAGGTAAAGGTTTCCAAAACTTTCCTGATGAAATAAAATTAGATCTTGAACAAGATTTGGATCAAGAATTAGTCCAAAAATTTGATATTGTATTTAATCATACAACTTTAGAACATGCATATGATTTTAAAAAAGTTTTTAAAAATCTTTGTTTGTTAACTAAAGATATAATCATTTTAATAGTTCCATTCATGCAATTAGAGCATGGAGAGGGTTTTAATGATTTTTGGCGTTTTACACCAACCGCTATCAAGTATTTATTTAGAGAAAATGGATTAAAAATCTTATATTTAAATTATAATGAACATAAACGCACTTCTGTATATATTTTTTGTATTGCTTCAAAAAATCCTAATAAATGGGAAAATAAATTCAAGAATTCTCCCATATCAAGAAAAAAAGTTTGGTTAGATAAGTATCATAATAGGATTGGCTCTAGAGCCATTATAAATAATTTATTATTCCGTATAAAAATAAAAATTTTAAGTATTTTTAAAAAAGATTTGTATTATTAATTATGAATGAATTTAAGAAAAACTTAGTATATGTTGATTATACTGGATGTGAAAAAAGAAAATTAGATGCACAACATATTTTAGATTATTTTTTAGCTAACAATTTTGAAGGAACAGATGATATTACTAAGTCAGATATCCTAGTATATGTTACTTGCGCTTTTATAAAAGATTTTGAAAATTTATCTATTAAAAATATTGAGAAAATATATCAAAATCGTAAGAAAGATAGTAAATTTATAGTTAGTGGTTGTTTACCTTTAATAAATCTATCAAGATTAAAGAAATTTGAGAATATTGAGATTATTCCTGTAAGAGAAATGAATCAATTCGATAAACTAACAAAATTTTCAATAAAATTCGATAAAGTTCCAGATCCTAATATTACTATATTTGAGAATCGAAAATACGAAGGAAAGGATATTAATGTACATTACAGTAATACTAGAGATGAATATGAAAAAGCTAAAAGAGGATATAAAATTCGATTAGGTTATGGATGCTTGGGCCACTGTAGTTATTGTGTAACCCGATTTGCAACAAAATCGTTACAAAGTAAACCATTAAAAACTATTATTAATGAATTTGAAAATGCAATTTATAATAAACAAAAAACCATTTTTTTTACTGGAGGTGATTCTGGAGCTTATGGTCAAGATATTGGGTTATCAATTGTTAAACTCTTATCAAAACTATTTTCAATTGACGGAAACTATAAAATATATTTCCATGACTTCGGGATTCATTGGTTAATTAAATATTTTAATGAATTAATTCAGATTTTTAAGGAAAATCATGAAAAATTAGGGGTCTTCAATTTTCCGATTCAATCAGGAAGTAATAAAATTTTAAAATTAATGCGACGTCCATATAAAATTGAAGAAGTAATTAAAAGCTTGAATAAATTGAAAAGAGAAATTCCAAATTTAAGTTTTGGTACTCATATTTTAATTGGATTTCCAGAAGAGACCAATGAGGATTTTCAAAAAAGTATAGATTTAATAAAAAAAATACCATTTGATTTTATTATGGTCTTTAAATATTCTGATAACCCGTTGGTAGATTCTTTCAAACTTTCGAATAAAATTAAAGAAAATATTATCAAGATTCGATATGAGAGAATTATGGATATATATCTTCAAATAATCTCCAAAAAGAGGGATAAAAATTCACTTTAAATTATTTTAATTAAAGAGTTATATCTGGAACAAAATTAAAAACAAAGATTAAAAATTTTTAAGTAAAATAATTTTGAATTATAATAAAGGAGGAGGTTTTATTAAATCTTGAATGAAATAGCAAAAAAAAATATATTAGAATATATTTTAAATTTAGAAGCAGAAAGAACTCTATTTATAGTTTCATGTACTAAGGAAAAAATTTGGGACTTTAATTCAAATGCACCAGAATATATTGTTGCAAAGAACGTCTATAAAGGTGAGGAATTTTTAACTTTTCTTAATTGGTATAATGATAATAATTTAAGAGAACTTGGATTTTTATGGATAATATTAAGCGGTAAGTATGGATTTATTGAACCTGAACATCCAATTTCATGGTATGATATCAATCTGGCTATTCCCAAACAATATCCACTATCATTATTTTCATTGCAAAATCAAGTAAATCAATCACGTCGATGGAAAAATAACAGTGCTATTAATGAAATAAGATTAAACAACTTTCAAAATATAATCTGTGTCAATTGTGACGATTTTTATATAGAAAATATAAAAAAAAGCTTCGGAAAAAAGAATTATATAATAATTAATGACATACATCAAATATATTAGAAAATTAATAATATTATGGCTTTAAATACTTATTGTTCTGATTTATGGGATGGTTTTGCTATTACCAAGAATGGAAATGTTTATAGCTGTTGCCTAATAAAACCTGTTAAAATTGGTAATATATATAAAAAAAAAATAAGAGATTTGATTAATATTCCGAAAATTAAGCAATATAGATTAAAATCTTTACAAGGAAATTTAGAATGCTTTCACGACTGTAATTTTGTAAGAAAAAATAAAAAAGTAGATTTAAGTAATAAAGAAATAGATATAAATTATGAAGATCTTAAGAGGCTTCATATAAGTTTTGGCGAAAAATGTAATATTCGTTGCATAATGTGTAAATATCCAACGAATCACGCTAAAAATAGCACTATTTTAAATTCAGAAATACTCATTAGAAATATCGACATAAAACCATTTGAAGACATTTTAATTCAAGGAGGCGAGCCTCTATGTATAAAAAGTTGTATTGAGTATCTTAATTACTTGTCAAAAATGGAAAAAAGATATATTTTATTGACGAATGGAACTTTAATTAACGATTCAATGGCTAAAAAGTTAGCAAAAGAAGCTAAAGTGGTTGTAATTTCAATTAATGCGGCTACAAAAAGAACTCATGAAAGAATAAATGTTGGTTCTAGTTTTGAAAGAGTCTTATTTAATATCTTAAATTTAAGAAAATATAAGGAAAAATTCGAGACTTCTATGATTTTATATGGTCGAATGACACTTACAATATATAATTTACATGAAATTCCTCTTTTTTTAAAAAAATATAGCGAATTAGGATTTGATTTGATAAATTTTGGCTATGATAGAGATAAAGTACCTTTTTATTTGAATAAAAATCAAAAATTCAAGCAAGATTTAAAAAACAAAATCACGACAGTTTTGAATAATTCAAACCTTAAAGATATTGACCTTCAAAGATTATATCAATTAGATCTTATAGGAGAGTTTAATCAAAATGTTAGTTAGGGATATTGAAAAGATTAAAGATATGATTTTATTACATTTTGATGTAAATAAAAGCTCCTTTATAAGTTTAGAAAGTAGAGAGGGATTAATTTTAAAAAATGAGGATACGATATTTAAATGCTTAACTCTGTTTAATGAACAAGTCAAATTAATTAATTTAGGATTAGAATATATTAAAAATATTTCACCTTTTCTCTTTAAAACCCATAAAAATTTTATTGATTCAAATCAATATGTTGTCCATAATTTTCTACAATTAAAGGCTTTATCGAATGATATCAAAAAATACAAACCAACCTATATTATTAATTTTGAAGTCCATCTATTCGAAAATATAATTATAATAGAAATGCCCTATATTAAGAATAAGGCTTATTATGGTGGTTATAGTAAAAAAATAATTCAATTATTAAGAGAATTTAAAGAAATGGGTTGGATTGCTACAGATTTAAGGCCGTCTAATATAAAAATTATTGATGATTCAAATCAGAATCTTATTTTTTTGGATATTGGTTATTTTTTTATACCATATTATGAAGAACTTTTTAAAACCATGTGTAGAAGGGCTTATCTCTCCATGAAATTTGCTAAAGATCCAAAGATTAAAGATTTTTTAAGATATGCAATAAATAATAAGTCTTTTGATTATTTATCAGATAGTGAAACTCATAATAAACATTTTCATAAATTCTATGAAAAAATCATAAGTTAGAAAATAAAATGTTTCCGATAATTCCAGAATATGTTCAAATTGAAATTTCCAATCATTGCATTTTAAAATGTCCATTATGTCCAAAGGGACAAGGAGAAATAAAAAGAAATAATTTGGATATTGAAATAAATATCTTTAAATCAATATTAAATGAATTAAATCAATATGATCCAAGGATACAGTTATGGAATTATGGAGAACCATTACTCCATAAAAAGATTATTCCTCTTTTAAAAATTATTGATAATCGTTTTAATTATTGTTCAATGAGCACAAATGGGCAATTTATGACTAATAAATTAGCAAAGACAATAGTACAATGTGGAATTACAGAAATAATTTTTTCTATTGATGGAATTGACCAAAAAACATATGAAAAATATCGAATCGGAGGACAATTAAATTTAGCTTTAGAAAATATGAAGAAAGTAATTAAGGCAAAACAATTATTAAATTCAGATATTGAAATAACTATTCAATTTCTAGTGTTTAAACATAATTTCAATGATATTCCTAAATTAGGAGATTTTTTTTATCCTATGGGTGTAGATAAAATTGTTGCAAAATCAGTTATGATGATGTATGAGGGTAATAACAAGGAATTAATTGAAATATCAAAAAAGTATTTATATTTAGATTATGGAGGAGAGAGATATAAAATAAATAAAGGTGTTTTTGAGGTAAAAGGTAAGGATTTAGGATATTGCCCCCTTTTCGATAATTCCATTATAATTACTACTGATGGAGATTTTTTAATTTGTTGTTGGGATTATAGATCAGATTTTCTTATTAATACAAGTCATCAGTGGAAATTATTGAAAAAAATAGTAAATTCTGACAATCCCCCATACATGTGTAAATTATGTCCAATAAGGCATCAAAATGATTTTGGATGGGATTGGGATAAAGTTCCTTCAGTAAAATATTAAATCAAAACTAAGTTTTATTAAAAATTACTTATATTTTTTAAAAAGCTTCTGATAATAATAACCACTATAGTAGAGTGAATCCCAAATAAATTGATAAATTAAAATTAGTAAGGATTTTTCTTTATAAATATTAAAATAATCTCTTTTTTTCACGGCTTTTAGATTCTTTTTGATTTTCTTAGGATTCATTAATATTTTGGAAAGTTCCCTTACACTAACTCTAACTCCCATCCCGATTCGAAATGCTGCTTTAAGATCACGTTTTATTTTTAATGGAGAATGATATATATAGGCATCTTTTAAAAAAGCCACAGGTATATTAGCTTGTTTAATTCGATAATTTAAATCGGCATCTACTGCCCAAGGAACGGGCTCATTAAATAAGAAACCATAAATTTCATCTAAAACATCTCTCCTTACACCAATGCCTGGAGTAAATACTAATGGTTTATTATATACATAATCTCTAGCTTCTGCAGCAATTTTGGAGAAAATATTTCTTGGATAAACCTTGAACACTAATTTAGCGCGAGTGATTTTATATTCATTAAGAGCATCATACATTTTTCTTATACATCCTTTTTCAAAGGTAGTATCTGAATCTGTAATTATTACTTTATTATTTTTTGCCTCTTTAAATCCAACATTAGAAGTAATTGAAAGATTTCCTTTAGGAGAAATGACATATTTTATTCCTACATCTTTAAGTTTTTTTTGAATACTTTTATTTTTTGTGAGAGAAACAATTCTTTCAACATTTTCATCAATACTATTGATACAATCAAATACACCCTCATCATCACTACATCTGATTATTATAGAAATATCAAGTTGCTCTTCTGAATTTTGGGTTTTCTTTATTATTTAAATTCACCGATCTATCTTTAATTTTAATGAAAACTTTAAATTATTTATTATATCATCGACATTACAATTTTCAATAAAATTTAGACCGAAAAATTCTTTAGCTCTTGTTAAAAATACAATTCTTTGTTCTAGAGTCATTCTTTCTTTATATTTTTTAAAAAATAATGTTAAACCCAGAATTTTCTCTTGAGAGCCTTTAGTAGAGAGTCTTGAATAACCTGAAAAAGCATAATGATTAACCAAATGATCTTTTAAAAAATTAACGGAGAGATAACCTAAATCAGCTAGCCTAATACATAGATCTCTATCAGTAGTACTAATTAAGTTTTCATCAAAACATCCTGCATCAAGTAAAGCCTTTAATCGTATAAAAAGATTTGAGCCTTGAATATTTGGATTTCCTACTAAAAATAAATCTGATTTAAATTTATGTGGAATTGGAAGTTTAACACCCTCCGGGTGTTCATCATCAAATCTTATCAAACCAGCAACGCACATATCTAATTTTTTTTTAATGACTTCTTTTTCACATTTTAATAAATAATCTGGGTGCCATTCATCATCATCATCTAAAATTGCCACAAATGCATCTGAATTTATTTTATTCAATTCATACAATCCAGTATTCCATGCCCCGCTCGCTCCTTTATTAAATTTATTATGTAAATAAAATTTTTCCATATTCTTGATTTTTAATTTTGACAGGATTTTTTTATTCTTAGGTTTAATACCATCATCTGAATCATCTACTATTATTAAATAATCTGGATATCTTTTTTGATTCTTAATTGAAAGGAGAGATCTTTCAGCTAAAAATTTTGGTCTATTATGAGTTGCAATAATTGCTGCTATATGAATATGATTTTTGCTCATAAGAAATTTAAATTTAAGAGGTTAGATTTATAAAGTAATTAATAATAACATAAATTTAATAATTTTTAGTTTTTAAAAATATCTTTATGAGGAATATGGGCATTACACCCAACGCATAATAATATCCAATTACAAGTCTTTTTCCAATGAAATAAACTTCTGCTTGTTATTATAAATTGGTTAATTTGATATTTTAATGCTTATCAAAGAGATATTAGTCAAATTATTCTGCCATCCAATTCATTTCCACAATTAGGACAATACTTTTTCAATCCGCCTAAATCAATGAATTTTCCTAATTCCTTCTCCAAATTGCTGTATATGTCCGTAAACATAATATTTTCCACAGAAACCAATTTTAACTTACCCCTTTTGTAAAGATAGATTTTCTCTTGCTTTCTTTTTAGATATTTCTTCCCAAAGAAACCCCAATATTCGATATAAATATCATGGTCCGTTAAATACCAATCATATTTGACCTTCTCGCCCTTTATTTTTATAGTTTTTTCATACTTGTGCGCCAAACCCAATTTGTGAAGGTAATTGTCGATAATTAACTCACCCTTAAACCTTACAACATGCCCGTCAAGACATTTAAAACTGGTTACTTTTAACTGCTCTTCCGGTTTCGAAAAATATTTGATGAGCTTTTCAATCCCAAAATAGATGAGTATGAAAACAATTCCGCCAAATAAACCTCATGTAATAATAAATGCAAACGAGGAGCCTTTTATTTTTATCTGTATCATTCCCTATTTAGAATAAAATCTTTGAATTTAATAACCTGAGTCTGAAACTGTTTATAGGTTTTAGAAATTATTCCTAAAAATAGAAATAAAAGCCACAATGAAACTCTCTTGGTATGGAGCAATGGCTAAAGAAAATCAAGTAATTAATAATTATAACTTTAATGTAGAAGGAACGTAGAAAGGAAAAGCCATCAAGTGTAAAGGCACAATGGAAAACCAAATACACCGAGTAATAAAATAGATAATATTAAAGAAAATAATCAAAAAATTTTTAATTAAAAACATTTATTAAGAATTTTTTTCAACCTGTTTTATTTTATTTCTATTAATAAGAAGTAATTAATTTAATTTCAATTAAATTAGAGAAATTATTCAAAATTTAAAAATTTAAAGTTTAATCCAGAGTTTATACATGTAAATTTTAAATATTTTAAAAAGCATAAATAGAATAATGCTCAAAAAAAATTTAGACAAAAATGATGAAAGAAAGATTAGGCTTTTTATTAAAAATCTAAACAAGGAATATTTTCTAAAGTATTTGAAAGCAAAAGTAAAATTAAAAAAATGCTTTAAATCAATAATTTCAGGTAAAAATTATGAAGACCAATTGGAGACGATAGGAAAACTGTTTTTAAAGATTGGGAAAAAAACTCATCATAAAATTGTCGGGAAAGTTTTAAAGAGTTTCGCAAAAATTCAGGCAAGCCTATTTGGAATTGAATTAGAAGAAAAAGAAGGAATAAGATTCAGAGATCATTATATTCACACTTTTAACATATATATTATTGGCTCTATAATTCTTTCTCAACTGATAAAAAAAATAAAAAGTGATAATAAAATTTCCGATTTTTTAAAAGTTAAGAAAGAAAAAGATGAGATAAGAGAAGCCTTTTCAGAAAAAAAAGATCCATATGATATTATTAAACGGCTTTTTTTTATTTGGACTTTTATTGCCTTATATCATGATGTAGGAATCCCTATTGAGCATTTGGAAATAATGAGAAATAGATTAAATATATTTTTTGAAAACTTTGGATTTATTTTGCATGAATTTTTTGCAGAATTTCAAGATTCTATCATTTCAAGGTTAGATTATTTTATAAATTTACTAACAAAAATGTTCAAATCAGATAATAATGATAAAGGAATTAAATTTGATAATGAAAGTTACAAACTTTCAAATGTTATTGATCCACATATAAAAAATATTTTTTTAAAGGCATTTAATGAAAAAAATCATGGAACTATTAGTGCTATTTGTTTTTATAAAAGTACCATAGATGTTTTATCCGAGATCGGAGGAAATAATAAAAAATATCGCAAACTAATTTTAGAACAAGATATTACACGAATTGCTTTAGCGATAGCTTTACATGATCTTTACAATTATGATAAGCCAAATAAAAAAAAAATTTTCCCTATATCTTTTTATGAGTTTCCTTTAACATTTTTATTAATATTATTGGACCAAACCCAAGAATATTATCGCCCAGAAGGTATTTCTTTAGATAAAATAATTAAAATAAAAAAATTACCACGACTTAAAATCAAAAAAATTTCAGAAGATCCAATTAAATTTAGAATTAATATTACACTTGAATATTCTAATCTTTCAAATAAAGATATTATAAAGATTAATAATGATTTTAAAAATTTTAAAAAGTATAAAATTCTACACAAAAAATCATCCATCGATAACACGATACAAGAATTAAATTTTTTAAAAAATATTAATGATTTTAAAGAATATTTAAAATCATATTGGGATGATATTGAAAATAATATTAAAGATAGACTAAAATTTGGACCCAATGAACCAATTTCTTTTTGCATAAAAATAAAAAAAGATAATGATTTAATAGAATACAATTTTAATTAATATTTTTTTTAAATACCCTTGTGAACAAAAAAAACGATCATATAAAATTAAGAAAAATGGAGTAGCTGAATAATGAAATATAACGCTACAATATCAGGTAGTTTTCATAAATTTTTAAAAGAAATCAAGCAAATCATAGAAGAATTTGAAGAGAATAATATAAATGTTTTATCTCCAAAACTTTCTAATATAAAATCAACAGAAAATAAATTTATTATGTTTGAGCATAATAAAAAAAAACCTCCAAAAGAAATAGAAATAAATCATTTTAAATCAATTCAACAAAGTGATTTTTTATATGTTGTAAATCCTCAAGGATATATTGGAAATAGTTGTGCAATGGAAATAGGCTTTGCATTAGCAAATAATATTCCTGTTTTTACATATGAACACCCCACAGAGTTTATATTTTCATTATTTACTCAAACCGAATCTTCTATTAAAAATATTAAAACAAATATTCAGAAACTTCAAAATGAAATGTCTTCATTTTTTAAAAAAAAATTAACTTTATTTATGTTGCAAAAATATGTAAAAAAATTTGTAAATGAAAAGGGTTTCGAAGATGAAGGTTTAAATGAAGTTGTACTATTATTAATGGAAGAAATTGGAGAACTTGTTAAAGCAGTTCGACAAGAAATTGGTTTAAAAATAAAAGATGATAAAACTAAATTTAAAAATATTGAAGAAGAATTGTCTGATTGTTTTATATATCTTTTGGATATAGCAAACCTCACAAATATTGATTTAGAAAAGGCATTTCTAAATAAGATGAAAATAAATAAAAGTGATAAGTGGTTTACTTTAAAAGAAATAAGAAATAAAATTAATCACCAATTTAATATTCTTAATTTAGAAGAAAAAACATCTGAAGATGAATTATATTCTATAAAAAATTTATTAAGATTAATTCATTCACTCTTTGATTTTAAACCACAAAATGAATATTTGATTGAAATTCTTGAGAAATTAGAAAAACTTTATATAAAAAGTAAAAATAAAGAATTTCACACTCAAATATTATATATTATGTCGTTCAATTTATGGAAAGATTATAATTCTTGTATTAACAGAATTAAACAATTTTTTGATAATTTTTTACTTCAGGATACCTTTAAATTTCAAGAATTAACAGTTCAATCCGATAACGAAAAATATCATCATATTCTACAAATTTATCAAAATGTTCATCCTGAAAAAATAAGCGAATTAATTTTAAGCCTAATTAAAACTTGGTCTGAATATGCGTTTAATAAATATTATATGTACATAAATTATTCACTATTAAAAGAACAGATTGACCAAATTGATTTAGAACTAATTAGAATGCGAAGACAAATTAAATTAGAAAATCAGCCACGGATTGAAAAAATTAGAAAACAAATTTCAATTTATATGTAAATATTAATCATTCATAAATTGTTGAATTTAAATTTTTTTATCTAATATTATGTAACTCATTCTAAAAATGATTTCATAACACTATGAAAATAAAATTAATAGATTTAGAGGCTAACCATAATTGATTCAAGATGAGTCTAGAGAGTGTATTTAAATTAGATTAATTAAGTATTTTTTTTTATTTATTAATCAATTAGTATTATAACAGTGTTAACTTTTATATTTCTGTTATGGATAAATAATCATAATCAATAGATAACAATCAAGGGAGGATTTTAGATTAGTCTCATATTAAAAAATATTGACCAAAAAATTAAAAGATTTAAAAAAACAACAGCCATTGATATTGGTCTTTATATCAATAATTTACTTCCAGAAAATTTTCAAAATTTTTCATTAAATGAACAAATACTAAAAGGTCCTGTAAAACAACTTAAGATAAGATTAAAAGAACTATTATATGTATTAAAAAGAGTAAATCCTACCTTATTTCAACAAGCAATTGAGCACATTATAACAATCGATGAAAGACCAACAGCAGATATAAAAGGGAAATCTGAAGTAAAAAACATTGATGGAAGTTTAGACGATTTATATATTCAACGTTTATATAAACTATTTTTTCTTATTTCTGAAATGATTTGTAAAAAAAAGTTAAAAGATTGTTTGAATGAAGGTTATCTTTATTTTCTGAAATGGAATAAGTTGAATTATAGTTTTAAGATAAATAAAATCGAAGATCTCATTGATCTAATAACTAAGAATAATATTAATACATTTGAATTGTACATAGGAGATCTTGAAAAATTAGAAAAAACTATAAATGATTTTTTCAATAAACTTAATCTCTTTGAAATTAAAGTTCTTTTTCTTGGATTTTGCTTCTGGAATAATTTAAATAATATGCTTAAAAATTCAAATGAAATCATCTACATTACAATAGAAAAATTACCATTAGTAAATTTAAAAATTTTTGAATCATTAGCGAAGTTACTTCAAGAAATAGATAACAATAAGGAAAATATTAATAAATTAGATATTAAAGAAATTTACAATAATATTTACGATAAAACCGAAGGATTTGAGATTAAAATCGAACCTTGGTTAAATTATTAAAAATAGGTGATAAATATAACAAGTGAAAGAATTAATTATAGAGATCGAACTCGTTCAATTAATTATCCAAATGAAGCGGATTTAAGATATAATCTGTGGAATCCTCGATTTCCTCCCTTCGATCCGGTAATTGCTCTTAAAGATTTAAGTCAACCATTCTGTCCAAAATTCATTTTCTTAAAAAATATAAAAGGACGTCAGCCTATGCCTCATGTTATTTTTAGGATTCCTGGTCAGGAGATTGATGATCGAAATGTCTATAGACATTATTACAGACATAAGAACGCCTTCGATTTTGGAGTTGTTGAAATTTTAAAATATATTGTTTGGAATAATGAAGGTTCTCGTTTAATTGATCTACCATTAGAAACTATTCAATGGAGGAACCTCTTTACACAATTTACAGATTCTGACCACAGAGATGCAATCCCTTATCTATCAAGGTTTTTTCAAAGGTTACAAAACGAAGGTACTCTTGGGAGATATCAAGATTCTAGAGGAGATATTTTCTTTAATTTTCAAATTTTTAATCCTGAAATAATTTTACCTCCATCTGAAGATGGGATGCCATATGAATTAGCTTTAAGAAGAACAGAAAGAAATCCAAACCCTTACAGATTTCGATGGAATGGTCTCTTTCCGGGATATTCAATAATTACAGAAATTAACATTGACAGATATGAAATTGTCTCTTATTTATTTTATACACGAGATTTCATAAGATTGGTTCCCGAGAATGAGAACTTTACTAATTTTGAAAATCAAATGTTTATTATTCCCAGTTTACATCATCTATGGTTAAATAGACTTGCTCTTTCATCCTTAGCCCCTGAATATTTACAAAACTTCGTTTTAAACTTTGCTAATACTGAAATTTTTCAATCTGTTTTAGGAGAAGAAGTTCCATCTTCACAAGATTTTTCAAGATTTAATTTAAGACTTGAAACTTTAGATCAGACTTATACAGAAAATTACTTAAATGAATTAAGAATAAATTTACCACTTAGAACCGCACAAACATTATTAATGTTAAAATTACTTCATGGAAGGAGACCCAACCTTATTTTAAATACTAATTTTGAATGCTTAGTCCCAGATTCACGAGGTCAATTCTGTGGATTAAGTGGGAATTTAGGTTGTAGAATGAGAGATTATGTGCAGATACCTCCGGCTGTTGTAGTAGAAAATGTATTATCCTTTCAAAAATATATTAGAGATGAAATTACACTAAATTCCAGTGGATTTTACTATTTGTTCAAATTCCTTGATAATCTTTTAGAATTGAAAAATCATGTTGGAATTTGGGTTGGACAGATTGAGAGAAGGGATAATGTGTTGTTTTTTCAAAACCGTATATTTGATGATGATATCCCTAGAGAACAAAAACTATATATTGCTTTTTGGAGTCCTTTTCTTTTTCTTCTAGATCTCGAAGTCAGATTGATTGATGAGGATGCCGGAACAATTATTACTAACTTTTTGGAAAGCCCAATTAGAAGGCAAAATTTGAATGATATATTTGAATATTTTTCCCAAAAAGAAATATTACCAATCATTATTGGTGAATTCCCTGTTGAAGAATATATTAGAAATTTTAGGAGACAACAATCTGCAATATGGCGTGCTTCAAATTTTACAACAACTCAAAATGATGATGAAACAATTCAACAATATGAATTAAGAGTATTAGGAGAAAGATTGGCTCAAAATGATAAAAGAGCAGGTGAAGGTATTTTTGGAAATCGTGTACGATTCATATGAGGTGTAAAAAAATGGCGTGGGAGATTATAAGTGATAGAATAAGCAATTATATACAAGAAAAATTGAGAGAGCCATATAATATAGAAAATGCCCTCAATCCTAGTCAAAGACAAGCAATTGGGAGGATCTGGACTGCTAGTACTTCACCAAGGAGGATACGACGATCTCAGAGTGGGACAATAGATAGCTTTTTAGGAACCACTGGTTTCAGATATGTAATAGATCCTCTAACTCATCAACAATTTTCTAGTTATATAATTATTGGTCCTCCAGGAACAGGAAAGACAACTGTCATTGCATTTGGGGCACTCTTATATGTATCTGATCCTCAATACAGAACGCGCGGTTCACCAAGAGTATTTTTATGTACTTCATCTAACTATGGGGCAGATAGAATTTTTGAGAAAATTCTTGAGATTTTGGATCTAATAGGAATTCGTGGATGGGAAATTTATGTTAGAAGAGTTATTGCAAGGAGTGTTGCGGAAGAGGATATTTCTGAACCTGTAAGAAATCATGTTATTAAACCTAGACCCTCAATTAATGATGATCCTAGAGACCATCAAGAACAGTTAGCTAATTCTCTAATTTTTGTAGGCACAATATATGCATGCAATGACTTACTTAGAATACAAAATTCCATTAGATCACAGGTAGTTCTTTTTGATGAAGCCAGTCAATTAACTCCTCCAGAAATGTACCTTCCAATATCACAAAATTCATCAATAAGATCATTCGGATTAATTGGAGATGATTGCCAATTACCCCCTATTGCATCTTTAGAACCTTTAACTCATAGCTGCCTTGACTACTTAAGAGGTCTTCCTGAGTATGAAAATTCTAGAATTCCTGAAAATAGACAAACAACTTTAAATATTCAATATAGAATGCATCCAGCTATTAGAGATATATCCTCAAGATTTGCAAGAAGAAGGATTGTAATAAGAGATAGTGAAACTCTTAGAGAACCTTCATATTTATTACAAGATTACCAAGGTTTTGAGGGTAATTCATTTTCGATGATTCTTGATAGTATATTCAATCCCTACAAAACTGTTGTAGTTATAGATACTTCGAATTTAGGGGACGTAAGTATGGATACTAGAGTAAGGAGCTCTCGAATTAACATTTTTGAAATTGAAATTGTAAGAGGTTTGTCTGAATTACTTCAAAGTGCATTTCCTAATTTTGAAATTAATAATGAAAACTTGAAAATTATTACTCCTTATAAACCTCAAGCTAGAAGATTAAGTCGCTCAACTGGTTTAAATGCAAATACAGTTGATGCATTTCAAGGTCAAGAAGCACAGATAGTATTTTATTCATTGACTTTCGCAGAGCCAGATGTGAAATCTCGATTTATGCAAAATAGACATCGAATACTTGTGGGTCTTTCGAGAGCTCAAAAAAAATTAATTGTAATTGGACATCAAGCTGCAATGAATCATCCCAACTTTAATTATTTAAGACAGAATATATTCAAGTATAATTATGAAGAAACAACAGAACCAAATGTCCCATTAGGATATGACCCTGTTAGTCAAGTTTTTATAACTAAAGATTTTTATGAATATTTATTAACATTAACATAAGTATGAGTGAAAAAAAATGCCATCTTATAAGATTTACAAATTAAATGAAAATATCGATTTAAAAAGCTTATTTCCTTCAATGTGGTTGAAAAATGTGAAACCTATTCGAGGAGATCTTGAGCCTGTTAATCAGAAGATTGAAGAGCTAAGAAAAAATATCAAATCACCAAATATCTTAGTTAATGAAAATTTAGCAGAAAATGCATATACTATTAAATATCAATATAATATGCAATTACCAGGGGAAACACGGATTTGGGTCCCAGAAGATATTAATTTAATTCAAAAAGATATTTTGTTATATATTTCAAGAGGACAAGGGAAAATTCGATATTTAATAGAAAAGTATCTTAATAGCAATATTGATTTTTTACCAACAGATTTCAAACCTAAGAAATTAATAAAAATTTGGAATAACTTAAGAAACTACTGTCAAGAAAGAGGTTATAATACAATATTACATAGATTAATTTTATTTAAAGTATATTTAGAGGGTGATTTTATAAAAGAATTGAATTTAAGTACTAATAATGTGGAAAATCTTGGTTATTTCAAACAATTAATTCAAAATTCAGAACAGATTAAAGTTATAACGTTTAGAATTAAATGGAATATTACTGATTCCGAGGGTAAATGGTTCACAGATTTAACAGCAAGATTAGATTCATCAGGAAATTTATTAATCTATGGAAATCATTCAAAAGAGTCTATTAATAAGCTTTTAATTATTCTATCTAACTCCATAAACTAAAATTTTTACCTATGACTATAAAAAATTTAAAAATCGAAATAACCCCATCACACGGATATGTTTTATCAAAAAAAATTGACGAAAAATGGGAAATATATTATACTATAGCTGGACCAGCTCAGAATAGTTGTAAGACATGTGGATATCCATTAAAAAAAGATGAAGAATGTAAACATCATCATGGATTAGAAAATTTAAAAATAGAATATTCAATTCAATTCATTGGATACTATCAAACAGATTTCAAGGGATATCCATTGAATAAATTTACTAAACGTATATTAAAAATGCGAGCAGCAGAGGGGGAAAAATATTACCAAGAATTACTTTTTATTTTAAATTCACTATTTAGAAATATTAAAAATAAAATAGAGATCAATTGGGGATCTTGGGTTCCCACATCAAACACTCTTCTTATGAGAATCGCTCAAGATTTTATGCAATATAATCATATAAGAATAATTAATCCTCTAGAGATCATAGAAATTGATAATCAAATCAATAGAATTGACGATAAAAAGGAATATGTGTTAAAAAAATACAAAATAAAGGAAGCATGTAATCCTAAAACAATAAAAATTATTAATAATAATATTGGAGTGATTGTTGATGATTTATTGCATACAGGATATACTATCGGCAGGATTTTTGAACTATTTCAAGAATATCATCCAAAAAAATTATTAGGACTTTTATTTGCAAGAACTAGCAGGGGAAAACATCCGATATTTCTAAAATATCCAAATTTCCCTTAGTTCCAAGAAAGATATTTATTAAAAACTCTAAATTTACTGGATTTAGATGTTTAATATTTCCTCTTTAAACAAAAATATTCTTTATTTATCATTTTTTCCTTGGAAAATTAGTCTATTTCATTCTTATGATTCCAATTTAAGATAAAATTTCGTGAATTTTAACCGTTTCACGAATTACCTTTATCTTTATTAAAATCTTTAACTATTTCATTAAACTTTTTTATTAATTTGATATAATTGGCTCTAATGATCAAAATAGACGAGAATTTATTGATATAATTATTGAAGTAGTAAAGGAATTAAATTTAAAACCAAAATTTGCAATTAATTTGAGCGAGAATAATAATTTAATAAACCTAAAGAGAATCAACATGTGCTAGAAAAATTTCTAAATTATTTTAAAATAAATGTGAAGAATATGGATATAAAATCAAGGATTAAAAAAGTAATATTAAATTAATAATTTTAAGTAGAAATCATGTATCTCTAAATAATAATTATTCTTTAGCAATAAAATCATAGAAATTTTATTTGTTCATTATGCTCGGCAATAATTACTTCTATTTCTGAGGTATAAAAAAATTTCTCAAAAAACTTAGCATGCTCCGTATGAATTGGAATTAAATAGCGAGGATTAACTTCATGTATAAAATTAATTAAATCATGTGGCGTCGCGTGTCCGGATGCATGAATGCGGTAAGCCGGGATTCCAAGTTTTTCTAATTCCTTACTTATAGTTTTCGTATTATCATAGAACTCCTCGACATAGGGATCAACACTTGAAGAAATAAACAAGCCCTTGAGATTATGGTTAAGATTGTTCATTAAATCATCATAAAGATGAGTTATATATATAAAATAGTTTCTTTCCAAATCTTTTAGTTGATTATACTCAATAAATCTCTCTCCTTGCTGTTGTTTGTAAATAGCCTGACGAACTTTCTCTTGCCATGGATATCTTGCGGGTCCTTTTTTCAGAATATAAATATGCTCATCTTCAATAATGTTGGGATCCATCATCGTTTCATAGATCGCATCCTTATTTAAAAGATAATAAAAATATGCATCCTTCTCCGTAATAATATATTTCCAGTCATACTTTTTTGCGATATGTGAATATGTCCTGAACCGATCCCAATCTATTCGATCATATTTTACTAAAATAAAATCAAAAGGATTCTTCTCAAATAATTTTTCTAAATTACTTTTCACACTATCTTCCGATTCGACCATTCCCTTATGAACTTTCGTCCCTTCACATATCAGCACTTTTACTCCATTTGAAATTAGAGTTTGCTCTTTCTGATTTAAATTAATTTTCGATAAGCATAAATTATTGGTTTTTATCTCTTGAAGAAATTCTTCCGTCATGTTCGATAATGGTCCATGCATTCGGAAATCTCCCGTATATACAATTGGTCCCGCAGAACTATAAATAATAAATCCATACGCCGCAGGTATCGAATGATCCACATGAAACGGGACCACATTCAATCCTTTGATATTCAATATATCTCCCGTCCTAAATGTATGCCAATTCAATCCGGTAAAATTGTTCTCAATTGAACGCTTCGTAGATTTGTAGAATGTCATAATGATTTTCTTAGTAACAACACCCGTATAAATCGGAATTGTACGATTCACAAACGATATCCCTAAAAAATGGTCCTTGTGCGGATGCGAAATGAAAATCGCATCTAAATTTGAAGGAAAATCCTCATCAACTAAATTCTTGAGTTGAGTTCCAATTTGCTTAGTATATAAATTCTCGATAGAAAGATGGTCCTCATTAGGAATTATGCTAAGATTCATTAACTCTTTAATTGACGACGGATACCGTCCCCCTCTATAATTGTCTTTAAATTTTTGAATATTTACGCCAAAATCCAAAATAATCTTTACGTTATATCCAATCTAAAAATACGACATTTCCCCCTACTTCATTTACTCCACCTAATAAGGTTATCCTAATCGTCTGATTGGATTCTCCCATAAACAATCAATTTTTAGAATTTCTATTTACATTAAAATTATAAAAAGAGTTATTTTTAATTTATCTTATCTCAAATTTTCCCATAATTTTAACCTTACACAAAATTTAAAAAAACCAAGTAAATCTTATTATTAGAAAAATCATGACATCTATAACAATTTATGATGGAGCAAATACTATCGGCGGAAGCAAAATTTATGTGGAAGAAAATGGAAAAGGTGTTTTTCTCGATTTTGGAATGAACTTTAAGAAATACCATTACTTTTTTCAAGAATTTTTAAAAGAACGCTCTTCCAGAGGGATATATGATTTAATTCAATTAGATCTTATTCCAAAATTAAATATTTATCGAGAAGATTTAATCCCACCCGATCTTGACCTTTCAAGTTATCCAAAATTAAATATTGAAGCAGTATTAGTAAGCCACCCCCACATGGACCATTTCGGCAATATTGGTTTACTAAAAACGGATATTCCTATCATTGCTTCACCCATGAGTTTCGCATTAATAAAAGGAATGGCTGACTCATCAAACCTTACATTAAACTTGGAGGTTGCTTTTTACTGCAAAAAAACCCAAGGAATATCTGACAAAATCATAAAATCTATTAAAGGTGCATATAAAACTAGAAACATGATTTGTACAGAAAGTTATCCTGATACTTTAGAATATTTCTTAACTACAAACATTAAAAATGCTCCAGACAAAACAACGGGAGAATTAAAACCACTGGAATGTGGTGATTTATGTGATTTAAGCGCTAACCCCACTCAATTCGAAATAAGTTGCTATGAGGTAGATCACTCTATCTATGGCTCTACGGGATACATTTTATCTGGGGATGCCACAATAGCCTACACCGGCGATTTTCGATTACACGGAAAAAATGCTGATAAAAGTGAAAGATTTA
>Ga0209986_10001540_pt1 | contig 21920 bp, 16 predicted proteins | sample BlataG_FD_183168 | JGI IMG/M metagenome (GOLD analysis project Ga0209986, IMG submission 183168) | Deep subsurface microbial communities from Black Sea to uncover new lineages of life (NeLLi) - Black_00105 metaG (SPAdes) (version 2) | ecosystem: Environmental > Aquatic > Marine > Oceanic >... | reverse complement strand
TCCTGTTTACTCCCCAATACCCAGAAAGTACGTGCATATTCAAAATAGCAATCAGCCAACAATTTCTTGTTGCCAAACTCTTGGGCAAGACTGAGTGCTTGGCTAAAGTACTTCTTCGATTTCTGAAAGGACTTCACGCGACTTTCTTTACTGTATATTATCCCCAGATTAATGGATGTCGTAATATGTATATCGATTGCCCCGATCTCTTTCGCAAAATCAACTGCAGTATTAGCTGCATCAAATGCGTCATCCAGTCTATTCTGTTTTATTCTTAACGTAGAGAACGTATTGTAGATTGCACTTATCACCTTTTTATTGCCGATGTTCTCAAAAATCTTCATGGCAGCATTTAAGAACTTCTCAGCCTTAACCAGTTCATCCATCTCAGTATAAACTGCGCCGAGTAGCTGCGAAGTACTGCCGATAGTCCATTTGTCACCAGCTTTTTTGCCTATGTTCAAAGCCTTCTGGAATAATGGAATCGCTTTCTTATACTCAAGCCTGTTCTCATATACTTCACCGAGAGCTTGCACAGCAAACGCAATCATTCTATTATCACCGAGTTCTTCGCTGATCTTCAACGCATCTTCAAGCGATTTCACTGCTTTCCCGTACTTACAGGAATGTTGATAAACAACTGCCAAATTGCAGTAGGCAGTACCGATACCATGTTTACTGCCAAGTTCTTCATTGATTTTCAAGTAGTTCTTGAGCAGTTCGATCGACTTCCCATATTCTCCTTTGTTCTCATAAACATTACCCAGATTACAGTAGGCAAAGCCAATACCACCCTTGTCGCCCAATTCCTGGCTAATCTTCAATTTCATGGCAAAGGCATCTATTGCCTGGTTAAACTTACTCTGGGTACGGTATATAGTACCCAAATTATTATATACATCACCAAGTGCCCGGCGTTCACCGAGGTCTTCAGCAATGAGCAATGCCTGTTCCAATAAATGCACAGCTTTTTCATATTCGCCCAGAAAGGAATAGACAATAGCAAGTGGAGCATGGGCAACGAGTAATGTATGCATCAACTCTTTGTTATGCTGCCACGCTTTCTTGCTCTTCACTTTCTTGATCAAGGAAATAGCTTCCAAACCCTTTTTCTCAGCTATATCCATCTTACCTTTTATTCGGTAAACCCAGCTTTCAAGTCGTAATATATTTGCCCGCTCAATCTTCGCCTCAACATTGGGGGTGCCAATTGTCCTCAGTACTCGCCCTGCTTTACTGAGCATGGCTATGGCTTGATCAAATAATCCTTGACCGATGAATACCTTGGTCGTCGCAATGAAAGAACGTGCCCGTGTCAAAACATCCTTTTTCCCGCTCTCAGCCATTGCAGCATAGGCACTTCTTGCCTTATCATACTGGCCAACGAGCTCGTAGATCTGACCGAGCTTCTCGTACATATCAGCGATCTTGCGATAATTATCTTTATCGATGAGCTTGATAGCCTTGTGATAGAGATCAATGGCTTCTTCATTTACATAAAGCTCTTTCTTACGGTCTGCCGCCTTTTCCAGATACTCTACAGCCTTGCCTTTTTCACCGACAATCAAGAAATGATTTGCCAGCACGTCAAAGTATTCACTTAAATCATGAGCATAGACTTGTTCAACTGCAAAACCAATTTGCCGATGGTACTCTTTTCTTGTTTTCATTAGCAGAGATTGATAGACTGCTTCCTTCATGAGCAAGTGACCAAAAGTGTATTTCTCCTCACTCATTGGTGCACCTTTTACAGTTTGCAGGGGTTGGACAATACCTTTTTGAGTCAGCATGAATAGATCGTCTTTCAGTCTTTTACCTAATTCGAGCACAGTATTAAGCAACTTGACTGAGAACTCGTCGCCGATAACCGAGGCGATATCAACGATTGCTCTTTGCTCAAGATCGAGCTTGTCCACCTTTGCCATGACCAATTCATCGAGCGTGCGTGGAACAGCTGATTCTTTGCCACGTCGCAGCTTTGCCGTACTTTCTTCAATATATATTATATCATTATTTAAAAGGTTATTGGCGAGTTCATGGATGTAAAATGGCACCCGACCTGACTTTTTCATTAACAGTCTAACTAGCTTATCTTCGATACTCTTGCAGCGAAGCAAACCATACAGTAATGTGATTGTGTCATCCTGATTCAATGGTTTTAGATCAAGTTGCGTGAAGTAAACCAAACGCTGCGTTTTCTTACCTATATTGAATTCTGGCCGAAACAAACTGATTATCATCATCTTTTTGTTGTCAATATCTTTTGCCAGCCAGTGCATAAAGTCAATCGTCTCTTGGTCAATCCAATGGCAGTCCTCAAATACGATAACAAGTGGTTTTATGTTCGAGATACGCAGCAATAAGGTGCGTAGCGCTTCATTTATCATTCTAATTCGGTCTTTTGGTTGCATCGATGTAAAACGGCTGTGATCACCAGGACTCAAGGGTAGACCCAGGAAGTATTTTAGAAACGGCACAATCTTTGTGAGCGAGGAAAAGTGGGTTGCCTTAATGAATTTATCGACCTGATGCGCCGCTTTCTCTTTAGTACGAATTTCCTCGATACCTAAAAGATTTTTCAGAATGTCCTGTAAAACAAGATAAGAAGCTGAACTCAGATATTGAATACCCCTTCCCTCAATAACAAAGGTATCTTTTGTCAGCTGCTTCTTAAATTCATATGTCAACTTTGATTTACCTATCCCGGCTTCACCAATGATCGACACGATCTGACCAGAGCCAGATTCGGTTTTCAAATACAAACTGATGAGTTTATCCAACTCCTGACCGCGACCAACCAAAGGCAACTCTTTTATCCGACGCAGTGAATACTGCCGCTGGACCGATTGTGGTTCATAAACAAGGACTGATACTTTCTTACCCTTGACTTTTATCCTCTTCAACTTCTCGAATGTTACCTCTTCTGACGTATGTTTATAGACTGATTCGCTCGTATAGATTCGACCTTTTGGAGCTGCGTATTGGAGACGCTGCGCCAGATTTACAACATCACCCATCACTGTATACTCGCCAGGTCGACCAAGGTCGCCAGTGGCAACTAGTCCGTAATTAATACCGATGGAAAGAAAAAAATCTAATTTCTTTTCTTTGTCAAACTCTTTTATTTCTTTCTGAAGTTCGAGTGCCGAGATGACGGCGCGCAGCGGATCATCTTCATGAGCAACCGGGGCACCAAAAAGCGCCATAATACAATCGCCGATGAATTTATCAATGTACCCCTCATATTTATAGATTACCCCGGCTAAACGCTGCAAACAAGCGTCTATTAAATCCCTGACTTCCTCGGGGTCCAGGCTTTCTGAAAGCGGTGTGAAACCCGAAATATCTGCGAAAAGCACCGCGACACGTCTTCGCTGCCCCCTGTCTCTGCGGCGTGTGACAACATGGAGTTGAGCACCACACTGACTGCAGAACCTGGCATCTTCTGGGTTTTTAAAACCACACTTCGGGCATTTCATAAAGGACTTATTTTATCGGCTGATTTTACTCTTCAGGTCATCAACTTCAATGAGCAATCTATTCCTATCTGATTCACTCTGTTCATCCTTGATATACGGAACTACTTGCAGCATATCTCCCACATAACTAAGTAACCTGACCGCTTCGCTAATATGAGTGTGAGATAGTATCTTTTTTCTTGCCTGCCCGACCATGACCTCAAAATCTTCAAGAGAAAATGGCATGAGGATACGCGGGTATATACTCAATTCATAAAGGTATAATCCACCATTATTGTCATCAGTTTCACCGTTAGTGTATGTAAAATATAGGCCGATGACCTTTAAAAGCTGTATGTCGGGTGACTTCAATTTGGTTTCAAACAACCTACCTTTCCGTTCTACAACCACGGAATCCCAATCAGTCCTTGAGAAACTATAGTACAGAGTCAGGTTCTCAACCTGGGTTTCCGAAGTTATCCTGACCAGTAAATCCGGTGAATCTTTCACATAGTAAAGGTTCACACCGGTGATAAGTGCAAACATAAGAATTATATTCATCTTAGCTCCTTATCCATGACATAGGCATCGTCACCATTAATATAATATAGCTTGTGCCGGCGTGCAATAGCATAACCGAGATCTTTATACATCTTGATCGCCGCAATGTTATCAGTCCTGACCTCAAGATAGGCATAAGTGCAACCTCGATCAAGCGCGATCCTTTCAAGCCGGTGCATTAATTCAGTCCCAAGTCCCCTGCGCTGACACTCTTTAGTTACCGCAATATTCGTTATGTGGAACTTCCCATCATGACAAGATGCTAACGAATACCCTATCATTTCTTTCTCGCATTCTATGATAAAAGCAATAGTTCTTTTCGCCACCAAATCATGTTCGAAAAAAGACCTGGGCCAAGGGTTTGGGAAAAGCTCTACCTCTAATGCATAGACCTTGTCTATGTCATCAAGGTACATTGGTCTTATTGTAATTTCTCTCGGCATCGGTCTTCTTTATATAAAAAGGTTCAAGTACTTCAATGTCGTCAAATTCCTTCGCCTTGATTCTCGGTAACGCTATGCTCACAACTTTTACTGCAGAAGGCAAAACAAAATCTTCTTCTAAGAAAATCAGCTTCTCGCTATTAATCGCCAAGCCTTTTTTCCTGAATACATCAACACCAGAACCAGCGATTATTGCACTGCCTTCAATATGGTCAAGAACCATATCAGGTGTTGTAAGTTCATACGCGCTCGTTCTTTTACCCCATTCATATACGGCAGCATATATTTCCTGATGGAATGCATTGATTACGGCAATGACAGGTTCTTTTGTAAACGATAATGGGATGCCGATGACATCGAGTGTGTTTACCGCAACCGTAGGGATCCCTTTTACCAAAGCTAACCCTTTAGCTAAACTAAGGCCAACTCTCAACGACGTAAACATCCCCGGTCCAATGCTCACCGCAAGCGCGGTGATCTCTCCTTTGTTGAATTCGTCGATAAGTTGCCTTGCTTCAGTAAACAGCCCGGCATCCCGAGACTCGCTATGTGACTGACGACTCCTCTTAATTTCACAAAGCAGTCTCTTATCTTCATGCACTGATAAAGAAAAAATAGTCGATGATGTTTCAATCCCTAAGATCTTCAATTGTCAGCTCCCGTTTTTTCTGCTCATCTATGACAATTTTCACATAGATACCGGCGATCGATTTTGCATCGAGTCGATCCGCCCATTCGATCACGGTAATACCATCCTCAATAAAATACTCGTCGATCAGTAACATATCCAATGCTTGCTTGTCGAGACGGTAGAGGTCGATATGAACAACCGGCATCCTCCCTTCATATTCAGTTGCAATAACAAAGCTTGAACTGGTAACCTCTTCCTCAACACCCAAACCCATACATACACCCTTTACAAAAACAGTCTTGCCGCTCCCTAATTCGCCGTACAGACAGATGATATCCCCTGGTTTCAGCTCGCTAGCGAGTGCCTTACCGAGATCCATAGTCTCTTTTGGAGAAGACGATGTTATTTTCCTGGTACGTTTCATGTCATGCGTTGTATTCATATATTTTGAAAACTCCAAAGGTAGCAAGATCTTGATCAAAACAAGCGATTTGCTTAACCTGCTTTGCCATAAACTGACCCCAGCCTCCAGTCGCAACACATAGTAATCTCTTCTTACATTCCCGCCTTATCTCCTGGATAAGCCCTTGGATCATCACTACCGCACCGTTGACAACACCTGACTGAATACACTCTTCTGTACTTTGAGCGATGAACCTACGGGGTGCTTGAAGAGCGACTTTTTGCAAAAGTGCGGTTCGGCTTGTAAGCCCATCCAAGAGTAAACCCACACCTGGTGTGATAAGTCCACCCAAGTAATGACCGTCCTTTAAAACAATATCAAGGGTCGTCGCCGTTCCAAAACTCGCGATGAGCAGATCTTTTTTATACCGCGCCAAGCCACCGACTGCATTAGCAATACGGTCTGCACCAAGCGTCGTTGGCTTGTGATAGTCAAATTTCAAATGACAATCTACTTTTGAGGAAACAATGACTGGTTCTATTCTGTATTGGCCTTTGAGAAAACGCACTACTTTTGGTGTAAGCTTGGGTTTAACTGAAGCAATAGCGGCACCAGTAATTTTTTTTCTGTCCAGCATCTTCATTAGGTCGCACTCAATATGTTTACTATGTACTGGCGATACTGTTCTTTTCACAAGACGCCCACCGCGATACACACCAAGATGGATGTTTGAATTACCAATGTCAAAAGCGGCTACCATCTCAACTTGCGGACATCACCGTAATAGAACTTCCTGATCATCCCAGTTTCATCTCTCAGTAAAAGCGCCCAATCATCATCAATATCATACACCGAACCCCTGATAACGCCCTTGGACGTAACCACTTCAACTGGTTCGCCAATACTATCGATGTAATTCAATGCCTCCTTCACCTTTATTCCCAGACTCTGCAACTCGTTGTACAGCGGATTGAATTTGCCGATAAAATGACTGAGTATCTCGTCGATATCAAAAGTCTTTCCTGCATCGATCTTGAGAGATGTGGCATTTTCTAATCTTGGTGAAAAGTCATCATTATTGACATTCAAACCTATCCCGCAGATAATTGCATTCTTGAACTGCTCACAGATGATACCTGATACTTTTTTCTGATTGAGCAGGACATCATTGGGCCAGTGTATTGATAGCCGGGAAAAACCATAATCTTCCAGGACCTTCACCACGGTCAGAGATGCCAACAAGGGGATCGAACTCAGCTGAGTACGTGGAAAAAGCAAAAGTGAAACATATAATCCCCCGGCTGGTGAATACCATGTCCGGCCCTGTCTACCGCGACCTTTTTTCTGATGTAAAGAGGAAATCGCCAGCTCTTTATTTTGACTTACAAATCTCTTTGCTGTATCTTGTGTCGATACTACTGTTTTGAACCTGATGATCTGCTTGATCATTAAGATTAATAATTAATCTTAAGCGATGCTCCTTGAAACGCCTCGTACCCTTCCCTGATTTTCAGCGAGTCAACATCAAACCATGTTGCGCTCATAATACCAACAACAAATTCTTGATCGAAATTCTCTTCGACGGGAAGTGCTGAAAAAGCAGTGGCGGTAAATCGGTATGATGTATCAATAAGTGGAACACTGTTGCTATCCTGTATATAGCGCACTGATTCAACGGTCAGCCTGATGTTCTGATACGAACCTGGCGTTACCTCAATATAACGGTCAGTAATACTTACGAAGTCAGAAACCCCAATGCCAACAATCACCTCTTTTGCACCTTCCCAGACCATTGTGTATCCATCACCTTCAGGCATCTCAATTCTCGTAACGGTCATACTGATATCACCGAGGGTGCCGTCAAAGAGCGCGCCATCATTAATGCCGAACTCAATCGCGCCTTGACCAGCACAGCCAATAATAATCAGCGGTAAAACAAAGCAAACCCATATTTTCATCATACCTCCTTATATTAGTCTATTCTAAATAAATAATATGTCAAGACAAAGAGCAAGGTGATTCAAGACTTGCATCTGGCGTGATTATCATTATAATAAAACAAACAAGGAGATTATATGCAAGGTTATTATCGTTTTTCAACAATTAATAAAAATACGATTATCTTTGTTTGCGAAGATGATCTCTGGACAGTTCCTGCAACGGGCGGTATGGCACGAAGGTTAACCTCAAACCTCGCTCAAGTAAGCCACCCTTTGATTTCACCTGATGGCAAGGATGTTGCATTTGTCGGTTTTGAAGAAGGACAATCTGAAATATACTCTATGCCAGCCCAAGGTGGAACTGCAAAAAGGTTGACTTATTTAGGCACCACTTGCACCGTAGTTGGCTGGAGTTATGACAGCAGGCGAATCATTTTCGCAAGCAATACTAAACAGTGGTACTTAAGGACGATGTACATCCATTCAGTAAGCAAATATAAGGACACACCGAGAATCATTCGCGTTGGACCAGCTACCCAGATTTCATTTGGTCCTGGTTCAAGTGTTGTCATTGGTCGGCACACCGCTGATCCGGCACGCTGGAAAAGATATCGTGGAGGTACTGCGGGCGTACTCTGGATAGATGCGCGCGGCAACGGCGATTTTAACAAGTTGATAGACCTTAAGGGAAATTTCGCCTCACCGATGTGGATTGGCAAAAGGATCTATTTCATATGTGATCATGAAGGTATCGGCAATATCTACTCATGTTTGCCAAGTGGTAAAGGACTACAGCGCCACACCATTCACACTGACTTCTACGTAAGAAATGCAAGTACTGATGGCAAAAACATCACATACCAGGCTGGAGGTGACTTATATGTCTACTATCCTGCGCAAGGTAAATCAAAGAAAGTAAGAATCCAGTACCATAGTCCGCGTGTTCAAACTAATCGCAAATTTGTCAATGCAGCAGATTATTTAGAAGACTACTCAGTACACCCCAAAGGTGAGATGGTTTCAGTAACGAGTCGCGGCAAGGTTTTTTCAATGTCGAACTGGGAAGGTCCGGTAATGCAAGCCGGACAAACAACCAAGGCGCGTTACCGTCTTGGCCGATGGCTCTCAGATGGAAAACACCTGATTGTCGTCACTGATGACAAAGGTGAAGATGCTCTGCAAATCCACCATACTAAAGGCAGTAAGAAAGTAGAAAACCTTCCCATGTTGGATATTGGTCGACCGATCGAACTTGAACCTTCGCCAACCAAACCACTGGTTGCCCTAACCAATCATCGTTTTGAATTGATCCTTGTAAACTTAAAATCAAAGAAGCGCATAGTACTCGACCGGAGCAAATATTATCGAATCAACGGAATAACCTGGTCACCCGACGGTACGTGGCTTGCCTATAGTTTCACGAATTCAACAAGGACTCAGTGTATCAAATTATGCAATACCAGGACCAGCAAGACGTATGTTGCCACAAGAACTGTATTATGGGATTTCTCACCGAACTTTGACCTTGATGGCAAGTACCTCTATTTTTTGTCGAATCGGCATTTTGACCCGGTATATGACACAATGCAGTTTGAGCTCGGCTTTCCAGCAAATATGAAACCTTATCTAATAACCCTGAGTAAAGATACAGCTTCACCATTTAAGTACACCCAGATCCCACCAAAAGGACTCCAGATGTCGGCTTCTGACAAGACGATGTTACAACCCAAGAAGCCGTTAAAGCGTTTTAAAATCGACATTCCAGGTATTCAAGATCGGGTCATACCTTTTCCAGTGCAAGCTGGCATATACCAACAGATTTGGGGGATCAAGGATAAGGTTTTGTACACGAAATCTCCAATCATCGGCGGTATTGAATCATGGTTTACTGAGGTTGTTCAATCCAAGGCGACAGTCCATGTCTTTGACTTTAAGGAACAAAAGGCAGGTATCATCACTTCAGGCATCGCCAGTTTCAAAGTCTCTCAAAACGGTGAAATTCTTGTATACCGAGCGCAAAATCGATTGAGGGTTGCTAAACCGGTTGAAAAACTAGATGAGAAACTCCAAAAAGACCCGGTCGGACCAAAAAGCGGTTGGCTTGATCTCATGCGCATAAAAGTACTTGTTGAACCGCGCAATGAATGGCGCCAGATGTACCGCGATGTCTGGCGTTTGCAGCGCGATCATTTCTGGACCAAAGATATGTCAGGGATCGATTGGAAAAAGGTGTACAAAAAATACCTGCCTTTGCTGGACCGACTCGGTACACGCACAGAATTCTCTGATCTAATCTGGGAAATGCAGGGTGAACTTGGTACTTCACACGCCTATGAATGGGGTGGCGACTACCGAAAACATCCCCAGTACAGACAGGGCTTTATTGGCGCTGATTTGGCATACGACCGGAAATTCAATGCGTATTGCATAACAAACATTGTCAAAGGCGACCCCTGGGATCAATCCAAGACTTCGCCTTTGCTCGCACCAGGATTGAATATCAAAAAAGGCGACCTCCTATTCAGCATCGACGGTTCGAAAGTCAATAAGAAAACGCTGCCTGAGGAAATGCTGATCAATCGCGCTGGTGCAGAGATTGCGCTAACCTTTGCAAATTCAAAAGGAAGAAACAAAAAAACGGTTACCGTAAAAGCGCTACAGGACGAAAGTGGTGCGCGCTACCGTGATTGGGTTGAGGTAAACCGCGCAAAGGTCCACCAGACGAGCAACCATAAGATAGGATATGTTCATATTCCAGATATGGGGCCCGCTGGCTTTGCTGAATTCCACCGTTATTTCTTGAGTGAAATCCAATACCCTGGTCTTATTGTTGATGTCAGGTTTAATCGCGGCGGTCATGTCTCACAACTCCTCCTTGAGAAATTGGCACGTAAGAGAGTCGGCTATGACATTCAACGTTGGGCACCGCCCGAGCCATACCCTTCAGAATCAGTACTCGGTCCAATTGTCTGTCTAACCAATGAAAACGCCGGCTCGGATGGTGATATATTCAGCCATGCCTTCAAATTATATAAGCTCGGACCGCTTATTGGAAAACGAACCTGGGGTGGCGTTATCGGCATTTCTCCGTATTATGCCTTGTCTGACGGTGGTTTGACTACCCAACCAGAATACTCTTTCTGGTTTATTGATGTCGGCTGGCATGTGGAGAATTACGGAACTGACCCGGATATCGAAGTTGAAAACAGACCGCAGGATTATGTCAAAGGTCGCGATCCACAACTAACAAGAGGCGTAAAAGAATGTCTGAAGTTAATGAAAAAGAGACCGCCTAAGATCCCCAAGTTTGGGAAAAGACCGAGTCTGAAGCTGCCTACTAAGCTGGGTTAAGCGAAAAAAACCCCCACACCAAAGATTTTGGTGTGGGGGCGATTCTGTTGCACAGACTACTCTATGGTTTCAGAAACCTCTTTTGTCTTTGAAAAAAACTGACCGATTTTTTTTAATTTGAATGTTTTCAAGGGATATTCAAAATCCGTGCCATATGTGATCGTACGTATTTTCACGTTGAAAATAATAGTCATTATTAACGCCTGGTCAAGATATTTTCCATTTACGAAAACCAGCTATTTTTGATAACCGTTTAACATGTTCATCTAATTTAAATACAAATTGTCCAGTTGACATCAATCCTATTCTATATATAATATTCGTTATGGAATGCAATATAAAAGCCAATTTAGAACATTGCAATTGTACTTATGAACCGTGTGCGCGCAAGGGTAAGTGTTGTGAATGCATCAGCTACCATCTAGCCATGAACGAATTACCGGCTTGCTGTTTTCCTGATGATATTGAAAAAACCTATGACCGGTCTTTTGCACGTTTTGTAGAGATTTTCAAGGCGTCCTGAAGGCTTTGAATGGAACTTATTTTTGAAATATCAAAGCCAGGACGTAAAGGCTACTCATTATCTGATTGTGATGTTCCCGAGTTTGAAATCTCCGCTCGCTTTCGTCGCAAGAAAATCGCTGAATTACCTGAAGTGAGTGAACCTCAAATAATGCGGCACTTTGTCAACCTCTCCTCGATGAATCATCACATCGATAAAAATTTCTACCCACTTGGTTCTTGCACAATGAAGTATAATCCAAAGATCAACGAAGAAACGTCGCGGCTCGCCGGTTTTACTGATGTCCACCCTTTACAACCAGAAAAAACTGCTCAAGGCGCCTTGAGGTTAATGTATGAATTGGGTGATTATTTAAAGAAGATCGTGAACCTTGATGCAATAACATTGCAACCAGCCGCCGGTGCCCAAGGCGAATTCACCGCAATCAGCATGTTCAAAGCTCATTTTAACAAACAGAATGAGCAGCGTCAGTATATCCTGGTACCTGATTCAGCACACGGAACTAACCCAGCGAGCGTGAACTTTTCGGGGTTCAAACCCATTACCCAACCATCAAATGATAAAGGACTCGTCGATGTTAATAAACTCAGAGAACTCATGAACGAAGAAGTTGCCGGACTCATGCTGACCAATCCCAATACCTTGGGCCTTTTTGAAAAAGAGGTTAACGAAATTACTAACATTGTCCACGAAAAGGGCGGTTTTGTTTACCTTGATGGTGCCAATCTCAATGCGCTACTGGGTATTACGCGACCCGGTGACCTGGGTTTTGATGCAGTCCATTTCAACCTCCATAAGACATTTTCAACGCCCCATGGCGGCGGTGGTCCTGGTTCAGGTCCGGTTGCAGTTATCAAAACCCTTGCCCCCTATCTGCCGGTCCCTGTCGTTTCAAAGAAAGACAATAACTACACCTTGGATTATGATTTACCTGATACGATCGGCAAAGTCCAGACTTTTTACGGTAATTTTCTCGTCCTGGTGCGAGCTTACACTTACTTGAGGATGGTTGGTGAACAAGGATTAAAAGAAATATCCAAGTCAGCGATTCTCAATGCGAATTATATAATTCAATCATTAAAACATGATTATTATTTACCGTTTGACGGGTTTTGCATGCATGAAGGGGTTTTATCTGGCAAAGCACTGCGCGACTACGGAGTCAAAACCCTTGATGTCGCAAAAAGACTCCTGGATTTCGGTCTGCACGCACCTACCGTGTATTTTCCTCTAATCGTTAGCGAGGCACTGATGATTGAGCCAACTGAGAGCGAACCAAAGGAAACCCTGGATCACTTTATTGCAGTAATGAAACAAATACGCAAGGAAGCTAAAAATACCCCCGACATCCTGAAATCAGCACCCCATAACACGCCCGTGCGTCGGCTTGATGAAGTAAAAGCAATAAAAGAACTCAAAGTAAAATGGACGAGCCAAAATTCGAAGTAACTGAAGAAAGAAAGAAAATCTTGATTAACAAGATTGCTCAAAAGGTGATTGATTATCGTCTATCGCCAGTTGCAATCGTGTTTCTGGAATCATCAAAGCCAATTTCGTTTTTGGGTAATCAGTTCTTGATATTTATGCAACCTTTTTACCGCGCCTTATTTGCTTATCGTGAATATGAAGAGATAACCGCGATGTTGGAGGACCGAAATAATATTGAGGCGTTAATCTGTGAAATTGAACGCCTTGAGGAGGAAAGGCATGAGTCTAAAAGAGCCAAAAAGAATTCTCGCCACTGATTGTGGCAGTACCACGACTAAGGCTATTCTAATTGAGAAAAAAGGTGAAGAGTACCGTCTCGTTGTGAGAGGAGAAGCTCCAACAACTGTGGAGGCTCCTTTTGAGGATGTCACCAAAGGTGTTTTAAATTCGGTGCGTGAGGTCGAGGAACTCTCTGGTATAAAGGTACTGGATGGTGAGAATATTATCAAAGGCGTAAAAGACAAAGAAGGCGTTGATTTTTATGTCTCGACCTCTTCAGCAGGCGGCGGTCTACAAATGATGGTCGCTGGTGTCGTTTTAACAATGACCGCTGAAAGTGCCGCGCGCGCTGCTCTTGGTGCAGGAGCAATAGTGATGGACGTCATCGCCTCAAACGATGGCCGACTCCCCCATCAAAAGATAGAGAGAATAAGAAACCTGCGACCGGACATGATCCTCCTGTCCGGCGGTATCGATGGTGGGACTATTTCCCACGTTGTCGAATTGGCAGAACTGATAAAGGCTGCTGACCCAAGACCAAGGTTCGGTATCGGGTATCAACTTCCGGTTATCTATGCTGGCAACAAAGACGCCCGCGATATTATCATTAATACCTTAAAGGAAAAGACTGAACTGGTCATCGTCGAAAACCTCCGCCCAATTCTTGAAAGGGAAAATCTCAATCCGGCACGCAATAAGATCCATGATCAGTTCATGGAACATGTGATGGCGCACGCACCAGGATACAAAAATCTCATGACCATGACCGATGTACCGATCATGCCTACACCTGGAGCCGTCGGTCTTCTCGTTGAAACAGTCGCCAAGAAAGAAAAAATTGCCGCAATCGGGGTTGATATAGGTGGCGCGACAACCGATGTATTCTCGGTATTCCAGGGGGTCTTCAACCGAACGGTCAGCGCCAACCTCGGTATGTCTTATTCAATAAGTAATGTGCTTGCTGAAACCGGCATTGAAAATATCATGCGCTGGTTACCTGAAGATATTGAAGAGAAAACCCTCCGAAACCGGATAAGAAATAAAATGATCCGGCCAACTACCATACCCAGTGCCTTAGAAGATTTGAAGCTTGAACAGGCGATAGCCCGTGAGGCATTAAGGCTTGCTTTTGAACAGCACAAAAATATGGCGGTCGGTCTAAAAGGCGTTCAGCAGGAAAGAACAATCTCGGATGCGTTTTCCCAAAGCATGACCGGTGAAAGCCTTATCGACCTCATGTCTTTAAACCTTATCATTGGATCAGGTGGAGCACTTTCCCATTCACCACGCAGACATCAAGCAGCCTTGATGACAATCGACGCGTTTCTACCTGAAGGCATAACTCGCCTTGCGGTTGACTCGATATTCATGATGCCGCATCTCGGTGTTTTGTCAACGGTCCATGAAAAATCAGCTACCGAGGTCTTTAATAAAGACTGCCTCATCCCATTAGGCTTTTGCATAGCGCCCCTTGGAGTTGGTAAAGAAGGCCAAAAAGTCATTACGATTAAATTTCAACGCAAAGATGAAAAACCCAAAGAAGTAGTCGTTAAATTTGGTGAAATCAAACTCCTCCCCCTTAGTCAGCACGAGGAAGCAAAAATCATGTTGCACCCGGAAAAGGGTTTTGATGTTGGTGAAGGACGAGGTAAGTCTCTGGAAGCAACAGTATTTGGAGGAGTTGTTGGTTTGGTTATCGACTGCCGTGGACGACCATTTAATCTACCGGAAAATAAGGGTAAACGGATGGAAAAGTTGAATGAATGGTTCGCGGCAATGAATTTGTATCCCGAGATATAAGACAAGGAAAAAAGTGACAAAGAGAAATAGAGAGAACTAAAAGGAGGCTAGATGGCACTGCCAAAACGAAGGCAATCGCATGCCCGTAAAAATAAAAGGCGCTCCCAATACAAGATGAAAAAAAGAGACTATATTGAATGCCCAAAATGTCACAGTCCAAAACTCCCGCATCGGGTTTGCCCAAACTGCGGTAATTACAAAGATGTGATTGTTGTGCCGCCCAAGGAAAAAGAGGAAAAAGGTTGAGAATCGGCTTTGACTTGATGGGCTCAGACGCCGCGCCCAAGAATGAGCTTGAGACACTGGAGTTGCTCAAAGAAGATCCCATTTGCGACATAGTGGTCTGCGGCAAAGGTGACTACGAAAAACAAGTGCACGAACTCGGCTTTGAATTTAGACTCGCTGACGAAGTAATCGGCATGCACGAAATCCCCTCAGTTGCTATTCGCAAAAAAAGACATTCGTCACTCGGTGTTTTGATTAACCTGCTCAAGAAACGAGAAGTCGATGCGGTTGTCAGTGCTGGCAATACCGGTGCTATATTGGGGTTCAGTATGATCACGTTGGGCAAAATAGAAGGTCTTTCACGAGCCGGTCTCGCGATCACTTTGCCAGCTGAATCAGGCTATTCAATAATGCTCGATATAGGTTCAAATATCAATCCTAAAACCATTGACTACTACAACTATGGTCAAATGGGCGCTATCCTTGCCGAAGTAGTTCTAAAAAAGAAGAAACCGCGAGTTGCCATCCTAAACATCGGCAGTGAAAGCGTAAAAGGTGATGAAATAAGACAAAAAGCCTATAAGCTCCTTGAGGAAAGTGACATAGACTTTATCGGCAACATAGAAGGTAACAACATGATGAAGGGCTTTGCAGATGTCATTGTGACCGATGGTTTTACTGGGAACGTTATCCTGAAATTCCTTGAAGGGATGATTGATACAATAATGACTATGCTAAAGCATGAAGTTGATGATGTAGCCCGCCGTAAATTCGGCCAGTTCCTGGTTCGACCGGCGATTGAGGCGTTGAAAGCAAGATTTAATTATGAAGAGTACGGCGGTGGCATCCTTGTAGGTGTTGAAGGTGTTGTGGTTGTCTGCCACGGGCATTCCTCTGCCCAAGCCCTAAAGAATGCAATCAAACTCACCAACACCTGCGTCGAGTTCAATATTGTTGATGAAATAAAAAAGAGAATGAAAATATGAACGCATATATCGCAGGTCTTGGCAGCCACGTCCCAGAAAAAATACTAACCAACTTCGACTTAGAGAAAATAATTGAAACTTCAGATGAATGGATTCGAACAAGGTCAGGGATCAAAGAAAGAAGGATTTCAGCTGAAGACGAACCAACGAGTGAACTCGCTGCAGCTGCCGCAAGAAAAGCTTTGCAGGCAGCTCATATTGAACCAGCTGAGGTCCAAGCAATAATAGTGGCTACCGCGACACCAGACATGTTTTTTCCTTCAACCGCGTGTTTGGTCCAGACTAAAATCGGTGCTCGCAAAATCATCTCATTTGATATTGGTGCGGGTTGTACAGGATGGCTGTACGGACTTTCAATCGTTGATTCCTTTATTAAAACTGGGTATGACAATATACTAGTTATTGGAGCTGAGGAATTGAGCAAAGTGACTGATTATACGGATCGCTCAACGTGTGTACTTCTCGGTGATGGGGCTGGTGCAGCCTTGTTCAAAAAAACCTCTGAAGAACGCGGTATCCTGTCTACGTATTTTGCCGCTGACGGTTCATACAGCGATCTTCTTTACATGCCAGCAGGTGGGACAAGAATGCCTGCCACCACAGAAACAATCGAGAAGAAACTCCATTATCTTAAAATGGAGGGCAATAAAGTTTACAAAGTTGCCGTACGCGCCATGTATGAATCAGCGATCAAAACGCTCGAAAAAACAAATGTAAAACCCGAAGATATTACCTTGCTTGTCCCACATCAGGCTAATATTAGAATCATTGAAGCGACTGCCAAAAGGTTACATATACCTATGGATAAAGTCGGCATCAACTTAGACCGGCACGGCAATACCTCAGCTGCATCAATCCCCATTGGACTTGCTGAAGCAGCACAATCAGGTCGCATTAAAAAAGGAGATTTAGTCCTGATGGTTGCTTTTGGCGCTGGTTTTACCTGGGGTGGTGTATTGATGAAATGGTAAAATGCCTAAAATTCTAAATACCTAAATTACATAATTATGATTACATTTTAAACATAAGAAAAGAAATTGCTTAAAAATAAGGCAATGCTATTAATCCTGTGTTTTCTATCTGGTTTTTCTGTTCTTGTTTATGAAATAATCTGGGTTCGACAGCTTGCTTTAATTTTTGGCGGCACAGTAATAGCCACCACGATCGTAGTCGCCGTATTCATGGCCGGACTCGGCTTCGGCAGTATGATTTTTGGTAAAAAAGTCGATAAAACCATTCACGCCCTAAAACTTTTTAGCGTCTTGCAATTCGGAATAAGTATTTCCTCGGTGGTTGCTTTCTTTGTCTTTGGAAAACTACCGACATTTCATAGAATACTTTATCTGATATCAAGAAGCAGCTCGGTTTCAACATTGCCTATCATACTGATTTCTTCTTTGTTCATGCTCATACCTGCCTTGCTAATGGGTGGCACCCTGCCAATTCTGAGCAAGGTATTTGTGCATGACCAGAATAGAATCGGTCAGGGAATCGGCTGGGTATATGCAATCAATACTCTGGGTAGTGTACTCGGTGCCCTTGTAGCTGGTTTTTACCTAATCGCAAATTTTGGTCAGACCTTAAGTATCATGTTCGCAGCGGCGATCAATTTATTGTTAGGTCTTGCTTCACGTCTATGGTTCACGCGCAAAACAAAAACGACAGAACTAAACAAAAACATTACAGAAACTCCTCTTCGGCAATCAATGCGCAATAATCTACTGGTGATCGCTGGGCTTGTTGGTTTCTGTGGATTAGCCCATGAAATACTCTGGACCCGAGCCCTGTATATCTTCCTTGCTAATTCGACCTATAGCTTCACCAGTATCCTCATTGTTTTTCTTTTCGGAATCGCACTTGGCAGCATGCTTTTTGCGAGATTTTTCGATACGAAAAAAAGACTGATCCCGGTACTCGCCATCTGTCAGACAATCATCGGTCTATATGTTGTATTAGGCGCATGCCTGCTCAATGATCTACCTGGTTTGCTTTTTTCGATCAGAAGTGCCTTACAAGTACCAGTGCTGCGCCTGATCCTTCCTGGTCTACTTCTTTCTTTCGTCATTGCGTTTATCCCGACCCTTTGCATGGGTATCAGTTTTCCACTTCTGTGCAAACTACTCGCACAAAATCTGCAGACTTTAGGTAGGAATGTAGGCAAAGTCTTTTTCACAAATACTATGGGTTCTATTATCGGTTCTTTAATCGCTGGTTTCCTTCTAATACCTTTATTAGGGATCGTTAAAAGCATCGTCTTCATTGCTTTTATCAACCTGAGTATGGGGTTGGTTCTCTTTGCTGTTTTTGTATCAAAGAAAAAAATGCGTTTTGCAGTAACTGTATCCTGTGTACTCATCATCGTTCTGGTTCTTGCCTGGTCTGCTTTCGGCAAGCACATGGTCCTGCCACCTTCAATGTTCCGAAGCAAGATGCGTTCTGATAAAATTCTTTTTTATAAAGAAACGGCCCAGGGTACAGTTATTGTCAACGAGGATCGGCTCACTGGCATTAGGGCTTGTTACATAAACAATAGTGCGGTCTGCGGTACTACCTATGATGCCTTGAAAGTCGTCAGGCTATTAGGCCATTTACCATTCTTCGTCAATCCAGATGCCGATACAGTGTTGGTTGTCGGTTTTGGCATCGGCATTACTTCATCAGCCGTAGCTGAACACGATGTTACCAGTATCGACTGCGTTGAAATCTGTCCAGGTGTCAAGACGGCCGCGAAGTTCTTCAGTCGTTTCAATAAGAATGTCGTTGCTGACCCCCGGGTCAAGTTTATCAACGATGACGGTAGACGCTACGTTCTCCTGACTAATAAGAAGTATGACATCATCTCATGCGACCCAACCCATCCAACCTTGGGCTGCAATAATTTGTATACAAAAGAATACTTCGTGAGCTGCAAACGGCTCTTGAACCCGGGGGGTGTTATCTGTCAATACCTGCCTTTGCATAAGTTGTCGCTCAATGAATTCAAGACCCTTATAAGAACATTTTCTTCGGTCTTTCCACACACTTCAGTTTGGCTCGCGCATTCCCACGGTATTCTCCTTGGATATGATAAATCTATCCAGCTTGACTTTGCTCAATTCACCAACCAATTGGCTGGGTTGGCTGATGACATACTCAACGACCCATACTTAATCGCCACCTCCTTGATCCTCGATGAAAATGCTGTACATGACTTTACTAAAGATACCAGAGTCAATACTGACGACCGTCCTGTTCTGGAGTTTTTTGCAGCGCGCAGTCTACGCCGAGAAAACTGGCATATCAATTTGATTGAATTACTGGAGTACAGAAGTGATCTAATAAACACCTTTGCTAATATTGATAACCCCGAAAAGATGAGCCGATACCTCAAGGGTCAAAATCTGTTCATGAGTAGTCTGGTTTATAAAAACAAAGGTGATATTGCACGGTCAATCAGTGCACTCAAAGCTGCGGCCAAAGTCAACCCGGAAAATAACGAAATCCTGTCCATTTTAAAGAGTGAATTAAGGCAATTTTGAAAGGACAAGAATTCAGTTTTACTGAAATGCCAGCAAGATTCATTTTATCACTTTTTTGCCTCGATTTTTAAGGACTTTTTCAGTCAATAAAGGGCTTGACAATTACGTAATTTTCATTATTATTATACAAAGAGACTTCTTGTTTTTGAGTTAGAATCTTAGCCTGGATAAAGGAGGTTTAATCATCTTACGAGGCTTAAGACTACATCTTAGGAAAATATGTAAATATATAAAACAAAAGGGGGTAATATGAAAAGTAGATTAATCTCTATAACGGGATTAATTGTTGTCATCTTATTATCATTCGGTCATGGGTTTGCTGCATGGTTACCATTTGGTAATGCCAGATTGGCACAACCTGCAGAAACACAAATCTTATCCGCAGGCCTCACCTCCCTATCCTTTCGCGTGAGTCTTGCTGGATGCTATGAGCATATGGTTAGCACAAAAGGCATGATCAATACAAACAACGAAACTTTCGCCCTTTTAACGATACCAGATGGGTATTACACTGGAGAAATAGGCAAGCCACGATTGCCGACCATAAAAAAAACTATCGGTGTACCATTCAATGCAACACTCTCTATTGAAATCCTGGATACTGATTATGAAGAAATCAGTTTACAAAAAATCGGTATTAATAACCGTATTATGCCAGCCCTTGCATCAGTTTTGAAAATGCCCGGAGAAAAACCTGTGTTTGAACTCGATGAGCAGATTTATGCACGCGATGGACTGTATCCGCAAGAGATTGTGAGAATTCAAAATGACGACATAATGCGCGGGCACCGGCTCGTCTTACTGGAGATTGTTCCAATCCAATACAACCCGGTCACAAATTCCATTCGCTTTTATACTAATATCGAAATCAGAATCTCTTTTACGAACGGTGATTTTGCAAAGACCAAACAAAGGGTCAGACAAGACTATTCGATACTCTTCGAAGACTTCATTGAAGATAAAGTGCTTAATTACTCTTTCTATGAGCAGATGCTCAGGGATGTACTCCCCCTGCCTATTCACTATCTAATAATCACGCACAATAGTTTTCAAACCCAGGTTGATAACCTGGCATACTGGCTCAAGAAAAAAGGCTTTGATGTAAAGGTCGCAAACCAAGACAGCATAAGTCCATGGAATGTTTCGTCCATTGAAAATTATATCGATGCACAAAGCCCTGCGCCAAGCTACCTTCTCTTAGTGGGTGATGTTAATGGTGGTTATATGCCAGCACCGATCGGTGGTTCGTCAGGTAAAGTCACTGACCTTTACTATGCTGAACTCGATGGTACTGGGTATCTTCCAGACATTTTCCATGGTCGCTTGTCATGTGAAACAGCAACTCACATTACCACTGAAGTTGAAAAAATCCTCAAATATCAAAAAGCCAATATGCCGACTGGATGGTATAAGGACGATGCTTTCTGTGCAGGCAACGACAATTATAATATAAGTGAGGGAACGCATAATTACTGTACGAGCACATTTATGGACCCGAATGGTTATACAACTCATAAACTCTATATGGTAACCTATGGTGCTACTACACAAGATATCTTTGATAATGTAAATGCCGGTCGCACATTGATCACGATGTCTGGTCACGGCAGTGATGATGGCTGGTATGATGGACCACCGTTTCAAGTTACCCATGTAAATCAGCTTACTAATGGCGACCGGCTGACGATCGCCACTGGTCATTGCTGTCTTGCCAATAATTTTGGCTCATCCACTAATCCGTGCGGTGGTGAATCATGGATAAGAAAGCAAAATGGTGGTGCAGTTGGCTATTATGGTTCCTGTCCTTCGACGTACTGGGATGAAGATGACTGGTTGGAAAGAGAATGGTATGAGGCGATATATGCAGATGAAATATATGAACACGGACGCTTCACAGAAGACGGTATGTATGATGGCGTATACCAATCATCATCGGGGATAAAGCAGTATTATTACGAGGCATATCATGTGCTCGGTGATCCCTCGCTTGATTTGTGGACTGAGGAACCTCAGAACATGAATGTCAACTATCCAGCGATTGTTTTTCCTGGAGCGAGCACATTTACGGTAACCGTTACTGACGGCGCGCCTTTGGCTGATGCCCTGGTCTGCTGCTGGATACCAAACCAGTCTCCAGAAATGCATGTTGCAGAATACACTGATGCATCGGGCAATGCAAACCTCAGTATTGCACCGACAACCCCTGGCGACACAATGTACGTGACCGTAACCAGACACAATTACGTACCGCATCAAGGTTATGCACTCGTCACTACTGCATCTGGACCTTATGTCGTACTCGGTACTCAGATCATTGACGATGCTTCTGGTGGTAATAATGACGGCATTGTTAATCCTGGTGAAACCATAGACT
>Ga0209986_10001539_pt1 | contig 21955 bp, 21 predicted proteins | sample BlataG_FD_183168 | JGI IMG/M metagenome (GOLD analysis project Ga0209986, IMG submission 183168) | Deep subsurface microbial communities from Black Sea to uncover new lineages of life (NeLLi) - Black_00105 metaG (SPAdes) (version 2) | ecosystem: Environmental > Aquatic > Marine > Oceanic >... | reverse complement strand
GGACCACCTTTGTTACTATCCCCAGTCTCTTAATAGGTATAACACTAGTAGTCTTAGAAGTTATAAGATAAGAAGGAGACCCTAATGGATAAGAAAACAACTACTACTGGATCCAGCTTTGAGAAGCAGTGGAAACTAGCAAATAGCCTGAATCTGGACTTCTATCCACAACTAATAGAAAAGGCCACAGAATTAGGTATAACAGTAGTCCAAGTCCACGACTCCCTTACATTCAGTGGACCACCAGACCAAGTAGAAGAACTTCTTACCTGGATTAAAGAAGAATCCAACACCATCCTTAAGAAAAGGAGACTAGGATGATCTCTAAAGAGATAGATAACTCCCGTACAATCTGGTGTGATCTACAGAAAACTTACCAGAACTTAGGTAAGTGCATAGATTGCATCTCTGACCATAACTGTCCCTACCGTGAAAAAGGTGCTATGCGCCGAGTAAGGAGACCAAAGAATGACCTGTAAAATGTGCCAAGAAAGAGGGAGGAGAAAGAACTTCTCCGTGTTGGAAACTCTTCTCCACAACGAGAAATAGACGAGAAAGAATGTCCCCACTACGTGGGGTATCTAACGACATTACGGAAAGGCAGTTCCTTTCCTGACGAGTGTTTTGGATGTCGAAAAGTCATCCAATGCCTGAGAATAGAGCCAACAAAGGTAATTGAAAGCTTCTACATAACGCAGACTGATACACCGTAGCCTGCCTTCACAGAGGAATACCTATTATATCTTCGACTTCTACGCATGAATTTTAAGGCCATAATCCAAGCGTTTCAATCGCTTTAGCGACTCTTCCCACACCCAATAGTAACGCAAAGTCCTCATGTCCACTTCCTCCTTAACCATGGCATCGTACACATCCTTGAAAGACTTCACCATCACATTCTCCAGTTTACGGTTTACCTCCTCCAAGGTCCAATGTTCCCTTGTCAAGTTTTGAACCCATTCGGAATAGCTTACTGTAACTCCTCCTGCGTTTGCAAGAATATCTGGAATCAAAAATACCTTCTTCTCGCGAAGAATCTTGTCGGCATCCGGTGTAGTGGGTCCATTCGCTGCCTCCCCCCAATTTTTGCCTTTATGCTCCCGGCATTAGTCTTAGTAATTTGATTTTCAAGCGCTGCGGGAACCAAGATGTCGCATTCCAGTTCAAGAAGCTCAGGATTTGTAATTTCCTTGACAGCATTCTTAAACCCTAAAACAGATCCAGTCTTCATTTTATGCTCCCATACTTTTGCAGGGTCCAAACCTCTGGGACTATAGATCCCTCCCCTGGAATCGCTCACTCCAACGACCTTAACTCCCATATCGTGTGCTATTTTAGCGGTGTTACCTCCAACATTTCCATACCCCTGCACCGTCATCGTCGCTCCTTTCATCTTCATTCCCACACGTCTAGTAGCTTCCCTTATGGAGATTATAACACCTCGAGAAGTTGCTTCATTTCTTCCCTCCGATCCGCCGACAATTATGGGTTTTCCCGTTACACACTCAGGTACGCTGTAGCCTTTGAATCGACTATAAGTATCCATCAGCCAAGCCATTATTTGGGGGTTTGTGTAGACATCTGGCGCTGGCACGTCTTTATAGGACCCGATGAAGTCCAGAAGCATGTTTGTGTATCTTCTTGTAAGGTGTTCAAGCTCCGTCTGAGACATCTTCTTTGGGTTGCAGCATACACCCCCTTTAGCTTCACCGTAAGGAATGTCCACGACAGCGCATTTCCACGTCATCCACATCGCTAGCGCCTTGACCTCATCCAAATTGACACAAGGGTGGTAGCGTATTCCTCCTTTGTATGGTCCTCTTGCATCTATGTGTTGAACTCTACAACCCCAAAATATCTGAACTTGATCATCATCCATCTTTACCGGAATGGAAACTGTGAGGGTTCTCTTTGGGCGCTTAAGGAATGCGTGAACCCCCAGGTCTAGGTTCAACATTTCAGCTGCGATCTTCAATTGTTCTAATGCAACATCTAGAGGTCCTATTTGGGTACCCATTGCCAAGCCCTGATTCAATTACATTCGACAGAAACCGATTTAAAACTTAGCCTCAAAGATGCGCTGTCAAATCGGAATCCGCAACCAAGAAACCTGTGTGGAGGAACATTTCCACAACGAATAAATGCCCGTCAAATCCTTGAATTAGGGGAGGATCAGCATGAGATTGGCAGTCGGAGTTCTAATGGTTCTAAGTCTAACCCTAACAAGCCCACTTACTTTGGGGTTCCCCTTGAGATCTGAGATACAAAGAATGACAACTCCAACCAGTCAACCAAGAGTCTATGTTTATCCATCGAACGTTACAGATCCAACTATCGCCCCCTCAGAAAATTTCGCGATCGAAGTGAAGATATCAAATGTAACAGAGCTTTATGGCTTTGATATCCAACTTAACTGGAACACCTCAATGCTGAACTATACTAGTCATCTAGTCAAGATTCCGGTGGAAACTTATCCAGACGGGGTTCTTCATCAACCAATCCTGCAAGTAAAAAATGAGGTTAACGCGTCCACTGGAACATATATTATAGTCTATTCATCACTTCAAGCTCCTTCTTTCAATGGTAGTGGCATAATATTCGAGATGACTTTCACCGTACTCGGATACGGCGAATGCGCCTTAGATATCTCTAACAGTGACCTCTCCAATCGGAAGGGACAGCCAATCGAACACACAGTTGAAGACGGCTACTTCAACAACGCATACTATGATGTGGCAGTATGCAGCATTGTTCCCTCTGCACTCAACGCCTATATTGGAGATACTGTAAACATCACTGTCGTTGTCCTCAACAACGGAACAACTAGACATGAAACCTTCAATGTAAGCGTCTTCTATGACGATGTATTGATCGACCTCAAAACTGTCTTAGCGCTTCCCCCAAGTGAGGAAGAAACAATCACCTTCTATTGGAATACTAGCGACACGTTTCCCGGCAACTACACATTGTCCGCCAACGCATCAATTCTAACAAACGAATACGAGACTTCAAACAATAGACTAGACGATGGAGTGATCACCCTAACTGTTGAACCAAACCATGACATCGCGATAACATCGATGATTCCCCTCAAGACAGTTGTATTTGAGGGATACTGTTTTTCCTTGAATGTGACTCTTGAAAATCAGGGTAATTTTCCTGAAACCTTTAACGTAACACTCTACGCCAACAATAACCCCTTAAACAGTACTCAGATTACATTGGACGCTGGTTACTCCAGAACAATAGTCTTCAGTTGGGAAACCGTCGACGCAATAGAATATGAAAATTACGTCTTGAATGCCACTGCAGATGAGGTCAATGGCGAAAACGACACTAGTGATAACAGCCTCTCCTTTGCAGGACTAATCATTGTCCATCCAGGCGACATTGACGGAGACCACGACGTAGACATCTTCGACATTGTGCAAGTGGCGTTAGCTTACGGTTCCAAAAAAAGCGATCAAACTTACAATGCTAACTTCGACATAGATTGCAATGACCGCATTGACATTTTCGACATCGTTGGCATAATATCTTTCTATGGATATGGCGTACAGTAAACAAGTCTGAGGTTAAATGATGAGAGAGGAAAAAGAGAATGAGAAAGGAAAGAAGCTAAGATACACAGCAATCGCTATTATCCTGATAGCCATCTTAGCTTTCATCTCAATCTACACTTATGTGAGCAATTCAGTCAGTTCCGCGTTGACGGCGTCACTAGAAACTTTTAGTTTTGAGTCTGCCATTGCTACTCCGACAGTGGAGGGAGCGGAACTGAATATTACGTTCATTCTAATGAATCCAACTGAATTCCCAGTAGTAATTGATACAATCATCATCTCCTTTTCCATTGACAACGTAGATATTGGAGGGGTGAGCATCAAAAACCCAAACGAGACAGTGTTAGCTGGCAAGCACAATTATTTCTATTTCATTAATCGTGTTGTAAAGGAAAGCGTTCTTAACAGTCTTCAAAATGAAACCTACAAGTTAAGTGTGACTAAAGGAAGTTGGATTCGTGGATCCGCAAGTTATCTGTTCTTCCAGACCTACGTTGATAAACCAATTGCTTTCTCAACGATAGTGCAAAATCCTTAAGCCAAATCTTAAGTAAGCTGCCTTCTCATCTTTGAATCGTGTTGCGCGCGCATTCTAATATCAAAAGGAGGGAATTGAAACGCTCGAATTATGGAGAATGAAAAGCGTAGCTGCGATAGGTCTTTTCGTTGTAATCATGGCAAGCGCCGCAATATATTCAATGCACCAACCTGCTCTTGCAAATCCTGTGCAACCAGAGGAGCCCAAGTGTATGATATTCTTTGATCCACCGAAGCCAGACGTCAAAGTAGGGGAAACCTTCACTGTCACCGTCCTCATTGACGATGTGAGTAATCTTTGGGGATACGAAATAGGTCTAAAATTCGATCGCTCAGTGCTGGAATATGTAGGAGCCAAATCCCCTTACTGGAAATTTGTCTCTGGACAGACTGAATATCTATTTTGGGTTGCAGGCATAAAACCACAGAACGGAGAGGTGGAACTGATGGAGTTCACGTTTCAGGGCAAAAGCGAGGGAAGTTCTTCGCTGAGTTTCTACGTCCACAAGCTTGCAACTCTGGAATATCAACTTGCGGCCGAAGACTATGTAGGTTGGCCCATTCCCCACAGAATCTCTGAAGGTTTCGTAACCGTCACCTAACACGAAGAAGTCTATGCTGAGAAGAAGAGGGTCGCGGCTACACCTCTTTTTTTTCTACAATCCAAGAGCTTGATCTATGACATATGTTGAAGTTCCCTAAGTGAATGAGCAACAAAAAAGAAAAAGCAGGGAGCTATTCCAAAATTCTTTCTATAGCCTTCTGTTCCACCTGCTTCTTCCACAAAATCGCCGCTTTGTCGATTTATCAAACAAATCTGGAAAAAAGCCCAAATCCAGGTTATCTACTGTATGTATATGCTAGTGCAAACTGAGGATCCGTCTATGAGAAATGCGCGCGTGCCCCTTTTATAAAACCTATGGGAAAATTCCCCTATCTTTAACAATTTGCAATGCTCTGGATATAGCCAATACACAAGATGCTTCCCTATTAGTGATACCATAAAGATTGGCAGTCAACTTTAGATCATTGTACGCATTGGTCATTCTCTTCCTAAGTTTATTGCTGATTGTCTCTAATTCCCATGTATTGCCTTCTTTGTTTTGAAGCCACTCAAAATAGCTTACTGTAACCCCGCCAGCGTTAGCTAGAATATCTGGGAGCAAATAAATTTCTTTTTCTTTTAAAATTTCATCCGCCCGATTAGTAGTTGGTCCGTTCGCAAGTTCGAGAATAACCTTAGCTTTTATATCATCCGCAATCGAACCAACAATTTCTGTTTCTTTAGCGGATGGAACTAAGACATCGCACTCCTTCGTTAGAATTTCATTAGTGGGTAGACCCGCTAACTCTTCATAACCAACTACCGATTTCCTCTCATTTTTTTCCTCTTTCTTGAATTTCAAAACGTTGCTTGGATTTAGACCCTTTGGATTATAAATACCTCCTTTAGAATCGCTTATTCCTACAATTTTTGATCCATAATCCCTATGTAGAATATCTGCTATGTGGAATCCAACATTACCAAAGCCTTGAACAATCACAGAAGCATTCTTCAATGAAGATAATTCTTCTATGTGCCCTTGTTTCACAGCTTCTTCCAATACATAAGCACCACCTTGTGCAGTTGCCTCTTTTCTTCCTTTAGAACCACCCAAACTCAATGGTTTTCCAGTAACAACAGCAGATGCGTATGGGGCTCTTGGATTGAGCATTTTATAAGTGTCATATATTATCGCCATTTCTCTAGAACTTGTTCCTATATCAGGTGCAGGAACATCTGTATCAGGGCCTATCATTGGCATGATTTCATAAGCATATCTTCTAGTCATGCGTTCGAGTTCTTTAGGCGACAGCTTTTTTGGATTGCAGATGACCCCACCTTTTGCACCTCCAAATGGCAAATCAGCAACTCTACATTTTAACGTCATGTCCATAGACAGAGCAGTTATCACATCCAAGGTTACATGAGAACTGTATCTTATACCACCTTTAGTAGGTTGATACAATTTGTGATGTTGTACTCTGTAACCCTTAAAAATCCTTATTGAATTATCGTCCATAATCACAGGAAACTGTACACTTAGTCTTGTAGAGGGAACTCTTAAAAAATCAACAAGACCTTCTTCAACGGGTCCTTCCTTTTCATTTATAAGCTGAACGCCTTTATCGAAATGTAATAAGATTCTCTTTAAATAATCAAACTCTTCTTTTACACCTTTTTTTAAATCCATGAATGAACACCTATTATCGGTTTTTTCAACTCTTGGAAAGAGCACTTAATCAAATGATAGTATAAAGATTTAACGGTTGTTGAAACAGATCATGAATGTTCGAATATACTTTTTGCCAAGAATTGTCTATTTCAAAATAAGTGCAGGTAAGCCTGAGAGAGCAGTGAAGTTATATGGAAAAACGTTTGGTTGGAAGATCGTAAAATGAGAAGGACCTATAGATTACAGGTTGATAACAACTGGCAAAGACGAAGCGCGCGAATCTTCAAGTCAACAGCTACGGCTTAATTTCATCATGTAGAGGACTTCGTTGTCTTATCCGATTGAACCTAAAAAATTGTGGTGTTGGCTCCTATCTTTTCAAGCTGCACATTTTATATTCTCCCGTGCTTCTTCTTAACAGCGCAAGATTTAGGGGAAAGGAAGACTATCAATGTTTCAACAGGTCTCAATTGAAGATATAGATTTGATGTTCGAGAATAAGGTAGCAAGAGTCATCGCCAACTATAATGAACCAGAAATTGAGTTGGCTGGATTTAAAGTAGGGCCCTTTGAAGAAGGAAGGGAATATGAAATACGTTTCTGGGTTGCTGAGGAACTTGAGAAAATGGGGATAATTCGTTTTAGAGAGGAAGACATGCTGGACGTGGTCAAACTCCACAAGATCCATTGGAAGGAAAGAGTTCAACCCACAAACAAGGCGTCTCCTCTTCCCGAAGACTTCTATCCAAAACTAAGACGTTATTTAGCCCAACTCGAGAAAGCTTCCAGAAACAACGGAGAGAAACTGAAAGAACTTGAAAAGTCTGCGAGAATCTCCAAGGACGTAATCAATTCCAGAGTTAAGAAGACAGTTTCTCTTGCTTCATCTCTTCCCCTGACTTCTTATGCTCTTCAAAATCTTACTCCAGAAGAGAGCGCTCTTTACCACAACCTTCATAACATCATCAACGAGTGGAGGAAGAAGATTCTCGAAAGAGGGAAGAAACAATGGTAGAAGAAGTTGAAATTGACCCTCAACAAAGCTTTGAAGATTTCCTGAAGCAGGACAAATATCGTGAAAGAATATCTCAGATGGTGGTGACAAACAGCAACTCCCTCCTTGTAGATTTCGAAGATCTGCTAGTTTTTGATATCAAACTGGCAGAAAGATTGAAAGAAAAGCCAGACGAATACTTGAATCACGTAAACAGAGCTGCTTACTCACAATTGGAGATTGAAGACAGTGAATACGCCTCAAAACTAGAAGAGGCAATCGTCCGCTTCAGAAATCTCCCTGAGACCACTCAACTCCGTTTGCTCGGTGCTGCAAACATAGGAAAACTCGTGATGGTAGAAGGCATAATTGTACGAGCATCGCCTGTACAGCCACAAGTCCTGCGAGCAGCCTTCAAATGCAAAAGATGCGAAACAACATCTTACATAGATCAGTCCGGGCCCTTCCTGAAAGCCCCTCTTCGGTGTGAAAACCCCACATGCCAAAGCACGGGTTCTTTTGAATTTCTACAGGAAGGCTCCACTTTCATCGACTACCAGCAAATTCGCATACAAGAACGCCCTGAAGATCTACCCCCGGGTCAACTGCCCAGAACCTTAAACGTTAAACTCACAAGCAGAGACCTTGTCGACGAAGCGAGACCAGGAGACCACGTTGCAGTAATCGGCATCGTTCGTGCTGAAGCGCCAGTATTGCCGACACCTGGAAAATTACGCGTTTTTCGTCTTCACGTTGATGCAAATTTCATAGACGTAGAGAGCAAAGGGCCGGAAGCAGCACTCATCTCACCTGAAGAAGAGAAGGAAATCCTTGAACTGTCTCAAGATCCTTGGATCCACAGAAACATCATACGTTCCATCGCACCTTCAATCTATGGACATGAAACCATTAAAGAAGCAATCACATACCTGATTTTCGGTGGGGTTCCTAAGCACTTGGCTGATATATCAATCAGAGGAGAGATGAATGTACTTCTCGTCGGCGATCCAGGTACAGCCAAATCCCAACTGCTCCAATACGTTTCAGCGATTGCACCCAGAGGCTTATACACTTCTGGTCGGGGAACAACTGCTGCAGGTTTGACAGCTGCCGTGTTGCGGGAACGGGGAGGAGGTATGACTCTTGAAGCTGGGGCGCTCGTGCTCGCAGACAAAGGAGTTGCATGCATTGACGAGATTGACAAGATGCGTCCAGAAGACAGAGTAGCCATCCACGAAGTCATGGAACAACACACCGTGAGCGTAGCCAAAGGCGGCATCGTAGCAACCCTCAACGCCAGAACAGCAATCCTGGCAGCTGCCAACCCTTCCCTAGGGAGATACGATGCCTACAAAACTGTAACAGAGAACATCAACCTGCCGATAACAATCTTGTCAAGATTCGACTTGATCTTTGTGTTGAAAGACACACCCCAGAAAGAATTGGACGAGAAGATGGCAACCCACATCTTGGAAATACACCGAAGAGGGGCAGCCCCTGTAGAAACACCTATCCCGTCAGATCTCCTTCGAAAGTACATCAGCTATGCCAAGAATGTGAAGCCCACATTGTCTGAAGGCGCCTTACAACGACTGAAAGAATTCTATCTCGAGATGAGAGCAGTAACGGAGAAGGTTGAAGGTTCACCGATTGCCATAACTGCTAGACAGTTAGAGTCTTTAGTCAGATTGACGGAGGCCAGAGCCCGGATTGCCCTCCGAAAAGAAGTCGTGGTTGAAGATGCGGAAGCAGCAATAGCGATAATGAATAAGTCTTTGGAGGAAGTTGGCATCGACATGTCAACTCAAATGCGAGATATCGACATCATCATGGTTGGGAAACCCAAAAGTATGCAAGATAAACTGCGAAGAATCCTCGACGAAATTGTTGCAATGTCAAAGGAAACAGGGATGGCTGAGAAAAAATTCTTGGTGGAAACTCTATTCAACAAGTATAAGATCGAGATCTCAGAATCTCAAAAACTTATTGGACGATTGATAAGAGACGGAACAATATATGAAAGAAGACCAGGCTTTCTGAGCAAAGTATAGACGAAAGGGTTCATTCTTGAAAGTTGATGAACTACCTGTTCCAGATAGAGTAAAAGAAGCAATCATACAATCAGGAATCAGCGAACTTTACCCCCCACAAGAAGAGGCAATTTCTGCTGGCGTGCTTGAAGGAAATAACATTGTCCTAGCAAGCCCCACCGCCTCCGGCAAGACCCTCATTGCAGAGCTCTGTGCCCTCAAACATGTGCTAGAACATGGCGGAAAGGTGATCTATCTCACGCCTTTGAGAGCTTTAGCCAGCGAAAAATTCCAAGAGTTGAAGAAATACTCTGCTATCCTAAAGCCTAACGGGAGACGCGTGCAGACAGGCATAAGCACTGGAGACTTCGACAGTAATGATCCTTGGCTTGAAAAATTCGACATAATTGTTTGCACAAACGAAAAGGCTGACTCTCTTCTAAGACATAGGTCCAAATGGGTAGATGAAATATCCCTTGTGGTGACTGACGAAGTTCATTTGCTAAACGATTCTGAACGTGGTCCCACACTTGAAGTTGTACTCGCAAGACTCATGCAGACCAATCCTGAAATCCAAATCCTAGCTCTAAGCGCAACAATTCGAAACGTTGAAGAAGTTGCCGATTGGCTCAAGGCTCAATACACTACAACCGAATGGAGACCTGTCAAGCTGAACGAGGGAGTGCTTCTACACCAAGAAATCCGATTCAAAGATGGCTCATCGATACAAATAGGGAAGAACACCAGAAATCCAACATTGAATCTCGCCATCCACATCGTAAGATCTGGAAATCAAGCACTTATCTTCACGTCAACTCGGAAAAACGCGGCTTCATTGGCAAAGAAAGTTGCAGGTGAGCTTGATAAACTACTGTCAAAGCCTATTAAACGCTCACTAAGCCAACTCGCCAAACGAGTGCAAGCCGCTGGAGAGCGAACAAGAATAAGCGAGCTTCTCGCTGAGCTTGTCAGACAAGGTGCAGCTTTCCACCATGCAGGACTGAGCAGTGCCCATCGGAGATTCCTTGAAGACGCCTTCAGAGAAGGCAAAATCAAAGTTCTAACAGCTACCCCAACCTTAGCCTTCGGAGTTAATCTACCTGCAAGGATGGTGATAATTCACGATTACAGACGTTACGAAGTTGGGTATGGCTACTACCCCATACCCGTTCTCGAATACAAGCAGATGGCAGGTCGAGCAGGGAGGCCCAGATACGACAAAGTTGGGGAGGCAATCCTTGTCGCTAAAACCGATGATGAGCGAGATTATTTAATGGAAAACTATGTACTTGCAAAACCCGAACGCATATGGTCAAAGTTAGCAGTGGAACGAATTCTCCGCCCCCATGTCCTCTCAACTATTGCAGCACATTACGCCTCGTCAGAGCAAGGTGTCTACGACTTCTTCGGGAAAACATTCTACGCCTACCAATATGACCCAGAAGCTATCAAAATCGTGATCACGCGAATCTTGAAGTTCCTCTACGATGAACAGATGATAGATTCAAGTGGCAAAGAGCTTGTTGCCACGAAGTTCGGTCGACGAGTTTCGGAACTCTACATTGACCCCATTTCAGCCGTTTCCATACGCGATGGTTTACGCAATCGCGCGCCAACAATAACCGACTTCAGCTTCCTTCACCTAATAGCTCACACACCTGACATCTACCCAAAACTGCGCCCCTACTCAAGCGAGATTGACGAGTTAGCCCTATTCGTGGAACAGCATAGAGAAGAATTTATGGTTGAGCCTCCAAGAGAACTCCACGACCAACTTGAATTTGAAGAATTTCTAGGAGAAGCGAAGCTGGCTTGGGTGATCCAGTCGTGGATTGAAGAGTATACAGAAGATCAAATGATTGAGAGGTTTAGAGTCCAACCAGGCGACCTCTACCGACTCACGGACTCAGCCAAATGGTTACTCTACGCCTGCCATGAACTCGCAGTTCTCTTCAAGCAAAAAAGCTTAATCCCCAAGCTAAACCTCTTAATGGAACGAAGCGCAAAAGGTGTGAAGACTGAACTCCTACCTCTTGTCCGCTTGGAGGGAATTGGAAGAGCACGGGCTCGCATCCTCTTCAATTCCGGCTTAAAGACCATAAGTGATCTTAAACATGCACCTATAGGAAAGCTCACTAGACTTCCTCTAATTGGATACAAAGTTGCGAAGAAGATCAAGGAACAAGCCGGGGGCTTTGTAAAATCAGAAGAATGGAAGAAACTTGACAAAGAGGAAATCCCAGAACAGCAATCCTTAACAAAGTACCACTAAACCCCAATACTTCCATGATTCAACTCCTAACACTGTAACAATCAAACAGATCAATTGTATTAGAGAACTTGGTGGGGCTGGCCGGATTTGAACCGGTGACCTTTCCCCGAAACTGCGTCAAAAGCGCAATTCCTACGGGTTTCTCCTTGGTTTACCGCTCCAGAATTTCGTCATCCCACTAAGCGGTCCGCAAACCCGTCAATAACATTCTGGAGCCCGTCGTCATGCCTGGCTAGACTACAGCCCCACCACAACCAGAAACATTACAATAGGAGATATATGCCTTACGTAGTTCTACTATGTAGATAGGTCAGCAAGTTTCTGCTTTTTCTTATGTGTCATCATCTTTATTGCTCTTTCTCTGCGGATAGCTTCTCCGCGAGTGGAGAACTTCTCTGAGTAGACCAGCATCTTTGGTTTATGCATCCGCGTATACCTTGCACCAAGACCCCTCTTGTGCTGCCTAAATCGACGCTTCACATTCTTCGAGTGTCCAGTATAATAGCTTCCATCCTCACAGAGAATCATGTAGACACAGTAATTCATCAGCACATCGAGATCATATACGGCGAGAATGCCTAAAACGTTTTTTATGGATGAATACATCAGTTGAAGAGAGATTGCTATGGTCATAAAATACTATACTGCTCCTGACGTGAAACAACTTGTCGATGCCATAGTGAAAGGGTTGGATCTCACTTACGTAGACCCAACATATGTTTACTGTTTCCGGAGCAAAGGTTCCAAATCAAGACGGGTTGTAGCCAGAATTCACAGTTTAGGAAGGCTTTGGCAACTCGCTCTAAGTACACATGCCCAATATTTAATAGAAGTCATCTCAGAAAGGTTCGATAAGCTCAGTAATGTAGATAAAGAGAAGGTTCTAATACATGAGCTTCTTCACATACCAAAAGGATTCTCTGGCGGATTCAGACCTCACAAGGGCTACATAAGCAATAAGAAAATTGTCAAACTTCACAAAATCTATCAACAACACAGAACGTTTCCAGTATGTTCATTCAATACTTAAAGGTGTCACTCTAATGGGAGTAAGCGAAAGATTAATGAACCTAGAAGGCACGCTGTAGTTTGGGATGCCGGCCAAAGGGCGCGGGAACCACCCGATCCCATTCCGAACTCGGAAGTTAAACCGCGTTCCGTTTCCGGTATTAGTGTGGTCTTCGGCCATGTGAAGCCGGGAGAGCTGGCACCCTTCTATTATGGGAAACCCCCAAAACTTATAACTCAGTGGATGCAGTTCTTTGCAGTTGTGACGGGTTTGATTCATCTAGAAATGTTGCCCTTTCTGTTCTTTCCCGGCGAAGACAGTCTTAGCTGGATATTTCAGGCCTTTTTTTCACTTCTTTTCGTAGTCTTTGTCTTTTATGGGCAAAGAATCCAAATGTACATCATGATCAGGGAGATACAAGGCTCGTTGCTCCGTCTCAAGTTCATACGAGACGAAGGGCGCAAAATCGCCTTAAAAACTATAAAGGAAATTGGGAAGTCAGAAGTAGACCCTGCAGAACGAGTTGACCGATTTCTTGAGTATGTGACAATTCGTCCTGAAAGCATGGATCCAGCAGGTATTGTTTGGAAACTCGAACACATACTTGATGTGCGAGAAGAACGCTTCAAAGACGAAGTTAAGCTAATGGCTCCAGCGGCAGATGAAACTAACATAAACAACCTTGAAAACACTCTGGAGGCTGCTGCAGCATTAAACTTTATCTACAAAGTCATCCGTCACTTCTACCTCTTAGGGAAGAAAACCCTCAGTCTATATATCATTATGCAAATCCAAATGATACTTCCGTTGATAATGCGAGAAGCTGAAGCCTATGCAAGCGCCCTCAAAGCTTTCTCATATGGACAGCCTATTGGTGATGGTGCGGGTGCTCTTGTCGCGGGGAAACTGATGTATGGTCGTAGGAAGAGGAAGATCGAGAAAGACTGTGTAGTCGCCAAGGTTTCAATCGAAGGACGAACAGCATATGTGATAAAGGCTGAAGGTCCTGGAGGAAATGTAGGAAAACCTGGAGAAGCCATCAAAAGAGTCATCGAAGAAAACGATGGCAAGATTTCAACAGTTATCATGATAGATGCTGCCTTGAAGCTTGAAGGGGAGAAACCAGGAGAGATAGCAGAAGGAGTTGGGGCTGCAATTGGCGGACCGGGAACAGAGCAATACAAGATTGAGAACAGCATCCTAAAATATAAGATCCCGATACACGCAGTGCTAATTAAGGAAGACATCGGCGACGCTGTTTCACCAATGAGAAAAGAAATCTTCGAAGCAACTGAAGTCGCTGTCGAGCGAGTTAAGTGCGTAATTAAAGAGAGGACGAAGGAAGGCGACACAATAATCATCGCAGGAATAGGAAACACTATAGGAGTAGGTCAATAAAATGAACGATGAAACAGCTACACCTGCAAGAAGGATTTCTTCGATTGTAATAATTGTCGTAATCGTTGCGCTTGCCCTCTCCCTTAGTGCGCTCTACCAAGCCTACGACATGTTCATCAACCAAGATCCAACGATGGGATTGTGGTTGCTTATCGGTTTCATAGGACTGGCCTTGTCCACCTACATGCTACTTCAAACCAGAAGTCGGATGAAGAGGTTCACTCTGAAAACCCCCCCAATTACTACAACGATAATCTGCTCAAAATGTGGCTTCAAGAACGTCAGAAACTTCGAACGAGGAGACTACATATTCAAGAAGCTAGGATCATGTAGCAAATGCGAAGGCACCATGATGATTTCCGCCATATACCGCAAGGTAGAAGAGAAAGGAAAAGAGCTGAAAATCTTCAGCTAAGTCAGAACTTTACACCCATCTTTCAGCACTAATACTGTATGTTCAGCTTGCGCGACTGGTTTTCCAGTAGTTTCAACGAAGACGTAATAGGGCATAATGCATTTTGACTTGAGTAGGTCATGAAACGCGACGAAGTGATGTTCTTTGGGCACTACTCTTTCTAACCAACGTTCCGAGAAGGGTAGGGTTTTGAAGTTTTCTTCAATGTAGGTTAAAAGACGTTTCGAGTAAAGATTCTTTAGAGACTTCGCCTTTGTAAATCGAAAGATTGTTGCGTCATCACCTTCCTTCACTCTTCCAGCTGCACTAGGGACAGTCACGAAAGGCTCCATTGCCACAACTTCCCCTTCTCTAATCTTAGAGCCGATAAGATGCGAAACATTCGGTAAGGATTTCCCAGTGTGAATTAAGTATCTGCCAATTTGATGCCCTGTCAAGTTCGAAACAGGTTTACACCCATAAGTTTCAATGGTCTTTTGAATAGCCGAACCCAACTTTGATGTTGATATTCCGGAGTGGATTGTCCTAATAGCGGTGTCGAGAGCCTCTTTTGCAGCTCTAACTAGGTATTCATATTCAGGATTGAAACATATCGTAATTGCAGTATCCGCGATGTATCCATCCAAATGCGCGCCGATATCTACCTTCACAAGTGAATTCGGTGGAATTACACTTCTGTCTTTTGGGGGTGACGTATAGTGAGCTGCAACTTCGTTGATCGAAACGTTGCATGGGAAGGCTGGTCGCCCCCCTTTCTTACGGATTAACCCTTCGACTCTCTCACAGACTTCAATTATTTGGATTCCTTCGTATAAGAAACTCTTTACCTCTTCTCGTACTTCTCGAGCGATTGCTCCGGCACCTTCATATTTTGCGAGCGTTTCTTCCTGAAAATTCATAGTGAACAGACAACCAGTTTCCTTAGATTCAGGATGGATAAAAGAGTTTACGGTTTTCGTCCTACCCTCAATCACGACTTATAGAGTACTCACCAACGATATCTCTTGCTTTCTCTCGTCTCTTCTGATGCTCCAGAATAAACTTAGTCATTCTCTCCGTGAGCACTGCTTTGCAATCTCCACAGACGATATCTCCCGATTTACATTCCCTTGACCGTCTAACAAGTTCTTCATCATTTTCTTCGAATAGATAAAGGAAGTATTGATAGATAGTGCATATGTTAGGGTTGCCACCGAGTTCCCTTTGTTCCTTGACAGTAGGTTTTCCTCCTGTGAAGGCATTCCAAACTTTCTTTTTAATCATCTCAGGAGTGTCTGTAGTGAAAATGCAGGTTTCAGGTTCTGAAGCGCTCATTTTTCCGCCTCTTCCTAGTCCTGGCACAAAGCGGCAATGGATCTGAGCAGGCTTATAGTAGCCTAGCTTAGGTGCTATGTCCCGGGCAATGCGCCAATAGGGATCTTGATCTATTGCTGCGGGGATCAAACTGGGTACGATTTCTCCTGTGAGTTTTGTGTGTATGAAACATGGTACAGCTTGGATTGCTGGCCAGAAAATCCATCCGATGTTTGTGTGGTCTTGGAAGCCGAAGACTGCTTTTGCAGTTGAGTAGGTTACCCGTTTGGCAACCTCTAATGCGATGTCGTAGAGAAGGGATATATCTTTAACGTCGAAGATGATGTATGTATTTTCCGGTTTGAATCCGAGGGCTATAAGATCTAAGGAGTTGTCATAGGCAAGCTTTGCTGTTTCATCAAGTTTGAGATTTTGCTCCACCACGAATTTCTCGTCATCAGTCATCTGAAAGTATAATCGGGTTTTAAATTTATCCTGTAAGTATTTTGTGAAAATCCACGGTACAAGGTGGCCAACGTGAACTGGGCCTGATGGACCGCGACCTGTGTAAAGGACGAATCTTGTTCCTTTCTCGTAGAGGTCTAATATTACATCTAAGTCTCGGTGGGAGAAGAATAATTTGCGTCGGAGCTGCGGATGTAATTCTCCTACATGTTTCTGAAGTCTTTTCATCAATTCGTCAGTTAAGGGTTGAGTCCCGAATTGGCGAATGAGCTTGTTGTAGTCGACCTTTCCTCTCACTTCCCATGGTGTGACAACCATACCTTCTTCGTCAGACATTGTAACCGTTTCTCTTTGGAGTTTTCATAGAGAATCCGAAGTAGTTGTAATAAGCTTTGCGAATTGGTGGATTAATCTAATCCTCTAGCTCATGTCACTATTTACTGAGAAAGTAAGTGTGCGAAATCAAGGTTTAGGAATTTAGCTCCAAACTGTCGTCCCAGGGCATCTATCAACCTTATAACCGTGTTTTCCTAATACTATATTGAATGATGCCAAATCCAAGCATGGTTGATGGTTTTGAAACTGATAGGCTTAATCTCTGATACACATATTCCATCCCGTGCAAAAGCAATCCCAGCAAGGGTATTTGAAATCTTCGAAAATACCTGTATGATTCTTCACGCTGGAGACCTGACGAGATTGAGTGTTATAGAAGAATTGGAGCAGATGGCGCCTGTCATAGCAGTTAGTGGCAATATGGACACACGGAGCATCAAAGCCAAACTTCCGGTGATGGATTCCATTGATGTCTACGATTGGAAGATTGGATTAACTCACAGTCTGCGCTTCTACTTCGGTAGGAATACTATGAGAAAAATAATGGAGAATCGAGGTTTCCATGTTTTTGTATCTGGCCACACTCATAGACCAAGCTTGAAATACAAGAAGGAAATGTTGCTGATTAATCCGGGTAGCCCTACTAACCCAATTCCACCCTTCTTAACAAATCCTACGGTTGCAATCTTGAAAGTTACAAAGAAAGAAATAGAACCAAAAATCATGAACCTTTGAAGGTGAATGCTCTATCCATATCTGAATCGTTACTTTCACCGATCTCTCTCCTCTATAAATTGTCGTTGTATCGACTGCTTTAAACGTAAAAAGGCAAATAGCACTTCTGTAGGAGATTCATAGATGTCTTGCTCAAAGGAAAAACGTCAAAACCTATGGAAACGCGAATTCAACAATTTCGATATTGAAGCTCACCTGTCATATAAGCGACAGCAGACGTGCATCTACAGAGATTATGGAAATAATAATGCTAATAAGGGCTCCAAATGGAGATGGAGTCAATGGGTATAGAACGCTTCAATCTAAACGTGGCCCGTGCTTTCGTTGGTCGTCATGTAAACCTCCATATGAAAGACGGATCCGTTTTGGTCAACGTGTATGTTGCTGATGCCAAGAAGCAGGGAGAAAGTGGAAAACCTGCAATTCTTTATATCACGAAACCTAAGACTTCTCCATTACAGGTCTACTTGAAAGAGATTGAATGGATGGAACAACTAAATCCATTCATGCTGGACTAATAAGAAACACAGTTCCACATTGAAAGACAGATGCACTACTTGTACACAGGTTGAGTTGTTTATTGTTACAGAATCTTTAGAGCATCCAGTAATTTTCCTAGATCTGGAATTCTAATCTCTGGATCCACCGGATATGGGTCAAGTTCCCCAGCAGTTGCGTAAGGGTTCTCTCTGAGTCCAACATTCTCGACAAGAACAGTTTTGAGTCCAACTCTCATTGCACCAAATACGTCAGCTTTCAAGGAGTCACCTACAAATGCTGACCTTGCAGCAGTTACATCCAATCCTTTAAGGGCTTCTTCAAAGATTTTTGGGTGCGGCTTGCGGAAGCCAAATTCCCCAGAAATTACAATTATATCAAAAAACCGTGTCAAGTTGAAATATTGCAATATCCTACGTAAACCCGGTGCATAAGCGAAATTTGAGACTACTGCAAGCTTATATGCTTGTTGAAGTCTCGAAAGCAACGGCGGCAAGAACTTCTCCATGCGTAGATCCTCAATAAAAGCATCGATGAAAGCCTCCGCGGCGTGCTTAACAATTTGACTTTTGTAATTGTAAAATTCTTTGAGCCGCTTTAAGGTTTCAGAAATCCTAACGCGAAAGTCTACTTCTTCGAGTGTTTCTTCTGACTGGCAGTACATTTGGTCGCGTACTTCGAAGTATGTGTGTTTGAATTGGTCATATGGAATCTGAGTAATTGCACCGTTTTTTTGTAGGCTGTGTTGTAGTGTTACTAAACATTTGTCATAGTCCCACCTGTCTGTGAGTACTAATGTATCTCCAAAGTCGAAGATCACTGCCTCTAAAGTCATGGTTTCTGCGCCTACTTTCTAATGACGTGAAGTCGATGTTAAGTGTTTTTAGCTAACTTGTTGTTATTAACATTTTTCTTTGAAAAAAGGCAGATGAGTTTACACAATGTTGACAAATACTTTTAAATATCATCTAGTAAATCCTAGATTTACAGTGGTGAAAAGAATGGGTTGCACTGTGGTAGTTGGAGGCTTTTGGGGAGACGAAGGCAAAGGCAAGGTAATATCATATCTCGCTTTGAAGGACAAGATTGATGTTTGCGTGCGAACTGGCTCCGTAAACGCAGCGCACACAATATACTACGATGGCAAACGTTATGCTCTCCACATGGTGCCCTCCACGTTTGTCTATGACAAATGCCGTTTGTTAATTGGAGCAGGAGCCAACATACACATTCCTCAGCTCCTTAAAGAAATCAGGGAAACCAACGTCGAGAGCAGAATTGGAGTAGACAAGCAAACATCCATAATCGAGCCTAATCACTCCGCAACTGACAAGAGCGACACCCACTCAAGGAGAATAGGCACTACAGGATGGGGAGTGGGGCCCGCAATTCAGGAGAGAGCCAAAAGAACTGCGAAACTAGCTAATGATATTCCCGATTTGAAACGATTCTTGACTGACGTAGCTGAAGAGGCAAACGCTGCCATTGACACTAAAAAAACAGTGCTTCTAGAAGGGACACAAGGACTGATGTTATCACTTTTCCATGGCTCCTACCCTTATGTAACAAGCCGAGACACGAGTGCTGCAGCCGTATGTTCCGAAGCTGGAGTGGGCCCAAGTAGTGTGGACACCGTTCTCGTTGTCTGCAAAGCATTCATCACACGAGTGGGCAGCGGAGACCTACCTGGAGAACTATCCAAAGAAGATGCCATCCGTCATGGGTGGTTTGAAACAGCGTCTGGAACTGGAAGAGAACGTAGATCAGCTCCTTTCAATTTTGAGCTAGCACGAAAAGTCACAAAGATCAATGGTGCAACAGAAGTAGCAGTAACCAAACTTGACATCTTATATCCAAACAGCAAAGAAGCCACCGTATATAATGAACTTTCTCAGGAAGCGAAGAAATTCATAGAACAAGTTGAGAAGGCCACAGGTGTACAAGTTACCCTCATTGGTACTGGACCAGGTGCCTTAGACATAATCGACAGAAGAGGATCTTAATAGTCCTCTAAACCTTCAAGTTAAACCCTTCCAGTATCGCATTTTTCATGCTGTCTACAGGACAATTTAAGCTCACCAAGTTCGACGCAGGTTTGCCTGACTCTTTGCAGACAAGGAAAAGGCTATTCTGTCAGTAGTAACATTCACATCTAGTTCTTTGAGATGGAAGCCAATGATAACAGTCGGCAAGGTCAACAATGCAGATGACTTTGCTCAGTTTATTAAAGAACTCTGTGTCAAAGGCCCAGTTTCTATAGTCAAACCCAACTGGAACAACGCAAACAGTTACACCTCAGCTGAGCGGCTTCACTGGCTCTTCTCAGCCTTGAAAGGTCGAATGAAAATCATCGATGGCTATTCATTATACCGCAATGAACTAAACACCGGACCTGAACGTCGCGAACCTTTTAATCCAACCAAAGCTAAAGCGCGTTGGAAGTGGATCAAAGAACAAGATGAATGGTTTTTGAAATTCAGTGGCATCGACAAAGTCCTTTCAAAGCATAGTGTCGAATATATTAACATCACCGAGGACGTGTGGTCGATGAAGACACTTGATCCCGATGAAGTTAGAGATTTTGTGGACACGAAATACGGAATTCTCTTGAGCCAAGAAATGTACAGTTTTGTGCCTACACGAATCTCTGAACTCAGAGGTAGCACTCTGCTTAGCATAACTAGCAGCAACAAAGGAAGTCGGAGGTTACTCTCAACAGAGAATCTCTACAGTTTAATTCCTAACCCTGCAAGACACATCAAATGGTATGGCAAAGACGGTAGTCGCTTCTCCCAAAGCATCGTAGACATCAATAAGATATACCGTAGCTTTTTTTCCCCATGCTACTGGATTAACGAGATCGAAGGAATGGGTTTGTTTGTAGGAAGCAAGAACTCCTTGGAAGCTGACGCAGTTGCAGCTAGACTGTTGAACATTAACCCCGAGAAGACTGAATACTTCAGGCATGCTGCGAATGTTTTCGGGGAATATGATGAGAAACTCACAGCTAACCTCCCAAAACTTCAGAAGTTACTGAAGACACTTTAAATTATTCTTTCATCTTTGCTTTCAGATCCGCGCCAACAACCTGATACCGAAGAGAAAAGGTTAAAACAAACCTTATCTGTGATGGTTAATGCGAGGTTCCATAGATGAGGATTTCCATACTGCACCTCTGGATGCTTGCTTGCGCTTCTTACGGTCTCGCTATCTACCTGGCCTTGACCGAAAATCTTCTAGGATCAATTCTCTTCACAGCATTGTGCCTGCTGCTGCTAGTTCGCACAAGGTGGGTGAAGACTAGCGATGAATCCAGAAGTTAATGATCTTGAAATCTTCAATTGATGCCAGCAGCTCTAGAGTAGTTTTATTAGTTACGATCGCAACGTTTATATTTGGAAGTCACGACTCTGATTTCCTTTAGCGACTAGTCATCGCTATCAACATTAAACATACACTCCGTAGCTATTCCGGCGGCGGCGTCAACCCTGACGTAAAAGGTGCTCCAAAGCGCCTAAGGATGATCCAATGGTTGACCTCCAGCTATGGGGACACAGATGGAGACCTGACAAGAAATGTTAGGTCCAACATAGGTCTAGTGCACATAAGAAGAACCTCCTAATTCCAACCACAGCAACAGCGATAATAACTCCCATAATTAAAATCCGGTTGATCCTGCCGGACCTTACTGCTATCGGGATAGGACTAAGACATGTTAGTCGAGCGTTTCTCAGCTATGAAAGAAACGCGGCAGACGGCTCAGTAACATGTGGCTAACCTGCCCTTAGGACGGAGATAACCCCGGGAAACTGGGGCTAATACCTGATAGGTGTGGACTCCTGGAATGGATCTACACTCAAAGGGTGCTTAGATCATGCTTTAAGCGTCGCCTAAGGATGGGGCCGCAGCCGATCAGGTTGTTGGCGAGGTAACGGCTCACCAAGCCTATAACCGGTACGGGCCGCGGGAGCGGTAGCCTGGAGATGGACACTGAGACAAGGGTCCAGGCCCTACGGGGCGCAGCAGTCGCGAAAACTCCGCAATACACGAAAGTGTGACGGGGCTATCCCGAGTGCCGTCCGCTGAGGATGGCTTTTCTCCAGTGTAAGGAGCTGGAGGAATAAGGAGAGGGCAAGTCTGGTGTCAGCCGCCGCGGTAATACCAGCTCTCCGAGTGGTGGGGATGCTTATTGGG
>Ga0209986_10001538_pt1 | contig 21979 bp, 14 predicted proteins | sample BlataG_FD_183168 | JGI IMG/M metagenome (GOLD analysis project Ga0209986, IMG submission 183168) | Deep subsurface microbial communities from Black Sea to uncover new lineages of life (NeLLi) - Black_00105 metaG (SPAdes) (version 2) | ecosystem: Environmental > Aquatic > Marine > Oceanic >... | reverse complement strand
AGAGCTTGGTAAACGCGATTATAAGCATATCAAACTAAAGGGAGAAGTCCCCACCCCAATCAATCTTCCTTCAGGTTGTGTCTTTCACGGGCGTTGCTTTTTTACTAATGATCGGTGCGTCAAAGAAGTTCCCCGTCTCAATCTCCTCGATTCCAGGGTTCAAGTCGCCTGTCATGGGGTTGAAGAAGGGCGACTGTGATTTTAATCTCTCCCGATCCCCTTAATAGAGCCATATAAGGTGGGAACAAAGAAGATGGTGAACAGGGCAGACACTAGCATTCCTCCGATCACCACACGGGCAAGGGGAGCATTGATCTCTGAGCCTTCCCCAAACCCAAGGGCCATGGGAACGAGTGCGAGGGACGTGGTGAGTGTAGTCATCATAATTGGACGAAGACGTCTTTTTGCCCCAAGAAGGATTGCCTCCCTCAAGGGATGTTCCTTCTTTCTCAGTCGGTTGATGTAGTCGATCATGACGATTCCATTGTTAACCACAATTCCGATAAGGAGGACCCCTCCGATAAAGACAGGGATCGTAACATTCATGCGGAGAACCAATATCGTGATAATAACCCCGATAGAGGCTAATGGTATAGTGAACATGATCACAAACGGCTCGGTGAGTGACTCAAACTGAGAGGCCATTACCATATAAACTAAGACAATAGCCAGTATGATTGCAAACAGGAGCCCTCCAAAGGCCTCCCGCTGTTTCTCATATTCGCTTGCGAAATCAAGGCGAAAGTTACGTGGTAACTTCAGGTCACTGAGTCTCTCTTTGATCTCCTCAACAATGTGACCAAGATCCCGGCCCTTGATCCCTGCCATTACCGTGATCAGCCTCTCCTGATCTCTTCGCTCAATCTTTGTCGGCCCTTTCCCCTCGGTAATGGTGGCAAATCCCTTCAATGGAATGTCCTTGCCTCCTGGTCCATTAATGGATATGTTCAGCACATCCTGGAGTCTTCCACGGTCCTCCTCCCGTAATCTTACGAGGATGTCAAACTCATCACCGCCTTCCCTATAGCGGGAAGCCACTGTCCCCTCGATATTGGTATTAATTACCTTAAGGATTCGTGAGATCGGAAGCCCCATTGTAGCTGCCTTTGATCTGTCAATGACTATCTTGAGCTCAGGTCGGTTGTCTTCAAGGCTTATCCTCGGATAGATAACCCCTTCCACAGGCTTTATCCTGTGTATAATCTCCTCGGCAATAGCCTTCCCCTGCTCAAGATCATACCCCTTGAGTTCTATCTCAAGCCTCTCCTCACTTCCTCCTCCAAGTATTCCTGTATACATCGACCTTCCTTCGGAAATACGAACCTTTGCATCAGGAATGTTAGCAAATTTCGGCCTCAAGCTTGCTACGATCTCTTTTGTGGAACGCTTCCTGACTTTTTTGTCTATCAGGCGTGCCCGGAAAAAGGCCATGTGAGACCCTCCTCCACGGCGCCAGTGGGTACCTGAACGAGCAAACATCCCTTCCAGTTCAGGAACATCACTAAGAATTGTCTTCTCCGCTTTAGACGTTATACTGTCGGTGATGTCGAGACGTGTTCCCACTGGCATCTCGATGACCCCGTTGATGGCTCCCTCATCAATTTCTGGGAGGAGTTCCGTGCCAACACCCTTAACGTGAAGGGCCCAGAATGCAAGAAACAGAAGGAGAACTGATCCACCCAAGACCGTTTTCCGGTGCGTCAGAGACCACCCCAACCCCTTCAGATATCCTTCATAGAAGCGAGCTCGAACCGCTCCTGTATCTTTTCTTTCAACCCGAAGAAATCGGGATGAGAACATAGGAATCAAGCTTAGGGCCACTACTAAAGCAGCTACTAGGGAGAAGGTGACTGTGAGAGCCATCTGCTTAAATATCACTCCCTCTATCCCCTTGAGAAAGAGCAGTGGTAGAAATACGCAGATTGTAGTTAGGGTTGAGGCCGTGATGGCCATCCCTACCTCTTGGCTCCCCTCAAGAGCCCCTTCTATCGCACCTCTTCCCTCCTCTCGGTGGCGAAAGATGTTTTCGAGGACCACAATAGAGCTATCCAGGATCATCCCGATCCCGAGGGCCAACCCCCCCAGGGACATCATGTTGATTGTGAGCCCCATCCTATCGAGAAGGAAGAAGGTAGCCCAGATAGCGATAGGTATGGATGCCGAAATAATGAGGGTGCTTCGAATGTTTCTGAGGAAAATAAAGAGGACTACTATTGCCAGAATACCCCCTATAAAGGCGACCTGTTTGACCTGCTGTATGGATTTTCTGATGAAGTCTGCTGTATCAAAAACAACAGAAAAGGTAACTCCTTCAGGAAGGTCGCTCTTGAGCCTGGGAAGAATCTTTAAAACACGGTTGGAGACCTGAACAGTGTTACTTCCCGATCTTTTCCTTACAGCCACCATCACACCACGCTCACCGTTAACCCTCATGTGTCTGCGGAGCTCCTTAAACCCGTCCTTCACATCAGCCACCTGCTTCAAGTAGATAGGCATACCCTGTCTAGTGGCAACAATAATATTCTCTATATCTTTCAGGCTTGAGAACTCTCCTAAGGGACGGATCAGCCACTCTCTTCTCCCTGTCTCGAGACGCCCTCCTGGAAGTGAAAGGCTTTCTCCCTTAAGGATGGTGACCAAGGCATCGATGGATAGACCAATGGAGCGAAGTTTCCCTCTGTTGACTTCCACCTGGATTTCTCTCTCTAAGCCTCCCCATATATCAACGGCCGCCACGCCTTCTATTTGTTCGATATCGTACTTGATCCGATCATCGGCCAAATCCCTCAGCTTGGAAGGGTGGAGTGGCCCTCGCAGGGAAATGAAAAGGATGGGACGATTTGAAGGGTCGTATTTATGGAGATATGGATCCTCTGCATCTTCCGGCAGAAAACGGCGAACCCGGTCAAGATTCTCTCGGATATCGTTGGCTGCCTCAGCCAGGTCCGTTCCCCAGTTAAAATCGACTGTTACAGTGGAGGCATCCTCAGCGGAAGTGGAGCGAATCTCCTTGACATTTTCTATGGTGCTGACCCTTTTTTCGATAGTCTCGGTGATGAGCCTCTCGACTTCCTGGGGCCCGGCTCCCTCATATTTAGTATAAATAGTAATGGCTGGATAGGTTATATCCGGTAAGATATCAATTGGAAGGCGTAACAGAGACATGGATCCGAAGATTAAGATGGCCAGGAAAAACATTGATGTTGTGATTGGTCTTCGAACAGCCAGATTCGAGAGGTTCATGGGATTTTGTGTCTCCGTATAACCCTCACGGGCATCATATCCTTTAATTCATATTGACCTGCTACTATAACCTCCTCACCTTCTCTCAATCCCCTCAAGACCTCCACGTATTCTTCTCCCTCAAGCCCGAGACTGATCTCCCTGAGCGATGCCCTTCCATTTTCGTGCACAAATACCCTCGTATGGCCATATTCCCTCACCAGGGAGTCTTTTAATAGCAAAAGAACCCCGTTTCGCCTTTGTACAACGAGATTCACCCTGGCAAACATCCCTGGCTTTAACCGGTGATCCTTATTATTCACCTGGATTTCAATATCGGCCATTCTGCTTTCAGGATCGACAGTGGGGCTGATGCGTGACACTTCGCCCCGAAAAACCTGTTTTCGATAGGCATCTACAAATATCTCAGCTTTGGCCCCAATCCTGAGCTGAGCGAGCTCACTCTCCACCACCTGAGCAAGGACCTTGACCATATCCATGGCTACAATCCTCACGATTGAAGCAGTTGTGCTTACAAAGGCGCCTTGGTCTAAAAACCTCTTGCTGATAATCCCACTAATGGGGGCACGAATCGTTGTATTCTTTAGATGTATCTGGGCGAGTCTCAGTGCAGCCTCTGCTTGACGGATCTGGGCTAGAAGTGCATCGCGGTCCTCCTGCCTTGCTCCTTTTCTCAACAAGATCAATTTTTCCTTTGCCGACCTGTATTCCGCCTCACTAAGGGTAACCTGCAACATGGCCTCATCCAGGCGCTGTTGAGAGATAAAATCCCTTTCTTTAAGGTTTTTCAACCTCATATAATTATCAAGGCTGGTTTCCCAACTGGCCTTGGTTTGACGGACCAGCTGCTCAGACTGGGTAATCTCCTCCGGTCGAGCACCGGTTTCCATCTGAGCCCATCTGGCACGAAACACATCAAGGGCAGCCTGGGCCTCCTGTAGCTGCGCCTCCTTCTCCTCCCTCTCAACCATGGCAACAACCTGATCTGCCCTTATCCTATCTCCCTGCTCCACCTGAATTTTCTCCAGGATGCCTGAGACCTTGGATAATACATCCACCATTGCTTCAGAAATAATAGTTCCAGTCAGATGCAGACGGCGATCAATAGAGCCAAGCTGAAGTGAGACAGTTTCTACAGGAATCTGTCTTTTGCGGTTCTGCTCCGCAGGAGGATTTGCCTTAATCTCCTTTTTAGGGCCTGTCTCTGTCCAATAAAAGGCGAGCCCTATGAATATTAGCATTACTATGAGGATCAGGACCCTCTTCACTTTTTATTTCTCCTCCCTGTTCAGGCCCACCATCTTTCTGCAATTACCCCTTAGGATATTCAAGAATGGCCTCAAACTATTGATAGTTATTGATAGAGACTCTAATAAATATCAATTTATAGGAAATCTTATTAATCTAACATACCAAATAAGGGTTAATTAATCATAGAAGGGCATCCCATGGCAACAAAATTAAAGAGACATAAAAGTAATTACAAAAGAAAAATGGTTGCCAATGGGTATAAGCTCTAAGGATCTAAGCCTCTACAGGTTATAGCGCAAGACACGACCCCTGCTTTTGTCTTACATGGTGGAATGCTGCGGGAACCTCCAATGGCGGGAAGAACTCCGCGCCATTGGAGATTAAAAAACACGATTGGACCAAACGATACTTTACTTATGCAAGATACCTGTCACGCGGCCACTCCGCTATGAGTTTATCCACTTCTTCCTTTTTAGAGCGGTAGCCCGTGAAGTAGAAAATACTGCCAATTGCCATCCATATTGCCGCATAGAGCAGGGCCTTGGGCCCCTGTAGGATCAGGAAATAAACGGAAATGATAATACCAGCCACGGGTACTATGACCTTCCATCCGCTCAGCTTCATTGGTGCCTTTTCAAAGAGCTCGGTCTGAGTTCTTGGTGCCATAAGAACCGCCACGTGTGTTATGATCCAGTTATAAAGGAACATAGCCACAACGATTTCAGCAACCAGTTGTATCGTTCCTGAAATAATCAGAAAAACTGCAATGGCAGCAGTAAGGATCAATGAATTACTCGGCACCCCATATTTATTAAGAGTAGTAAAGGCCTTTGGAAGGATTTTATCGCGTGATGTTCCGAAAAGGATTCGTGTTCCAACTGTTTGCTCAGCATTATGGGAAGATAAAATGGCAGCCCATGCAACCAGGATAACGAAGGTAACCCCAAATGCCCCCATATATTTACTCGCAACCGTTGCATAAGGAGCATCAGATGCAGCGAATTCCTTCCAGGGAATAACAGCCGTGCATACGAATGCGGAGCTAATATACAGGATTGCTGGCACTAATATGCCCAGGATAACTCCCCATGTGATCGTTCTTGCTGGGTCTTTGGCCTCTTCACCCAGATCAGCAGCCAGTGTCAGACCAGCATAGGCAAAGATAAGAAGGGATGCTGCTTTCAAAACCCCTGAAAACCCCATGGGCGCGCCCATGGTTATGTATTCTAAATTCATCTGGGGTAACCCGAGAATGATGAAAATCGCCAGGCCGCCAACCATGAAGAGAAACAGGGTGTTCTGAATGACCTTAACTGTCTTGATCCCCAACCAATTTATGACAAAAAAGACAATGGTAACAATAACCCCACCCATCAGGATATTGAGTTTTATCTCAAGCCCTGGAAGCGCATTCACATACATGATAAAGGCCTTTGCCGTGATTGCAACAGGGCCTATCAGCGCCATCCACATTGCCCATCCGGATAAAAATCCAGCATAATTAGAGACAACTCTTGTCGGATAGACATAGCTTTCTCCACCTTCCACAGGATACATGAGATTAAGCATAATCGTGCTCAACCCAACCAGTATAACCGGAATAGCCCCGATGGCATAAGATAACCATGTCAAGGAACCTGCAGATTTTGCTGCAATTCCAGTAATGACGAATACACCGGCGCCAATAACAATGCCAGCGGTAATCGCCGTTACACTCAGAACGCCAAGTTCCTTTCTCAAATGTTTTTCACCGTTTGCCATATGATTCCTCCTTTTTTAAAGGTTAAAAAGACACTCTGTGCTATAGTTTATGGAACTTCAACAATCATACCGGTATGTAAAGGTGAAAAGCGATCCTTAAAGGTATTGTATAGCTCTACCTGGGCTCTAAATCCAGTACAATGACCGGCATATATCCAGTCGGGATTAAATTCTTTTAGCGCCTGGGCAGTTTTTTTAATCCTGCTTTCAGAAGATTCAATAAGGTGGAAGCCACCGATAATCCCATGAATTTTTTCTGTATCGGTTAATTTTATTGCCTGTCTGGTAATATTTACAATCCCGGCATGACTACATCCTGTAACAATAACCAGCCCCTTTCCTCTAATATTTGCAACAATAGAGATATCATCCAGCATCAGGTCCCTTCTAAGTTCACCGTTCTCTATAGTAAAGAGGTTTATCCCTACCTCCTCAAAGTCAGTTACTCTTTCAACTTCTCCGGTTGTAAAGAGGCCTGGTATTATTTCTAAAGGATCTTTTGTTAAATAGAGGGTACCACCAGAGGCCTCGATATCTGCCTTTTTGTCCCCATCCATGACGCCAACGTGTCTCAGGTAAGGATCGGTAATGAAGTTGAGGCGGAATATATCTGGGTGAGCTATAATAGGAAGATCTTTCTTGCCGATTTCCTTGAGCACTTTCCCCAAGCCCTGGGTATGGTCATAGTGACAATGGGTCAAAACAACCGCGTCGATGCAAGAAAGATCAATCTGCATCTTATCAATATTTTCGATCAAGGCATCAGGATTCTGTGCAACATCAACAAGAATATTTTTTACCACACCATCTCTTTCTGCGGTGATGAGAAAGGAGATGCCATGTTGCCCCAAATAAGGGGATTCATATCCAACAGAATCCTCTGCGATAACCAAGATTCTGAGTTTGTTTAATTCGCCTCTGCTTAACATAGGGTACCTCGGCGTGGGTTGTTTTTAAGGTATTAAACTCCCTTGTGGAAGGTATGGATGAGTATAGGAGAAAAGGTGCTTGTGTGTCAATGGAAAAGCCATAGCAAGAAATAGTAGTTGTGATTAATGCGGTCCTCTGGTGGCCCATATGAGATGCTCACCCACCTGACGTTTTGCAAATTGATGATTCATATCTTGATTTGTGATCTATTGCTTTCTACATGGAGATAAATCAATTGCTATCGATCTTGAAATAGACAAAAGAGAAATGGCTCGCCAGAGCCAACGGCCCTAAAACTTAGGCAATCTGCATGGTAGCTTAGAAAGATGTCAAAAGGAATGAGTAGGGTGAATATCTGAAAGTATTAGCTGTCAGGAAATCTTTAATTTTAAAAGAACTAATTTTTGTCCAACATTTGATTTTAAATCTTTGCACAATTCATTTATGCCTGTCCTTTTGCCGTTGAAATATATATCTAAAGCTCCCGTTATTTTTTCGGACATTTTATTATAAAAAAGTTCTATCACGTCTTCAAACTCCATCATTACCCCCCTTTGCAAAAGGAAGGGGCCAACTTCCTGTAAAATGAGATTAAACAGCTTAAGGTGAATAAGGCCATAAGCTTGAATATCATCATTATTTCGATATTCCTTAAAGGTAATGGTATCTCTTAGAGGAGCTAAATGACTACCCCTTCTCAGAGTTGCACCTATAAGCCCAGGCATGGCACTGGAGAGGGCCAAGGTGTCACTGCTTTTGATTATAGCCTTACTTATATCATCTACAGGCTGACTGTTCAAAAATATGGTGCTTATTCTTTTATCAACATAGGTTTTATCAAGGCTAAGCTGTTCGCAAAGAAGGTTTTTAATGCTGGCACCAACTTGAACCTTCAGTAAAACACCACTTTGAAATAAAAGTGAGCACAATTCTCTGTTAGCACTATTAGAGAGATGTACTTCAATTTCACTTATGTCTTTCATGTAATAAAAAAGGGGGCGAGAGATATTCTCAGCCCCCCTGGAAAGAGGTTTAGAAGTTCCAGAATTCATCCAGTTCCTCGTCCTTGACCAAGAATACCTGATTATGAGGTGCGAGAGCTTCTTGATACATAAATTCTGGCAACCTGTCATCTTTATTGGTAAACCCAGCCCTGGTGTTAAAATCCCTTTCAGTCTTTAGAACCTTTTTACCCAATTCTGTTATATCATCTGCTGTCAGGTTCAGTCCATATTGGGCATTAAGCATTCTGTAGATTGCCTCAAAGGTCTCGGGCTGATCAAGGACAGGAAAGGCGGTGAAGAGACAAAGACCGTAGGAATCAATTGCTGCTGTAGCGATTTGGAGATTTCTGGATAGCTCTACCTGTCCCTCTGGTTTCAATGGGTCCACATAACCACCTACCTTCATAATGTTAGTTGCAATTGCATAGCCGGCTGTATGATCTGCACCCATGGTAGATGTGGCATATGTGACACCAATTCCCTGGATTGCCCTTGGATCATATGCAGGCATATTCTGACCCTTAACAGCCGGGACCCTTGTTACACCAAGTACCCTGCCAGTTACAACGGCCCCGCTACCGATAATCTTGCCGATCGGAGTGCCATTTCTGACATCTTCGTCAAGAAGTTTTATTGCCCTATCCCAATCACCAAAAGGAAGAAGTCCGCCTTCCATGGCAACAGCAATAGTACCACCTGTCTCAATTGTATCAAGCCCTATATCATCGCAGAGACGGTCTAATCTGGCAACCATATCCAGATCATCAATATTGCAATTAGCACCAAAGGCCCATATTGTTTCATACTCTAATCCAGATGTGATGTAATTGCCGTCTTTATCATTATAGACATTTGAGCATCGGATGACACAGCCGGGAGAGCATATGTGAGTTTCTTTCCCTTTTCTCTCCTTACATCTCTCCGTAAGTTGCTCACCGCTGATATTGGCAGCATGTTCAAATTGGCCATTTGAAAAATTCCTGGTTGGAAGACCCCCTGCCTCATTAATAATGTTTATTAGCACAGCAGTGCCATAGGTTGGAAGTCCCTCTCCAGTAACAGGGTGCTTTAAAAGACCGTCAGAAAATATCTTTGACCATTTCTTAAATTCATCCTTATCCTTGATTTCTACACCATCGGCTCCAGTGTCATCTACTACAATTGCCTTTAGGCCTTTTGAACCCATTACAGCGCCCTGACCACCCCTAGCAGCGTGTCTGGTAGGTCTATTATCCATATCATTAACTGCAATACTGGAAGCATTTAATTTTTGCTCTCCAGCTGGCCCAATTGAGATTATTCCCACCTTGCCGTATTTTTCTCTAAGCTTTGCAACAGTCTCGTAATTGCCCAGATCTTTATACTCATCCGCAGGGAAAATCTCAGTTTTATCCTTGCTTATAAAGACCATTCTAAGTTTATCATCTTTGGGTTTGCCCTCAAGAACTATGGCGCTATAGCCCAGGTGAGCTATTTTCTGTGCAACAACACCCCCTGCATTTCCCTCCTTGATCCCTCCTGTTAATGGACTCTTGCAGCCAAAATGACATCTCCCGCTACTTGCTGCAATTGTGCTGGTAAGCAATCCTGGGGAAGCAACAAGTTTATTATTCGGCCCAAGAGGGTGACAAAGTGGGGGAACCTCCTTGGCTATTATTGAGGATGTCAGAGCCCTACCACCGAGACCGGCATATTCGCCTAACTCGTCAGGTTTAACCGTTAAATCATTCATATTAATCCTTAGAATCTTTCCCATAACATGCCCTCCTTAATTTTTAATATTGATGCATTTTTGCTAATGCCACCATGTCCTATTTTAAAAAAATTTTTAATTTTAATATATAAGCAAATGACTTTTTTCACAAGATATTAATTGTTGATGTTCTGATTAACCAAGTTATCGATATAATCTTCTAATCCACACCTGGATAGCATCAATTCTTTATACCGCCCTATTCCTTCATGAAAACGCTCATAAAACATCCGATAGCGATCGAGGCAGAAACAATAAGCAGTGTCAATATTACTACGTATACCCACCCAAAGTAAGCGATCATTACTGGCAATAGGAATGGTTTGACAGCCCTGCTATAAAGGAATATAGCTATTGGACCAGTTCCCGCTCCTTTCTCTCTTAGGTTTTTTAGCAAAGGATACCATGCATAGATAGGTCCCATTGAAATAATTCCAGCCACCAGAGAAAGCGCAATGCCCTTGATGTTCGCGACTTTGCCAAACAACCTGGCAATCTGAGCTGGATTCACAAAAAGATTCAAAATGAGCATCACCATAAAAACAAATGCAAGGGGTAGGGCAACATAGAGCAAAACGTTGCCGCTGGCCTTCAAGGCCATCAATGCCTTATTTGGGTCTATGGCGCAAAGCATCCCATAGCATACCAACACACAAACAGGAAAAATGAACATGCGCGCGAGAGCTTTTTTGCCTTTAGTTTGTTGGGCGCTCTCCCTATTCACAGAAATCACCGAGTAACAAGGTTAACGATAAACACTGTAATGATTGCAATGGGTATTGAAAGTATAAAGCAGATGCCATTTCTTAGGAGGGCAAATCTCCTGCCCAGGGCTGCTATTTCAACAGGCAACTGTACGAGACCTACAGTTACCCACGTGATAATCAAAGCAGTTACAGTAAACAGGCTGACTCCATATTGTAACAGCTCCCCCCCGATAACGTAGCTATTTATGGGGTTCCCTGCGAGAATGCTACCAAAGAATGCTCCTAAAAAGGTATCCAACACTACATTTCCTGAAAATAGTGCGGCAAGGAAGTTCCTTGAAACAAAGGTGTTGAGTAAACCTATAAGCAGCACTACACCCAAAAATATTGGCAACATAGAGGCAAACTGATTAACAGAACGTTTCATCGCGTGAATAAAAATAGCCCTGTCAACTACACGTTTTACCGGCTCATTTTCAATCTTGGCTGCCTCCGCTTTTTTGATTTCACCCTTTTTGTAGCTCTCCAAAACCTCTCCTACTGTTCCGCTCAGTCCAGTAAATATTTCTATCCCGTTGACTTCGAGATGTCTGCGGGCAGCAGGGCTACAATAGCCTGTTAATGCTGCTTTAACATCTTTACTAATAATAAGCACAATAGTTTGCACGCCTGTCCCGTGCTGCCCTAAAGAGCCAGGGTTTGGTACTGCTTCAAAATTACCGGTGCCGAGATCAGCGATAATCAGGTATGGTGAAACCCCGAACCTATGGCCTACTTGGGCTTTTAGATCGGTACCTTCTGAAGATATTGCGATCTTCATGTTTGACTCCTATGCTGTTAGAAAAAAATAGCCTTAAAAAGAAAATATTAATGTCAAAAGAAAATGGCACGCAAAGGTATTCGTATGTATCAGTAATCAGCATATATCAATTTGTGTTGCTGAAAACTAATAAAGATTATTTAGCGAAAAAAATGGAGATATGATATAGAAAAATTTGCGATCCATAGATTCTTTAGTCACTTTTTGTAATAAGTGCTCTATAGAAAGGAGTAAATTCAATCTCTTTCGAGCCCCAAATAGATAAAAAAGAAATTGCTTATCAGAAACAACAAGCACGAAAGCTTAGACAATCTGCATGGTGGCAAAGAAAGATCTCCAAAGGAATTTGCTATTACTGCGGACGGCATGTTGATCCAGGGGAATTAACCATGGATCATATTGTACCACTCATTAGAGGTGGAAGAAGCACTAAAGGGAATCTTGTGCCTGCGTGTAAGGATTGTAATAATAAAAAGAAGTATCTTTTACCTATTGAGTGGGATGAATATCTGAGTAGTTTCACTCAGAAGTAGTTTTAAATTCAAGAGAGGTCATAATGAATACAATAATGCGAATCGATATGACGGACCTTAGAGTCACCATCGAGGAGTCTCCTCAAAACTATCAGTTGCTTGGTGGAAGAGGTTTGAGTGCCAGGATATTGAATACAGAGGTTCCGGCAATAACCCATCCCTTGAGCCATGAAAATAAGCTTGTAATAGCACCTGGTCTTCTGGCTGGAACTATGGCCCCATCCTTTGGAAGAATTTCCTTTGGCGCCAAAAGCCCATTGACCAAAACCATTAAGGAAGCTAATGCTGGTGGCACTGCTGCACAGAAACTCGACCGCTTAGGTATCAAGGCAATTATTATTCAGGGAATGCCAAGGAAAAATCAAACCTATATTATCTATATAGACTCCAAAGGAGCACAGATTATTAACGCTCCTGATTTGTCAGGAAAAATGAATTATGATCTTGTCAATACACTTCAAGACAAATATGGAAAAGAGATAGGAGTTATATCCATTGGGCCTGCAGGGGAGTCAAAAATGACTGCATCGACCATAGCTGTGACGGATCAGGATGGCAGGCCATCTCGTCATGCAGCAAGGGGTGGTCTCGGTGCTGTCATGGGATCAAAGAAGATAAAGGCTATTGTAATCAATACAAAAGGCACCAAGGCTAGCAAACCTCTGAATAAAGAGGGATTTAAAGAGACAGTGAGGGATCTCCTTGAAATCCTGAAACAGGACAAAGGCACCCAATCATTATCTCAATTCGGAACCCCACGTGTAATCCAATTTCTTAGCCAACTGGGAAGCATGCCCAGCTGGAACTATCATGGAGGGCCAGTTAAGAATATAGAGAATATCTATGGCGATACCATCTCCAAAGTCAATCAAAGCAGAGGGGGAAGGATGCATGGTTGCATGCCCGGTTGTGTTGTTCAATGCTCGATAGTCTTTCATGGAGAAGATGGCCAGCATTTGACCTCAGCCCTGGAATATGAAACTCTGGCTATGCTTGGTACCAATTTAGGTATTACCAACCTTGATGCAATAGCTCAGATGGACAGGATGTGTGACGATTTAGGCGTTGATACCATCGAGGTGGGAAGCGCCATTGCTCAGTTAATGGAGACCGGGGTTATTGATTTTGGAGATGATCAAAAGGTAATAGAGATCTTAAAAGAACTGAGAGAGGGTTCTCCTATGGGTAAGATTGTAGGGCAGGGTGCTGCCTTCACATCCCAATATCTCGGCCTTAACAGAGTTCCTGTTTCCAAAGGCCAGGCTATCCCGGCCCATGATCCAAGGGCCTGTAAAGCAGTGGGGGTAACGTATTGCACCTCACCTATGGGTGCAGATCATACAGCAGGTATAGATTATCGAGATCCTCTATCAAATGAGGGTCAGGTAAAAAGGTCCCGCGATGCACAGATACTGAGCGCTGCCATTGACTCTGTCGGGTATTGCTTCTTAGCCTTGCCTACAAAGGCGCCTATTATTTATGATGTGATTGCAAAGTTAATCAATGCCAGGTACAGCACCGATCTCAATAAAGAGGACATCTTGAATATTGGTATAAATGCCATAAAAGAAGAACTGAACTTTAACCATTCAGCAGGATGGACAGATGTTCATAACCGGTTGCCTGAGTTTCTAAGGAGGGAAAAACTTCCCCCACATAATGAGGTGTTTGATATACTACAGGATGAAATAGACGCTATCTTCAATAAAAGTGTAATACCTAAGACTTGATCTTGCAATTTCACGATAGGGGCCTTAAGGTCGGCTAACAACATTTTTATTGTGATCTTCGACCCCCTGCTTTGAATGAATTGGGATTGAAATATGCAATAGATAGGGGCCATCTGAAATTGTTTATTTCAGTTAGTGCTATGCACCCAGCCTATCCATGTTACGTATAGTAATAATAAGCCAGGAGACTTGTGAGAGGTTTTCTATTAATAGCAGCAATCTATGAATTTTCATAAAAAAGGCTACTCACAAGATATTGTGGTTGGCTATTCTTATGGTGTTTCTACATCTATCTGTGGCATCGTCTTAATATCCTATATTTCATCTGCGCCGTGAGATATAGCAGATACCCAAGATCTTTCTCCCTTTAATGCGGAATGGGCTTTCACTTTGGTAAAATCAGATTTTGTATTTTAAGAAAAGGGATCATCCAGATTTAATTGAAAATTCTACAATTCAAAAAAATCGTGTATTTCATATTTTCCCACCTTTCTGTATGTGCATGTATTAACTGCTTTTCGGTAGACAGGATAATACTAATTTATTATAGCTTGTGATTCTTTTTGTTTGACTCACAAGCCTTATTTATCCATATTTATAATAAGAAAAGAAAAATATTGCCATTCACAGAGCTAAGACAAACGTCCAATTCCACTATTAGTCGCCTCACCCTTCCCAGCAGATGAACCCCCGACATTTAGCTCCTGTTGAAGAGAAAGAAAATAATTTCACCCGGATAGCACATTTCTTATTTCCGGCGGCTCGCGTGTGTATGGCTATCAAGTTTCAACCGAATTTTTAAGAGCAAATTATGAAGCTTTGTCAAAACTGTGGTCAGCTGGTGGCCGAAGAGATCATCACTTGCCCCTCCTGCGGTAGCGAGGTTGTTGAAGGGAGGAAGTACATTGATGATTACCGGATCGAAAAGGTTCTCCATGAGGGCTATTCAAGCATCCTCTGCAAAGGCAGGAAGGAGGGCATGGAAGAGCCTGTAATGATCCGCATCTTCACCTCCCAATCCGGAGTCGACGAAACGATTGCAGAACGTCTTAAGCAGGAATTGGAGGAGATCAAGAAACTTCCCGAGGACTATTTTGTAAAGCATCTTGACATCCAGAGATCTTCCGACGGTTTATGGTACAGGGTGAGTGAATGGATTGACACAGAAAACTGGGGTACTTTGTTAGCTTCCGGTCGCCTTCAGGACTACCGAGTGGCTTTTAAACTCTTTTGCAGAATAGCCTCCATCCTTGAAGGCCTCCACCAGATCGGACACTTCATACCCCATCTTATTCCAGATGACATCATGGTGATCAAAGGGGATCGAGAAGAGTTTGAAGTCAAAATAGATTACAAGCTTTCTCGATTTCTGGATCCCGAAATGGATCGACCCGGACCCATGCTGAAGAAACTTCTAACCTGCCATCCAGATATTATCAACCAGCGGCCCTTAGATTTCAGAAGTGATATTTGGTCTTTGGGCAAAATTTTCGTGGAACTACTTACCGCAGACTTTGAAACCAATGATTTTCTGACCAAAATAGACAAATTGCCATTGCCTCAAAAGGTTGCGGTTTTGTTCAAAATCATGCTGGCCGAGGACCCGGATCTCCGGCCCCGGTCAATGGCGGAGGTGGCTGAAACCCTGTCACGGGTTAGTGATGAAGAGATTGAAGCGGCCAAACAAAGTCGCCTCGAATCGGCCCCGGCACCAGTGAAGCAGATTAAAGGGCTTAAAAAAAGGATAACTCTGTTGGTGGTCATAGTGGTCATGTTGGGGCTTTTTCTCGGAGGTCTGGCCTGGTATTACTTTAGCTTCAAAGCAAGGGATAGCGAGGCCATCCTTATAAGTTACGCCAATCAATATGCCGGCTCAGTAGCCTTCATAATGGTTGATTATCGACTGCATGATGGAGAATCCGTTGCGTATCACAATCGGACCGAGGGTACTGCCTTTCTCGTGGATAAGGACGGTTACCTGTTGACCAGCCGCCATGTGGCCTGTCCATGGCTTGAGGACAGCAATCTTTATGTGATCATCAATATGCTCAGGCAATATCAGCGACCGCTGCGTTTAGGATATCGGGTGTTTTTATGGTTTGAAGGGAAAAAAGCCTTCAATCGGTTGCCTGATTTGTCAGGCAGCACAGATCTGGAAGACATCTACTTTCTTGATTCGGCTTACGGCACCGACAGAAGCCGGCGCCTGATTATTTCCGGAGTTGCTAAGTCACCGACTAAAACCTGGCAGCTGGTCAAATCTCCCCTTAAAGATGACTTTGCTGTACTTAAAATTGATCATGTGCCCGAGGGGCTTAAACCTCTGCCCCTGGATATTAATATGGATCCTCTGAAAATTCCCAGGCTTTCACCAGTCATTACTCTAGGCTTTCCCCTTGGCAGCCGAACCCAGGAAACTACGGTCAATGTTAGTGTAACCCAAGGTCACGTGCGTCGTACTTTTGAAAACATGCTCCAAGTTGACACCTCTATTCATAGTGGCAACAGTGGCGGGCCGATAATTGATATTAGCGGCAAGGTCATCGGCATTGCCTCAGGTGTGGCTATGGGGTGGGCAGTCGGGCCGGTGCCAATAGCTACCCCTCTGTCGGACATTGGGATGATCCTGCCTATTACCAAAGCTGTAAATTTTATTCAGGAGTTGAAGGCCGGACAGATAAAGTGGAATGGGGTTCTGGATCTATCTCTTGACACCAAACTGAAAAAAATCACTGATAAGGCTAAACAGGGTAAATGGGCCGATGCCAAAACTATGGCTGATAAGGAACTCCGGCTTAGCCTTGACCCCACATTGGTAATGGCGGCCGGAATGATGCACTTTTGCGCCGGGGATAACAATGGCGCCAGGAAACTCTTCGGTCAAGCTTTATCCATGGATGATGAAAATAACAAGGCAAAGCTGATGCTTTTCATTATCGATTGGCTGACCGGCAAATCTCATGTAAGTATTTACCACCAGGAATTACTGGCTTTGGATTGGCGATCACCGACCGAATTTTTAGGTCACTTGGTCAAGGTTCTGGAAGGAATGGTTGATGAGGAATCAGCCCTCAAAGGGGGGTACACCGAGGGTGAAAAGAGCTGGCTTCATTACGCTGTCGGTCTTATCCGGGCTAAACTGGGGGATCTGGAAGATTCGGAGAAGCTCCTAAAAAAAGCTGTCTTGGCAGCTGACATCAATGACTGGTTGTTTTTTTTGGCCCTCGCCGAGCTGGAAAAGGTCCAGAATAAGATATTGGAGGCTTTACAGAACAAACCCGGGAAGTCTGTGTATAAGGTTGAAATTGAAGCTTTTGCCAATAAAATAGAAAAAAACCATGCGGCCAAGTTAGAACAACATACCAAGTTAGCACCCCTTATTGCTAAGCTAAAACAGGAGTCCATCAGCCCAGAGGACAAACAAAGTGTTTTGGAACAGATCCTTAAAAAAGACCGTAAAAATGGAGAAATCTTACTAGGGTTGGCCTTCTACAGCGCAATGAACGAAAAATGGGAACGTGCCCTTGAATACGCCCGGACTTTTCTTAAAATCAGGGGCCGGGAAAATGCGGGACGTTTAAGTGTTGGATTGTTGGAGGCCGAGGTTTTACACAATATGGGACGGAAGGAGGACGCAAAGGCCAGTCTTGAAGGCTATTACCGCCGCACCAAGGACCCGTGGTACCTGGCCATCAGCGAGTACCTATTTAGCAAGCAGATCGAGCTATCCCTGTCAGAGAAAGCAGGAGAAAGCCCCGAAAATCTTGTTGTCTGGCATACAGCACTGGGATTCTGGGCAGAAGGCTCTGGGGACAAAAAGAAAGCTATCAATCACTACAAAGAAGCTCTTGGCACGTACATGGATACCATGATTGAATACGATTTTGCCAAAGAGCGGATCAAGAGACTAAGAAGGCCTTCAGAATAGCTCCAGAATTAATGAGTTTAGCTAGATAAAAGGTGAGTGCGATATACCCCATATTGTGCAAGGGTTCAGGACGCGAAAAGTTCAGCTTGCGTGCCATAGGTCTTATCGAGACCTTGTCTGATTTTATTGAGGATTACAGAACGAAACATGAAATATCAGGAAATTATAGGTTAATACAGAAACCTTCGCTTATGAAAATATCCTTTCTGGCCTGACTTTGCCATTCTTGGTATTGGGCTTTCTTTTATCCCTTAAATTATCATTTCCCTGAAATCCCGATATAGCTGGACTATATCGGCAACATGGTTGGATTTTCAATGGGATATTGTCATGGGAAGATATCAAAAAATTGCACAAGGTGGAGAGCAGCGCAGTGTTTTATAGTTGCCATTTAGTTTACGTGTTAGGTATTCAGTAATTAATACCAAAAAAACTTATAATCTTATGTACGTCCCATCTTTCCCGTCCCATCTTTCCGCTAATCTTATGTACGTCCCATCTTTCCGTCCATTCTTAATGTTGGTATATGGTGTAAAAAAGATTTTCCTCCAATCACATGACCAACCGGCTATTAAGCCCCTCACAGTCTTCCTAATGGCAATCTTTACCAGGAGCTGAATTAAGAAAAATTTTGGTTTTTCCTTTTAACCGCTGCAAAGCGAAGTAGGCCTTTTGCTACAGATCGATCCCATCGATAAACACGGGCTTGTTGGGCAGAAAGACATCCCGCTGAAGGGTTTTGGTGTATAGATTCATTGCTGTGTCTATACGGATGAATCCCTTCATGCTCCCGAGCAACGCATGGTCTCGCTCGCACACACAGAACATTTGTTCAATGCCTCTCTGGAGGCCATGGTTGTTCACATATCTGAGAAGCACTGCCAAATGTGCGGGGTCTTTGAATCCGATGGGGGTGAGCATCATCTGCTTCAACGTGTCACCAGGCTTGAGAAACCGAGGCAAGGGTCGAAAGACCCGGGCGATGGCCAGCAACAATCCAACCATGCGCATCTTTACGCTGAGGGCTTCCACAGTGATGTGCATAACCTGGCTCCAATCCCAGAAGCCCAAACAGGCCAGGATCTCGCCCTTATCTTCCAGGACGAACAGGTTATCAAAGGTGTATGCGGGTGTCCTTTTGATGAATCGGGTAAGCACATCAGCCGAGGTCGGTTCGTAGAGCTCAAATCCTTGCCAGGTCTCATTGAGGAGGTCGGCGACGGCGGCCAGGTCCTCTTGCCTTGTCGACCTGACCGTTCCTCTGGATTGAACATCCATCTCTTTGAAGACTGGTAGGCCTGGCATAACGAGGGTGCGATGGTGCCTGAAACCCTGCCTCTCAATATATCGCATCGAGGGGACGTTGCCCTCCATGATCAGGGCGTACGACAAGACAACCCCTTGTTGAGATAAATAATGTTCACGGTGTTGGTGAAGCTGGCTTGCAACACCCTTTCTGCGGGAGTCTGGAGCAGCGAAGAGCTGAAACTGATGCCCAACTTTTCTGATCTTTCCGCTCACAACCGCGTTCCTGATAGCACAGGCTGTTGATCCTATGATGCGGTTATCTTCGCACGCAACGTACACCTTATAGGATTCATACACTTTGGCCCGGGCAAAAAAGTCAGGCGTGTTGACCACAGAGGTGATGAGTGTTGTGCCCTGTGGGCATTTGGCCTGGAGCTCCTGGAGTTCGTCGTTATCCTCTGGCACCGCTTCGCGTATATACATTTTGCAGCCCTCCTATACCGCTGGCTATTTTTCCAGGTTTGCCTATTTTCAAAATAATCTCAGATGTCCAACTTTCCGCAACATATTGGGGTTGCTTCCCGCAGTCTGGAACTCCTGCTTTCTTGCCAGAAGGTGAACTTCCTGTAGTTTTAAGATTACATATCGTAGTCGAAAGGTCAATATTAGGATTGGCAGCGAAAAATCTCAACAGGAAAAACCATATTTCAAGATGTTATCGACTATCTTTAGCCATGCGGCATTCTGTTGACTTCCGTTAGAAATAATCAGAAACAGTTAGTTCCCAATTCTTAAAGATCTAGGTGTAATTAATAAGATGTCCGTTCATATTTAGATGCTCGTCAGCTGAATGTCACCTCAGATTCTTGTCAGCACAAATAAGATGTCGATTGATTGTCGTAAGTTGTTAGTGGATTACAAAGAAAAGATGGTTGTGTGGCTATGCTCTCATATGAGCACAATGCTAATAACAAACTACTGACAACTGACTACCGGACATTACTAATCTTAAAGAGCCTTCCCACAGTAAGGGCAGAAGGTAAAATCTGGATCTATGGGTTTCCCGCAGTAAAGGCACTTCTTTTCACCTACTTCTTGCTCAACATCCATCCTGTAGCCATGTTTATCAAGGATAGTATTGCACTTTTCACAGATTAAAAATGGGGTGCCTCTTTTCACAGGAAAAAGCGGGATAAAAAACAGGCTCACATACTGATCCACCCTTTTTTGATAAATCTCAAAATGGCCACAGGCAGGGCATGACCTTGCCTGCCTATCAATAAGGACAGTTTTAGGCTGAATCCCTCCAATAAAGAAAAACATCGACGCCTTCCTTTTTCATCTACTGAAGAAAAGCCCACCCTCTTTTTTAGCGTGATAAAAATCTGCCCTGTGGAATCCTCCGAAGGGGGTCCCGCAAAGCGGGAATTCCACAGAGTGAAGAAGGTTGTGTAAATTCTCTCTATATGAAAAATAGGTCTCAGATATTAGGACCTGGTAATTTTGATTTCAGAATCGTTTTTTAATCTTTTCAAGGATCTGCAACGACAAAGATGTATCACCAAATGTTCCAACGCGAATCCTGATTTCAGTGAGGGTATCGGATTGTTTGTTAAGTTTAATTTTGATTGTCTTGTTTGCTGCACCCTTTGCAATCAGTTGGCCATCAAAGGCGTCCTTTTCTTTACTTGTTGTGGTGAATTCCAAATCTTTCATTGCTTTTTGAGTGGCATCCCAGGCTGTATTTAGGGAAACCTTCTCGGTTGATTTTAATTCTCCGACAATATAAGCGTATGTACCTATACCTCCAGCACCACCTGCAGCTATCAAGAATGCTGGACAGCCACTGTTAAATAATAAGCTTAATCCGAGCATCAATGTAAGCACTAACTTTTTGTAATTCATAATTTTTTCTCCTATGCAATAGAAATAACTTTACTAAAAAAGGAGCTAATCCCGCCGACAACGGCGGGATTAACCCCTTAATATTTATGGTGCCCCCGGCGTGACTCGAACACGCGGCACAGGGATTAGGAATCCCAAAAAGTGATTTTTCCTATAATTTCCCTCAAATTCCCTTGACTTCCTAACATATTAATGTTATTAGAAAATTCAGCATTTTTTATCTTTATGAATTCCCGCTAATTCCCTCAAAATCACGAGCCAGGGTAGCAATAGGGTAGCACTGAGTCTCAAGGGACTAGCGAAAAATAGAAATCCCTCGGTTTCATTTAACAGTGTTTGCATGGTTCAAATTGTATTAATTCATGATCTTTTTTTGGTCAGAGCGACCACATAAAAACCAAAAAAAAGAGCTCGTAATTAAGCAACGATTTTATATCACACTTCGGTTCATACTGCAACCTTCGAGAGGATGAAATGAGTACAAAAAGGGAACGGCTGATAAAATATTTGGGCGTGTATGTGCGTACGAGCGAGACGAGGCCACGAGTCAATGGGAGACAGGATACCTGCTACGATATCACGTATAAAGATGCGAAGGGCAAAAAAATTTGGGAGTGTGTAGGGTGGGCCAGTGAAGGGATTACAGCTGCCTACGCTTCTCAGCTGAGAGCTGAGCGGGTCCGAGAAGTTCGGCTAAGCGGTGAGGTAGTCCCTATTCAGAAGCGTCGAAAACAGGCTCTCACCTTTGGGGATCTGGCCGAGAAATATATAGACTGGGCAAAGTCCAACAAAAAGGATTGGTCCCATGATGAAGGACGTTATAAAAGGCATTTAAAGCCTGAACTATCAGAAAAACTCCTGAACGATATCTCTCCATTGGATTTAGAACGATTAAAGAAAAAGCTACAAACAAAAGGCCTCTCTCCTGCCACGGTAAAGCATTGTCTTGTAATTATCCGCCAAATGTTCAACAAGGCGCTAGCGTGGGGATTCTTTAAAGGAGAAAACCCTGTCCGAAAAATCGGTTTGCCCAAGGTAATATAATGTTTCTGAATCTACATACCCTCTAATGGGGTAGCTCTAAGCACTATTTATTACCATGGAAAGGCAGCTTGATCAACCCTTTGGTTTTGGACTATATAATAGAAAGAAGGGAGGATCATGAT
>Ga0209986_10001537_pt1 | contig 21988 bp, 20 predicted proteins | sample BlataG_FD_183168 | JGI IMG/M metagenome (GOLD analysis project Ga0209986, IMG submission 183168) | Deep subsurface microbial communities from Black Sea to uncover new lineages of life (NeLLi) - Black_00105 metaG (SPAdes) (version 2) | ecosystem: Environmental > Aquatic > Marine > Oceanic >... | reverse complement strand
GTTTAGACTGTCTAACCTTCTGATTAGGAGGGGGTTAGGTGGTCACAGATCAACAAGTGAGGTTGATGATGAAGCTCAGCAAAACGGAGAAGACGTTGTCGCTTGCAGCGGCGAAGGCAGGGATGGATGAGAAGACGGCTCGGAAGTATCACCGATTGAGGAGACTTCCGAGTGAGGTGCAGGTTGAGCATGCCTGGCGGACACGTGATGATCCGTTTGCCGAGGTATGGGATGAGGTGTGCTCGAAGCTGGAGAACAATCCTGGGCTGCAGGCAAAGACGCTGTTTGAAGACTTACAACGGCGCTACCCGGGGCGGTTTGCCGACGGGCAGCTGCGGACACTGCAACGGCGGGTGAAAGTGTGGCGAGCACTGGAAGGGCCGGGTAAGGAGGTGTTCTTCCCCCAGAAACACTTTCCCGGGGTGCTGTGCCAATCGGACTTCACCCACATGGATTCCCTTGGGGTGACCATCGCGAGGCAGCCGTTCGATCACCTCATCTACCACTTCGTGCTAACTTACTCGAACTGGGAGACAGGCAGTATCTGTTTCTCGGAGAGTTTTGAGAGTCTGGCAGAAGGGTTGCAGGGTGCGCTGTGGGAGCTGGGTGGTACCCCGGTGTTCCATCAAACGGACCGCATGTCGGCAGCGGTATCGAACCTGCCTACCGTAGCGAAGCGGCAGGCAGGCCTGAGTGAGAAGAAGGAGTTCACGAAGCGATACGAGGCGCTGTTACATCACTACGGCATGGATGGGCGGAAGATTCAACCGGGCAAGGCTAATGAGGATGGTGATATTGAGCAGCGGCATCACCGGTTCAAGGTCGCTGTTGACCAGGCACTGATGCTGCGCGGTAGCCGGGACTTTGTCAGCCGGGAGGCGTACGAGACATTCTTACGTCAGTTGTTCAACCAACTGAACGCTTCACGCCGTGGCCGGCTAAACGAGGAGATGGGGCGTCTACGCCCACTTCCCCAGCGACGGCTTGACGCGAGCAAGAAGTTACGCGTCAAGGTCGGCCCAAACAGCACGATCCCTGTCCAGGGGAACGTGTACTCGGTGCACAGCCGCCTCATCGGGGAACACGTTGAGGTGCGTCTGTTCGCGGAGCACCTGGAAGTCTGGTACGCACAGAAGAAGGTTGAGACCATGCCTCGTATGCGGGGTAAAGGTCGCCACCACATCAACTACCGCCACATCATTGACTGGTTGGTGCGCAAGCCTGGTGCGTTCGCGCAGTATCGCTACCACAACGACTTGTTCCCTTCAAGCCGCTTTCGCATCGCCTACGATGTGCTCAAGCAACAGACACCATCCCGAGCCTCCAAAGAGTACCTGCAGATCCTCCAGTTGGCTGCTCGTGAGACGGAAGCAGGGGTAGACGATGCACTGCGCGTGTTGCTCGACCAGGAGCAGCCGATTGATGCCAAGGTCATAGAGGCAATGGTCCTCTCCAGGCAGGAGATTCCCCCGGTCACCGATGTAACGATCGATACTGTTGACCTGAGCACCTACGACCAGCTACTCAGTAGCAAGCTACTCAGTAGCAAGCTACTCAGCAACGGGTTGCTCAGTGGCGAGCCACTCAGCTGCCAGGAGGTGGGGGTATGAGTGTACAGACGACTAACATCCACACCCAGGTGACAGAGCGCTTGAAGGAACTGCGGTTACCAGCAGTGCGAGCTTGTTACGAAGAAGCAGCTCAAGTGGCGCAAGAAGAGAGCCTAAGCTATGAACGCTACCTGTTGGAGCTCATCGAGCGGGAGTGTGAGGTCCGCCGACAGAACCGTGTCGAACGATTCTTAAGAGAATCTCGGTTACCACTGGAGAAGACGCTTGATGCGTTGGACCTGAAGCGATTCCCACAGAGGGTAGTCCAGCAAGTGCGGACCCTGGTGGAGGGATCGTTCCTTGACCGCGCCGAGAACATCCTCGCCTTCGGCAACCCCGGCAGCGGCAAGACACATCTGTTGTGCGCCATCGGGCAGGAATTGATCCGAGCTGGAGGACGGGTCTACTTTACGCCCTGCAGTCTGCTCGTTCAGGACCTCTTGCGGGCCAAACTAGGCCTCGCACTCGCTCGGCTCCTCAAACAGCTAAGGAAATATGATGCCATCATCATTGACGACATCGGCTACGTGCAACACAATCGTGACGAGATGGAGGTGCTGTTCACCCTGTTAGCTGATCGCTATGAACGAGGAAGCGTAATGATTACCAGCAACCTCCCCTTCTCGCAGTGGGAATGCATATTCCAGGATCCGATGACCACCGCTGCTGCCATCGACCGGCTTGTTCACCACAGCGTCATTCTAGAGTTGAATATCTCCAGTTACCGCATGGAGCAGGCACAAAGAAAGGAGGTGAAAGTAATATGAAAGGATCACTGAAGCTAAGATGTCATGCCCGCGATGCTCCTCAAGAGATCGCCGTGGTCACTCCCCGCGGGTGGGGTATCTCCTGTCCGGCGATCTACTCATTGGGGAAGGTTTGTGCTACTATCGGTGAACGGGAAAAATAATTGTCGTTGACCGGGAAGAATAATTGTCGCCAATCAGACATCGGAGCAAAGACAAGTAGAGCTTGCCCTAAAGCACTTACACCAAGCCACAATAGATGGGGGAAGGAAGATGATTATCTCCACCTTGCAGACGCTGATCCCAACTTACCGTCCGTTTGAAGGCGATCCTTCCAAACAACCGGAATGAGCACTTATAAAAGCCCTATCGCTAAGTGAGATGAAGAGCCTCTCCTCTCTCTCTGAGGTCGTACACAAAATCGGCAACTTGCCTTCGTCGCTAGTTTGTGGTATGGTAGATGTTGTAAGGAGGTGAAGCAACTATGTGTCTATCGGCCTGGCTGGTACTGTCTTTCTTCTGGGCGTTTTGGATCTTTGCGTTTGCTGGCTGGTGGTGCTGCGGCTGCTAGTTCGTTGCTAGCAGGCATTTATTGTAGTCATCATCGAAAGCGAAGGGAACCGTTAGTGATACAAGTGAGCGTAAGAGGGAGGATATTGATTATTTCCTCCCTATTTTTTTTGCTCGTGGGCATTAGCGTTTTAGCCCAGTCCCATGAGCAGATTGCTTCTCAGACCGGCCTTGACCCTGATCTCTTCGCGACGTTGACCATAGATGTGGGCGGGAAGGAGCTTCGCCTGTTTATGGTCTACGTCAACGAGCGCGCTTTTGACAGTGGGATCACAAGAAACGAGAAGCTGCGTCAAATCCTCCTCCTATATGTGGGGAGCAACGCGCTGTACATCAATCCGAACGTCAAACAGGTTGTTGATTCCTTCAACTTCTTCCCGCATCAAATCAGTGTAGAACAGGTAGGAAAGCCCACTTTCATCCCTACCGCCAATGACTGGGTTGAGATCAGGGAGGGATTTCTTGAGGGAAGGTTTCAGGTCAACCCAGAGGGTTCTTCATATGGGTCAGGGAGTGAAGGGCTGCTGGTCATGGGCGAGCATATCGATCCATCTCAGCCCTTCTGGGTGGTGTATCAGGGGCAACGAGCCCGTTTTGACCTTGCCGAACCGACTGCGGTCATCCCACCAACGACTTCGCCCATTCCCACTCCTTCCGTAGTGTCGCCAAGGGAGGCGGTCGAGGTCGCTTCACTTGAAGACGTTACAGACTTGGAAGATACCTTGACGCACGGTGATTTCTCCCCAGCCTTGGTCGCCGTTCTTCTTCACCTTGACCCAAGCTTGGTAGGGACAATCATCATCACAAGCGAGGATGAGGAGTTACGCCTCCTCCTCGTCCGGTTGGAGGAAGGGGTGCGGAAGGGCGCTTTTGGAGCCGAACTTCTCTCCCGCCTGGAGCCGCTCATCGGCACGGGCGCAGTGATGGTATGGGCCCTTACCCCGACGGGGGCGAACTTCTCTCCCTGGCAATTGCATGTGCAGCAATCTCAAACGATTTATGATTTCTGGTTTGACTCGTCGTTTGCCGAGCTGACAGAAGGTTTTCTTCGGCTAGGCCGCGTGGAATCCGGGGAGGTTGCGGCCGGGGTGATCCTCCTTCATCGTCAGGTCGACCCGCACGCGACGTTCACCGTCTACTACCAAACCATAAACACCGGCACCACCTTCCCCAACCTCCCCTAGCAGTGAGGCCCTCTCTCTTAAGTTCTTCTTCCTCCTAGAGAAACATGAGTGAAAAGATCATCTTAGCCTCTGGCTCACCACGTCGGATCGAGTTACTGTCTCGGATCACTCCTGACTTCATCTCGATCCCAAGCGATGTCAAGGAAAAGGCGAGCGGGACTCCTGAGGAGCAGGTCCTCACCCTCGCCCACGATAAGGCACACAATGTGGCGAGGCAAGAGGAAGGGATCATCATCGGAGCGGATACGTTGGTCGTCCTTAATGGCGACATCCTGGGAAAGCCGCGCTCTCGTGCCGAAGCCAGAAAGATGCTTAAACGGCTGAGCAACCACGAACATGTAGTTCTCACAGGGCTGTACGTTCTTAAGACCGAAAGTGGAGAGCACAAAGAGGCCGTTGAGAAGACAACCGTTCGCTTCCGAACCCTAAGCAACGCGGAGATCGAGGCGTACCTCAAAACCGGTGAGTATGTGGACAAGGCTGGAGCCTACGCGATCCAGGGGCGGGCAGCACTGTTCGTCGCGGAAATCATCGGAGATTACTTCAACGTAATAGGCCTCCCCTTATGTCGACTCGCTCTTTTGCTAAAGGAGATCGGGGTCGAGTTGTCCTGAGGTGCTCTTACCACCTACAATCCTTGTGGCCGAGTTTTTAAGGAGGAATAAATGATGGAGAAGCGCCGCAAGGTAACGATCCTGGACCTTTACGCGATGAAGGAGAGAGGGGAGAAGATCTCCTGGCTCACCGCTTACGATTACCCCACTGCTCAGTTCGCTGAGACCGCTTCGATGGACATGATCTTGGTTGGGGATTCATTGGGTATGTGCGTTTATGGCTACGAAGGCACCGTGCCGGTGACAATGGACCAGTGCATCGTCCATTCCGAGGCCGTGCGCCGCGCCGCGCCGACCGCCTTTGTTATCGGCGACATGCCTTTCATGAGCTATCAAACGAGCGATGAAGACGCTGTGCTAAACGCCGGGCGTTTTCTGAAAGAGGCGGGAGTTGATGCAATTAAGCTTGAGGGAGGTGTGCGGGTTATCAGCCGGATAAGAGCGATCCTCGATGCCGGGATCGTCGTCTGCGGGCACATCGGCCTTACCCCGCAAAGCTCAGGCCAGCTCGGCGGCCACAAGGCCCAGGGCCGCACGGTCGAGTCGGCCAGGCTTCTGATCGAAGACGCGTTGGCGATCGAGGAGGCGGGGGCACAGCTGTTGTTGTTGGAGGCCGTTCCGCCGGAGGTAGCGAGCTTCATCACGGGAAAACTATCCATCCCGGTGTTGAGTATCGGTGCGGGACCAGACTGCGACGGACAGCTTCTGATCGTCTCCGACATGATCGGTCAGTTCCAGGCGTTTACCCCTAAATTCGTCAAGAAATATGCCAACGTCGCCGAGGTCGTTACAAACGCGATGAAAGAATACGTCAAGGACGTCAAGGCAGGCGCTTTCCCAACCGACGAGCACTGCTACCATATGCTTAAGGGTGAGGATGAGAAGTTCAAGGATCTGATTAAGGAATACGAGTAAGCAGTTTTTACGAGGAAAATTTGCCTATCGGCTGCCACCGAGGAGGACAAACCGATGAGCGATTTGCGCGATAGATTAAAGATAAGCGAAGAGAGCTTGAAGGAAATCAATGATCTGATTCTCGATCCGCAAAACGAGGTTATCAACAAGTTCCTTGAGATCGTGGAGACCTATGGTGGGCCAGAGGAGATCAACCGCAAGGCACAGGAGGCCCGGAAGTTGGATAACCTATTGGCTCAGCTGAAGGCGCAAAACTCCTCTTATCTTGCGGACCTGAACTGGCTAATAGGTGAACGCGATAAGGGCGCGTTCGTCAGTATCGATGAGTTTCGTCACAAGGCCCTTGGCCCCAAGGCCGATCCCATGACCTTCAAAGACGCGCTTGCTGTCACACTTGAGATCAGTGCCTTGCAGTTTTTCCCCTGGCTTATCGCCGAGGCAAAACAGGCGATAGCAAACGGAGAGCTCATGCCGGGCCGGTTCATCCGCGTGCGCAACATGGTCGAACAAGTCGAGGATAACGGCGATACCTTAGCCGTAGCGGCGGCGATGCAGATCGTGGGGGCAAGCTACGTGGAGACGCTTGACACCAAAGGAACCGACGGGTCAAACATCCACCTCGGTGGCCCGGAGACGATCACCGGCTACTTCGGAGGGATAGGCCAACCGAACGAGCACGCCTTAAAGTGGGTAGACGAGTTCCTTCACTACTACACCACCTACGGAATCAAACAAGTGTTGAACATCAACCCAGGGACCGTGCTCCTTGGCTACCTCCTGCATAAGCTCGGAGTGGATGTCGAGTTCAAGATCTCGGTGTACATGGGAAATGACAACCCCTACGCGGCCCTGTGGACCCTGATCGGAGCGAAACTCTTTGCGCGCGGGGATGGGATGACCTCACTCATCGGGTTCAACTGGTCGAACTCCGTCAATAATGAGACGATCGAGACGACAGCACCGCTCCGTAAGGCGCTCGGCTTCGAGGACGTTGTCCGCTTTGAGCACCACATCACTGAGACCTACAAATCGATTGTCATCCAACCCTACGATCGTACCGATGAACTGGTTGCACTAGCCGATCACGTAGCAAACATTTCGGCCAAGCATGAGGGAGCCGGGCCAAAGATCGATGCTACGCGGGAGCACCCTTCAGACATCCTTGAGTACTTCCTCCCCAAGGAGGAGATCGAAGAAAAGGGCCTGATGCCGTACCTCGAGCGAAACTACCTGGACAAGCATGATGCGCTGAACCGTACAGCAGCGGCGTTGACGCAGCACGGCCTCTCGTTCATCGCCGCGAGGAACCTCCACCGCTGAGACATATCGCGTGAAGCACCAGCCGGAAAACCGGTGCGATGGAACCAGGAAAAGACGGCCACTGAGATCGGGGCCTTCTCTGCAGTAGCGTTGGCCCTCTGTCGCAACCCCACCCTTCGTCAGCCATCTTGCGAAGGGCCCTGATAAGTTACCCTGATCGGTTGGTTACTGATCCAAGTTTTCCTCAGGTCGCGGTGACCGCATGACAGAACCTCCTATCCGGTCTCTATCAGCCAGTTCACAAATTCGAGGTAGAATCGCCTCGATCTGGACGGTGAGATCCCTTTTCCCCGGGGTCTGGCAGTCAGTGTTTACCACGTAGCGCCACGGCGATAGCGCGGATGTGCTCAGGCGTACTGCCGCAGCAGCCGCCGAAGATCCTTACGCCGTGGGCGACGAACTTAAGAGCGTACTCTGCCATCACGTCCGGGGTGACATCGTAGATAGATTCGCCGTTTTTCTCATGAGGTAGTCCTGCATTGGGCTTTGCTATCAGGGTTGCTTTGGGTACAGCGTTTCGCATCTTCCTTATGGCTTCTAACGTCTCAGTTAAGCTGCGACCGCAGTTAGCACCGATCACATCGACACCGAGCCCCCAGAGCTTTACTGCTGCATCCTCTGGTTTTACCCCCATCATCGTGCGACCGTGCGTGTCAAAGCTCATCGATGCCAGAATGGGAAGGCTTGTGGCCTGTTTTGCTCCTTCGAGCGCAGCAACAGCCTCTCTAAGATCGCTCATCGTCTCGATTATGATGGCGTCAACTCCGCCTTCTGCCAGTGCGGCGGCCTGTTCGGCGAAGGAGGCCCGTGCCTCCTCGATGGCGAGGTCCCCCAGGGGCTTTAGCATCCTTCCGGTAGGACCAATGTCTCCCAGAACCAGTACCTTCTCGCCAGCGACATCGCGGGCGAGCCTGACTGCCGCCAGGTTGATTTCGCGCACGCGACCGCCCAACCCCGCCTTCTCCAACCGCAGACGGCTGCCACCGAAGGTGTTTGAAAGGATAAGGTCGGCCCCAGCTTCTACGTACGCCTGATGCAACGCGCGGATCGCCTCGGGTCTCTCCAGATTCCAACACTCAGGTGAAACGCCGGGCGGCAGTCCAGCGGCTTGAAGCATCGTGCCTGTCGCGCCATCAGCGATAAGGATACGCTTCTGTGATAGGCGCTTTCTGAATCCCGTCATCGCACTCCCATGCGCTCACCGCTTCCGCGGTCACTTCTTTGCTGGCTTTAACTTTTGAAGCCGACCTGCCTCGAGCGCTTCCTTTGCGACCTCGCGCAGGCGAAACTTCTGGATCTTGCCGGACTGAGTCATGGGAAACTCGTCCACGATCTCTACATACCGGGGGACTTTGAAGTTGGCGATCTTCCCCATGCAATAGTCAACTATCTCCTGCGGGTCAATCGTCATCCCCTCACGGGGGATGATATGGGCGATCGCCACCTCACCCATGACCTCGTCGGGGACCCCAACTACAGAGACGTTCTGCACCTTGGGATGGGTGAACAGGTATTCCTCGATCTCGGCCGGATAAACGTTGAACCCGCCGGTGATCAGCATGTCTTTTTTTCGACCGACGATCTTAACGTAGCCTTCCTCGTCCACGGTGGCTAAATCGCCCGAATAGAGCCACCCCTCTTCGTCAATGACCTCGGCGGTCTTACCCGGCATCTTGTAGTAGCCGAGCATCACGTTGTAGCCGCGGCAGGTGAGCTCGCCCATCTCCCCAGGTGGAAGCGACCAGCGATCATCATCGGTGATCTTAACCTCGATCCCGGGCAGGGCTTTTCCGACTGTCTCCACCCGCCGCTCGAGCGAATCATCGAACCGGGTCATCGTGATCACCGGCGAGGCCTCGGTGAGGCCATAGGCGATGGAGACGTTGCACCCGAGCTCCTCCATCGTCCCGCGCATCACCTCGACCGGGCAGGGGGCCCCTGCCATGATCCCGGTACGAAGTGACGAGACATTATATTGTGAACCATCGTCCTTCCCCTTGCGGTATTCCTCGAGTTCCAACACGAACATCGTGGGGACGCCGTAGAGAATCGAAACTTCCTCCTCCTCAATCAGTTCGAGCGCCTCCTTGGCCTTAAATACACTCATCGGGACAAGGCTCGCCCCCCAGGTGATCGCCCCCATGATTCCCATCACGCAGCCGAAGCAGTGAAAGAAGGGAACGGCAAGAAGAAATGTGTCCTTCTCGCTTGTGTGCAGCACCTGTGTCACCTGCCTGGCGTTTTCGGCGATGTTGTGATGTGAGAGCATCGCACCTTTGGGGTTCCCCGTAGTTCCTGAGGTGTAGAGGATGAACACGTTGTCACGCGGATCGCAGATTGCTTCGCGCTTGTCGATCTTCCCATCGTCGAGGTGTGACGTGCCGAGAGCGACGACCTCATCGAAGGTGTGCATATCGCTCCCTTTCTCCCCGCTGACAATGATGTGTTTAAGACCAGGTAGGTTCTCACGAACCTCACCGCTCATTTTGCGGTAGTCGATCCCCACAAAGGTGTCGGCCATGAACAGTGTCGTCGCTTCAGAGTTTTCCAAGATATAGTGAACCTCATGGCTTTTGTAGCGGGTGTTCATGGGCACGACGACTGCGCCGATGCGGGCGATCGCAAAGTAGGCAATCACCCACTTCGGAACATTGGGCATCCATAGACCAACCTTCTCCCCCTTTCGCACTCCCAGTTCGATCAGTCCGCGGGCGAGTTGGTTGACATGCTCGTTTAGCTCCTGATAGCTGATCTTGCATCCCTGATCGATGATCGCGTCTCGCTGAGGAAAGGCCCTCGTCGTTTCGGAGAGTACCTGGGAAAGCGTTCGCATCGGTTCACCTCAATTGCGAAGGTTATGGTTTCAAAAAGAAGATTATCGGGGAAAGGAAAAGCGTGCGCAAACTGGTTCCTGGCTATTTTCTCGTATACAATAACCATGCCAGTAAATAGGAGGGTGTATGTACGGCATCTTCGGTAGATACCTGGACGTCGACCTATCCGTGGGGGCGATCCAGGAGTATGAGATTCCAACAAGGTGGCAAGAACTCCACCTCGGTGGGAGGGGGATCGCCGCGCGTGTTCTCCTCAAAGAGCTGTCCGGGAAGGAGGATCCGCTTTCCCCTGAGAACATCCTCATCTTTGCTACCGGTCCGCTGCAAGGGACGGAACTCCTCGGGGCCGGGAGGCACCTAGTTATGGGGATATCGCCGAAGACAGGTAGCGTTTGTGGCTCCTATGTGGGCGGTTACCTTGGCCACGAACTCGGACGAAGTGGTTACGACGGGATCCTCCTCCGGGGGACGGCAGCCGAGCCGGTCTACCTCACCTTGATCGATGGAGTGGCAAAGATCCATCCGGCGATCGACCTTTGGGGAAAAGGAACGGGAAAGACTGAGACGGCACTTAAAGAACGCCATCCCGGTGGTTGTGTTGCCTCGATCGGGATCGCTGGCGAGAAGCTGGTGCAAATGGCGTGCATCATCCATGACCGCTCTCGCGCGGCCGGGCGGCCCGGCCTCGGCGCGGTGATGGGGTCAAAACGCTTGAAGGCGATCCTCGTTCAAGGAAACGAAGAAAAGCCACTCTACGACCGTGAACGCTTCAAAAAAGAACGCGCCCAATACGCAAAGCTCGTCCTCGATGATGGAATGAAACACTTTGGCAAGTACGGGACGGCCGCTGGGGTCACCTGGCTCTCCGAGATGGGGATTCTTCCCACAAGGAACTTTCAGGAGGGGGTCTTCGATCATGCCGAGTCGATCGGTGGGGATAAGCTTCACGACACGATCCTCGTTGGACGGGAGGGCTGCACTGGCTGCCCAATTCGCTGCAAGCGCGTGGTAAAAACTTCCTTTGCAAAAAGGGAGGTCCTCCCGGAATTTGGCGGGCCAGAGTACGAGACGATCGCAGCCTTTGGCTCACTCTGTTTAAACGACAACCTTGATGCGATCTGTCTCGCCAACCAACTGTGCAATGACTATGGAATCGATACCATCTCTGCAGGGGTGGCTATCGCCTTTCTCATGGAGGCCTCGGAGAAGGGACTGATTGACGAGGAGATTCCCTGGGGCGATGGGGAGGCGATCGTTTCACTCATCGACCAGATCGCCCAGCGTGAGGGGATTGGCGATCGCATCGCTGATGGTCTGGAGGCATTTGCGGATGAGTTAGGAAGCGACTTTCACATGACGATCAAGGGGATAGAGATCCCAATGCACGAGCCGCGCGGAAAACAAGGACTGGGGATCAGCTACGCTACCTCACCGAGGGGAGCGACACACCTGGAAGGGATGCACGACACGATGCTCGAGGTCGATTCTCCCACTCCCGAGCTCGGAGTCGATCACGCCTACGACCGGTTCACCCTCGCCGACAAGCCAGGGGTGACTAAGACCTATGAGGACCTGCGCTCATTTGAAAACTCCCTCATCCTGTGCGTGTTCACGGTGAGGGAGACCGGGGAGCACTACACCCTCCCCCAGATTCGCTCGCTCCTTGAGGCGGCTACCGGGATCGGTCTTTCCCCAGTTAAGATGCTTGAAATCGGCGAACGAAACTACGCGCTTCTACGGCTTCACGCCGCCCGCGCTGGCTACACCATGGATGGTAACGGGCTTCCCATACGCTTCTCTCAGCCGCTTCCCGGTGGTGCCAGCGCCGATCATCCGATCCGTGCAGAAGCGATGCGCACCGCCATTGAGGTCTACTACCAAGAACGCGGCTACGACCAGCTTGGCCCAACCGACGAGACGCTGCGCAGGCTTGACCTGGAAGACTGCATTGGGGTTATAGCGAGGTGATCTTCGGTGATCCCTACCGTTTCGTTCATCGGGCATCAGGGAAGCGGGAAAACGACGCTTTTAACACGGCTGATCCCCTTCTTATTGGACCGAGGCTACCGCGTGGGGACGGTAAAGCACGCCCCCCATGAGGAGAACATCGACCGCTCGGGAACCGACAGCTTTCGACACCGTGAGGCTGGCGCCGAGCAGACCCTCGTGGTGAGTCGATCCGGTTGTGCCCTCTTCTGGGAACCCTTCCCCAAAGAGGCGATTGAGGAGACAATCGAGCGACTCTTTCAGGGATTCGATGTGGTTCTTGTCGAGGGGTTCAAGCATGGCCCCTTCCCCAAAGTCGAAGTCTTCCGCCGCTTAACCGGGCTACGCGCCGAACCGCTCGCCGGCGAGATCAACGTGGTCGCGGTTGTCACCGACGAACACGTCGCCCTCCCTGACGGGATGAGAATCCTATCGCCCCGCCGGCCAGAGGAGGTCGCCGACTTCCTCGAAGGAAACCTCCTGTAACAGATACTAAAAAGACGAGGGGCTTTGCGCGCCCTGTTTTACTGTGCTACCCTTCTTTACGTCATGCAAAAAGCGATTCTGGCCGACCAGGAAGTGCACGGCGCGGTTTCTTCCTTGTTCCTTGTTCCGCGAGGGATAGATCGGATCAGAGAGGGGCGGAGGCTGGCTGCATCCCTTATCACCGATAATCTGAAGGAGCAGCAACTCGTCCTGCGGGGGGTTCACCCGGCTCTGATGGAACTTGTTCCCCTACCAGGCAAGGAGAAAATCGGGATCGATCGGGTTCGCGCGGTGATTCGAGGGGGGCAGTTTACGCCGGTGCAAGGAAAACGGAAGGCGTGTCTAATCACTCACGCCGAGACACTAACCTCAGAGGCGGCAAACGCGCTCCTCAAAGTCCTCGAGGAGCCTCCACGTGATCTGGTATTCCTCTTGTTAGCAAAATATACCGGTGATATTCTGCCGACAATCCTCTCGCGCAGCCGCGTCGTGCGGCTTAAGCCTCCCTCACAGGAGATCCTTCTCGCTAAGCTCACAGCGGTCGGCTATAGCGAGGAGGAGGGGCGTTACCTGATCGCTGTAACCCACAACGAAGAGGAGCTCGATCGTTTCATCACAACACGCGAGGATATAGCAACACTGCGCACACAGGCGGAAACGAGCACCCGTACGGCAATTGCCGAGGTTCTGGCCACTGCCGTGATCAGCCGCGATCCGATTCTCCGCCACGAAGGGATCCTCTCTCTACTCGACCGTTTGATAAGGGGAGAGATGGAACTTGCCGTGGTAGGAGCACGGATCCTCGCGAAGGTGGAGAGCAAGGCAATAACTACCTTGCTGGAGGACCTCATGCATGTTTCCTTCGACTTGGTTCGCACAAACCTCTCCGTTCCTGTTTCATATCAGGATGAGACTCTCATTTCGTTGAGTGCGCGGGTGAAGATAAAGGAGATACTGCGGTTCTCCGAGTACATTGAGCGGGCGCGACAGGCGGTGGAGGGGCACTCCCCGCTGGAGGCGGTTCTCCTCTGGCTACTTCTTGCTGCGGGGAGGTTGTAAGATGGCTGACGGACAGATTGCCCTGGTACGAGTCCTCAATTTGGAGCGCGATACGGAGTACTTCCACGCTTCCTCTCTCTCCCTCACCCCGGGGATGCACTGTATAGTCGACCACGGCGGACTGAGGCTGGGGGTGGTGAAGAGCCTCCTGGCCGCCGGTGAGGGGATCGGCGAGCAGCTCGAGCGAATCGTGCGGCTGGCTACGGCTGCCGACCTCGACGCCTACGAGCGCAATCGGACTGGCGCCGAGCGTGTTCTTTTCTCCACCCGGGAGGCGATCGCCCGCCACGAGCTTCCGATGCACCTTGTCGCCGCCGAGTACACGCTCGACCGCTCGCATTTGCGTATTTACTTCACCGCCCCGCATCGAGTCGACTTTCGTGTCCTGTTGCGGGAGTTAACTACTCTCTTCGGAGTGCGGATTGAACTGCGGCAGATGGGGGTGCGCGACGAGGCGCGGATCAAGGGTGGGGTCGGGCGCTGTGGGAGGATCGTCTGTTGCCACACGTTCCTACGCGAGCCGAAACCGGTCCCCATGGAGTTGGCGTACGACCAAGAGCTGTTCGTCTCACCGGAGCGGATCACCGGAATCTGCGGCCGGCTGATGTGCTGTCTTTCCTATGAACACGAAGCCTACAAGCGTGAACTCAAAGGGATGCCGAAGCTGGGAACGTCGGTCTCCTACAACGACAAATGTGGAAAGGTCATCGCGCACAACATCTTCCGCCACACCGTAACTATCCTCACTAATGCCCAGGAGCGTATCGAGGCGAATGTCGCCTCGGTGAAGATCATTCCCTCTGGAAAGAAGAGCAAGCGATAATCCGTGCCCCTGCCTTCCTCAACCGACCAAGCTCGTGGGTAGAGAGCAAGGCCTCAATCTCGATTCCTTCCTCAGTGTATTCCTTGATGGTCCCCCTTCCTTGCTGGGTGAAGCGGTGCACAAGGTCGCTCGCCGCGTAGGGGACCAACAAGGACGCTTCGACCTCATCTTGGTTCAACACGGTGCGGATGCGGTGAAGCAGACCGTCGATGTGAGTGCCTTCTTTCGCCGAGATCCGAACCCCCGCAGACGAGAACTCCGCCCTTCCTCCATCATGATCGATCAGGTCAAACTTGTTCAGAACGTTGAGGATCGGTGGGCGAAAGGCATCGGTGGTGAAAACCTCCCGATTGAGGGCCTCAAGAACAGCTTCATAGTCCTCCTCGAGTGAGGAGCTATCAAGGTCGACGATGTGGAGGATCAGGTCAGCGTCGCGTACTACCTCCAGCGTAGCGGCGAAAGCGGGGATCAAATCATGCGGGAGGGCGCGAATGAACCCAACCGTATCGATGAACAGTGCCCATCTCCCTGAGCCGAGTTCTCCTCGGCGGACCGTGGTAGAAAGGGTAGCGAACAGCTTGTCCTCGACAAGGGCATTTGACCCACACAGGCGGTTTAAGAGCGTCGACTTGCCGCTGTTGGTGTAACCGACGAGGACAACCTGCGGAAGAGAGCTCATATTCCGCCTCTTCCGCCGCAGTGCGCGCTCGGCCTTCGCCTTCACGAGGCGGCGCTCGATAGTGTGAATCCGCCGATTGATCTTCTTACGGTCGAGCTCGAGCTGCGTCTCCCCAGGGCCACGCGTCCCGATCCCTCCGCCGAGTCGGGTAAGGGCGCTCCCCCAGCCGCGTAAACGCGGGAGGAGGTAGCGAAGCTGGGCAAGTTCCACCTGCAGTTTTGCTTCTTTCGTTGCCGCTCGCTGCGCGAAGATGTCCATGATCAGCTGTGTGCGGTCGATCACCTTTCTACCAATCGCCTCCTCCAGGTTGCGCGCCTGTGCTGGCGAGAGCTCGCCATCGAAGATGATTACCTCAGCATCAAGCTCGCTCGCTACCGCCTTCACTTCTGTAACCTTCCCCTTCCCAATAAAGGTGGACGAGTCAGGACGCGGTCGCTTCTGGATTACATGCGCTAGGACCGGGACCCCTGCTGTATCAGCGAGTAACTCCACCTCGCGCAGGGAATCCATCGCTCCCTCACCGGGAGGTTGTAGGCCGACAAGTAAAGCTCGCTCGAAGCCATAGATGCGCGCCCGCTCACCGAGACGGTCCTCGATCAATGGCCGGCCTTTTCGATCACCGCTCTCGTTCAATCTGTGCCCCCAAGAGGCTTAGTTTTACCTCGATCTTTGCATAGCCACGGTCAATCTGCTCAAGCTGAGAAATTGTGGTGCAACCCTGGGCAGCGAGCCCGGCGAGGACGAGGGCGGCTCCAGCGCGAATGTCTGGCGCGTCCACTTCCGCTCCCCACAGGGTGCTCACACCGGTGATGGTGGCCATCCGATCTGTGAGTACAATGTGAGCTCCCATACGCTTGAGTGACGGGATATAGCCAAAGCGGCGCTCAAAGACCATTTCCTCAATTACACTTTTCCCCCGCGCCAAACTGAGCATGGCGACAAGCGGAGGCTGGAGGTCAGTTGGAAATCCCGGGTGGGGCGCGGTACTCACTCGCACTGGGTGCGGACGCTCGGTATTGGCAAGCACGATTGTATCGTTCCCCTCGAAACACATCATCCCGGCCTCCTTAAGGACGGCGAGCAACGGTCGCAGGTGCTTCGGGACCACACCTCTCACTTCCACTTCGCCGCCTGTGATTGCCGCCGCAAGGAGATAGGTTCCCGCCTCCAGCCGATCAGGGATAACCGTATGCTCGGCCCCATGAATACTGTCTGTCCCCACGACTCTGATCGCAGTTGGCGTGACCTCGATTTGGGCGCCCATTTTACGTAGAAGGTCGATCAGATCAGCGACCTCAGGTTCCTTAGCCGGGTTCTCAATCCACGTCTCTCCCTTGGCCAGCGTGGCAGCCATGACCAGCTGTTCGGTTGCTCCCACTGACGGGTACGGAAGGTCGATCCGAGCACCACTGAGTTGCTCCGCACTGACGACGACAGAGTCAACACGCTCCTCGATTTTCGCCCCAAGCCGTTTAAGCCCCTGCACGTGAAGGTCGATCGGGCGGGGTCCAATCGTGCATCCGCCGGGAAGCGGAACTACAGCGTGCCCGAGGCGGGCAAGAAGCGGACCGAGGACGAGGAACGAAGCGCGCATCTGTTTAACATAACGCGCCTCCGCCTCCGCTTTCAACGCTCCCCCGTGGGTAATCTCCACCCGGTCCCCTTCACGTGTTACCCTCTTTCCCAACGAGGTGATGGTGGCGAGAATCGTGCTCACATCGTGTAACTGCGGTATGCGATGAAGGATGACTGGCTCGTCGGTCAGGAGAGTAGCGACGCAAGCAGGCAGAGCGGCGTTCTTTGCCCCCTCTACGTTGATCGATCCGGTAAGCCGCCTTCCTCCCTTAATTGACAGGTACTCCATCGGCTAGGCTAAGGAAGATAACGGAGCGGATCAACCGGAAACTCGCGATTGCCCACCTCAAAGTGCAGGTGGGGACCACTGGAGATTCCACTGTTCCCTGATTCGGCGATCGGTTGTCCCGCCTCCACAAACTGCCTCGCGTACACGAGGACCATCGAAAGGTGTCCATAGGCGGTATAGTAGCCCTGCGCGTGCTCGAGGATGACCAGGGTCCCGTACCCTTCCTCCTCCCCGACATAGGTCACCTTTCCCATCGCGGCGGCATAGACGGTCGTCCCAACCGGCACATCTATGTCGATCCCATTGTGATGATGACGGTACCCGAGGACAGGGTGGACTCGCCAGCCAAATTTTGAGACGACCTCGCCCGTAAGCGGCCAGATGAAGCGCGTTTCCTCCCCCTTGGAGAGGTAGATGACGTTCTCCCATGGGGAGGCAACCACCTGGGGAATCAGGATCTCCTCCCCCGCGTAGATCATCCCCGGATCGCTGATTCCATTGGCAGCTGTAATCTCCTCGATCGGGACAGCATAGGCGAGAGATATATCGGTCAGGGTCTGTCCCTCCTTGATGAGGTGGAGGATCCCTTCTTTAGGGACACGCAGGGTCTCACCTGGTCTGATTGCCTCCGGGGAGCGAATGCGGTTGCTCGCCATGATCTGCTTGACGCTGACCCCCAGGAGGGAAGCGATCGAACTCAGTGTTTCCCCTTCTTCTACGACGTGCTCAAGGAGGACGAACTCTTCCTCTTGCCGGGGTTCTGCAAGGAGGGGCTCCTCTACAAAAGAAGGCTCCTCCATCGGCGGTTCTTCTAACGACGGTGCTTCCTGCGGCGGTGCTTCTACTATCGGAGGTGAAGATTCTGGAGGCTCTGGACCTCCCGAACGCAGCAAGATCGATAGAAGGATCACTCCCAGCAGGATGACAATCACCAGAAGGACGCGGTCTTTGCGTATCGGTTTCTTATCAATCACTGCTCATCAACTCGAGGAACTGCTCGTTATCCTTCGTCGCCTCCATCTTGTTCTTGATCAACTCAAGAGCAGCCTGTGAATCGTTCCGTTCGGCCAACATTCTACGCAGGATCCACATACGGTTCAACACCTTTTCTTCTAGAAGGAGTTCCTCCTTACGAGTCCCGCTCTGCTCGATGTCGATCGCCGGAAAGATTCGCTTGTTAGAGAGGCTTCGATCAAGGATCAACTCCATATTGCCAGTCCCTTTGAATTCCTCAAATACAACCTGATCGAGCTTGCTTCCGGTATCGACGAGGGCGGTAGCGATAATCGTTAGACTCCCTCCCTCCTCGATGTTGCGAGCTGCCCCGAAGAATTCCTTTGGTTTGTACAAGGCAGTTGGGTCCATCCCGCCTGAGAGAAGCTTCCCTGATGGCGCGATCGAGAGGTTGTAGGCACGCGCCAGACGGGTGATCGAATCCATGAGAATCACCACATCATGCCCGATCTCTATCAGCCTCTTTGCCCGATTGGTGACAAGCTCAGCGATCCGCGTGTGATGCCGCGGTTCCTGATCGAAGGTTGCAGCGATCACCTCACCACTTGCGATCGATCGCCTAAAGTCGGTCACCTCCTCAGGTCGCTCGTCGACCAACAGGACGAAGAGCTTGATGTCAGGGTAATTGAGATTGATCCCCTTGGCGATATCCTTGAGAAGCGTCGTCTTCCCTGCCTTCGGTGGAGAGACAATCAGGCCCCGCTGTCCCTTACCGATCGGGCAAAACAGGTCGATAATCCGTGTGGAGATATCCTCCGGGGAGTGCTCCAACCTCAGGTGCTCATCCGGGTGAAGCGGGGTGAGTTCCCGGAACTCCGGGCGATGGCGCATTTCCTCAGGATCACCGTAATTGATCTGTTCTATCTTGAGGAGGGCAAAGTAACGTTCATCGTTCTTTGGGGCCCGGATCAACCCACCCACCAAATCCCCGCCTCTTAGAGCAAAGCGCTTAATCTGCGAGGGGGAGACGTAGATGTCATTTCTCCCTGGCAGACAGTTACCATCGCGCAGGAACCCATACCCGTCGGGAAGGATCTCCAAGATTCCGTCGTTGAAACGCAGTTCGTTCGCTTTGGAGAGCTGCACCATGATCGCTCGCAGGAGCTCCTCTTTTCCAAACTGCGTTCCGTTTCTTATCTTCAGTTCTTGAGCGAGTTCCCGGAGCGACTCAATGCTTTTTCCCCTTAGTTGTGCCAGTTCCATAATTGTATCACCTCAAATATTGATTCCACGATAGATAATCAGGTAAGTTCCGAGCAGGTATGCAGTGAGGAGTAAAGCGGCGTCGACCCCCATCCCAAGGACACGACGACGGGAGCGGTAGACGATTGCGGTTGTCGCGATCACGGTTATCCCGATCCCCAGGCTCGCCAAGATTAACTGGTCCGTCACCCCGTCCTTTAAGCCAGCGAAGATCGCTCCGCGGCGGAAGGCGACGTCGGCGACAAAGACGGTCAGGATATTGAACATGTTCGACCCGAACAGGTTCCCGACGATCATGTCGTAGGCTTTGATCTTGAGAGCTCCGATCGAGGTGGCAAGCTCGGGGAGCGAGGTGGCGATCGCGACCAGGATCGCCCCCGTGAAGGAGGCCGAAAGAGCGGTATTCTCGGCGATCGCCTTGCTCGCGTGGATGAGAAATACCCCGGAGACGATGATCACCCCTCCAGAGAAACAGAATCCGACGATCGCCCGTCTGAGCCCCATCGTCTCCTTCGTTCCCTCCGCCGCTCCGCCGTCGCGCTTCTCTATGTGGTAGAGCAGGAAAACCCCGGCGACATAGGTGAACAGGATGATGAAACTGACCGGGTTCACCCCAAGGATCACTGCATTCGGGGCGACCGTGATCCCCAGTATGACGAGGACGGTTAGGAGAATGGCGATCCCGCCGCTGGCAGCGTGGTAGGGCTTGACCAGGCTCAGGAAAGGCCCCCGGCCGAGGAGGAAGATATCCATGACAACGATGATGGCGATGTTGAACAGGTTGCTTCCCAGTGCGTTCCCCAGAGCAATATTGGGGACACCGATCGTGGCCCCGGTGACGGTCGTCGTCAACTCCGGAATTGAGGTGATCGTCGCCAGGAAGAGGAGGCCGATCCAGCCTTGTCCGATTCTGCTTCGCGCTCCGATCGCCTCGCCGAATGAGGCAAGCTTAATCCCGGCGAGGACGATCGCCGTTGAGGTAAGAAGAAACGTGATCCAGTGCACCGTCATTCGGTTATTTGACTCCTCTAAAGAACTTGTTGTGTAAACCTTTCTTACAGCTTGTCTTTAAGATCAAGCCTTAATTTTAGTCGTTGTCCCGCGGAGGAGATGAGAGTAGGACGCAAGGACACGATGAGAGTGGGACACGGAGAAGATGCGCATTCTTGTGTCTTCTCATCCTCTGTGGTGAAAGCTTTTGTCTCGTAAGGAAGATGGGCCTATACAACAACAGCCTCCAAAATCACTTACTTAAAGCACTTCGATCTTGCCGATACGGCGGGCGTGTCGCCCCCCGGCAAACGGAGTTGAAAACCATTTCTCCACGATCTTTTCTGCCATTCCCGTTCCGATCACCCTCGCCCCCAGGCAGAGGATGTTCGCGTCGTTGTGCCGCCGGCTCAACTCGGCCGAGTACGGCTCTGTGCACGTCGCCGCGCGGATCCCCGCCATCTTCCCCGCGGCCATCGCCATACCGATTCCGGTCCCACAGATAAGGATTCCTCGTTCGGCCTTCCCTGCCGCGATCGCACTGGAGACCCGCTTGGCAATATCCGGATAGTCGACTGGCTCCGGCAAATCGGTTCCAAGGTCGATGATCGTGTGGTCGGCAAGGACGCGCTCAATGAGAGCACGCTTCAATGCCACGCCAGTGTGATCGCAGCCGATCGCGACCTTCATCCTACACCTTCTTCACGAGCCACCTGATCATATCCCCGTACATCTTGAGCCGGTCACGCACCCCCCTGGCGAACCCCCGCTTCTCCTCCTTCAGGATATGGGTCACTCCGTCAAGCTTCACCCTCTCCTTGCGCCACCCCTCTTTCGCCGCCAGCTTAGAGAGGGCTATCTCGATACCGTAATCCATCTCTTCCACGTTCTCCTTCGCCCGTTCCCAAAGGGTCTTAGAGAGTATGCGCTGTCCAGAGGCGAACGGATTGATCTTCTGCGCAATATCGGTATTCATACGACCGTTGGCGAAAACCCCTACCACCATATCTACTTCCCTTGGTCGGTAGGCGCTGATAAACCGCTCTATATGCTCCTCCTTAAGTCCAACCAGATCGGCATCAAGAAATAAAAGGATGTCATTTCGTGCCCGAGCGACTCCTTCGTCGAGTGCAGCTGCCTTACCGCGGTTCTCTGGAAGGGAGATTACCTGCACCCCAAAACGACTGGCCACTTCAGCGGTGCCGTCGTCGGATCCGTCGTCGACCACGATTACCTCATCTACATGCGAACAGGATACGAGGGGACGGAGAACAGCGCCAATTCGACAGGCCTCGTTGTATGCTGGCACCACCACGGAAACATTCATCAGACCAGAATTAGGACCGCCCAATCAGAGATGTGAATCACTTTATCACTTATTCTACCCTTTCAGCACGCGAAAGTCAATCTTTCCGTTCGAGGAAGGCAATCCCGAAGGGGATGAGATGACAAGACCAGTACTTATAATTATCTCCTATGGTAATGGTGACTGAGTTCAAGAGTAGTCAAACCACGAGTGAAGATCCAGAAGGAGCTCCCTGAGACTGCTCATCTTCCTTCCCGTAACTGGAAGCGATGTGGTGAACATGTGACCATAGCTCTTGTGTAAGATACGATGATCGGTGATGATCACCACACCGCGATCGCTCCTTGTTCGAATCAGCCGGCCAGCCCCCTGGCGCAACTTAAGAATAGCCAGTGGAACGGAAAGCTCCAAGAATGGGTCCCTCCCCTCGTGTGCTAGACGCTCCCCCAAGGCAGAGAGCACGGGGTCGGTGGGGACGGGAAACGGAAGCCGCGTAATGACAAGCACTTCCAGGTCCTTCCCCGGAAGATCCACCCCCTCCCAGAAGCTGTCCGTGCCAAGGAGAACCGCACCCCCATCGCTGCCCCTGAACCGCTCAATTACTTTGCTGCGGGGGCCATCTATCCCCTGGGCAAAAACGGGCAGGTCCCTTCCGATACACGCATGGACGGCGCGTAGGAGAAGGTAAGAGGTGAAAAGGACCAAGACTTTCCTCCTGGTCTCCCTCGCTACCCGACTTACAAGGGAGGCGATCGCCTTGGCATACACCTCGTTTGGACCGTCGA
>Ga0209986_10001536_pt1 | contig 22001 bp, 28 predicted proteins | sample BlataG_FD_183168 | JGI IMG/M metagenome (GOLD analysis project Ga0209986, IMG submission 183168) | Deep subsurface microbial communities from Black Sea to uncover new lineages of life (NeLLi) - Black_00105 metaG (SPAdes) (version 2) | ecosystem: Environmental > Aquatic > Marine > Oceanic >... | reverse complement strand
TAGGTGAGTGGAGGATGAATATGGTAACAGAACAGGATAAAACCCTGGAGGCAGTTCAACTTGCTATCCAGATGGAAATTGATGGCAAGGAATACTATCTGAAAGCCAGCCAGGAAAGTAGTAATGAGCTAGGTAAGAAGCTGCTGGAGTCGTTAGCCACAGAAGAAGACACTCACCGGCAGAAGTTTGAGGAGATACACAGTGCTATACGAAGTAAAAAGGCTTGGCCCACGACTGATTTTCAGCCTGATGGAGGCAAAAGACTGAGAACCATATTTGCCAGGGCGACTGAGGAGATAGGCTCCAATATAAAGGCTCCTAACACTGAGCTTGATGCCATACAAACAGCCATGGATATGGAAAATAAGACCCATGATTTCTATAAAAGCCAGGGGAAAAATGCTACCTATGATACTGAGAGAGACTTCTATGAGGCCTTGGCTGCCGAAGAAAGGGAACACCATCTAATTCTCTTTGGATTACTACGAGTACCTCAAAGACCCAGCAGGGTGGTTTGTCAAAAAAGAGCATCCTTCCCTGGATGGTGGTTAAATTTAAGAACTAGATGTCATCCTTAATTAAACAGAGGGAGAAATGAATCTTAAGGCTTTATATAAGTTAGGTTACGGCCTGTATGTTGTATGCTCAAGAAAAGGAGACAGGCTCAATGGGCAAATCGCTAACACTGTGTTTCAGATAGCTTCTGAGCCGCCAACAATTGCCGTGAGCATCAACAAAAATAATCTTACCCACGAGTTTATCAAGGAAAACAAGGTGCTGGCGGTCTCAGTCCTCTCCCAAGATACACCCCTCTCTTTCATCGGTCACTTCGGCTTCAAGTCAGGCAGAAACATAGATAAGCTTGAGGGCATTAATTATAAAATAGGTGAGACCCAGGCTCCAGTGGTTACTGACAATGCCCTGGCTTATCTGGAAGCCAAGGTAATTCAAGAAGTAGATGTAGGAACCCATACTATTTTTGTTGCTGAGCTTGTAGGGGCAGATGTCATTAAGGAAGGCGAGCCTATGACCTATGCCTATTACCATCAAGTCAAGCGGGGCACCACACCCAAGACTGCTCCCAGTTATGTTGAGGAGAAAAAGCTAGAAGTTATCAAAGCACCAAAATACAAATGTACCGTTTGCGGCTATGTCTATGACCCAGAACTGGGAGACCCCGATGGCGGCATAAAACCGGGCACGCCCTTTGAGGAAATACCAGATGACTGGGTGTGTCCCGTCTGTGGGGCGGCTAAGAGCGAGTTTGAAAAGATAGAATAAAGGGGGTGATATAAAATGAAGCTGGACAACAAGACAGCCATTGTGACTGGAGCTAGAAGAGGTATAGGTCGCACCATAGCCTTAGCTCTGGCTAAAGAGGGAGCTAATGTTATAGTAAGCGACATCAGCCAAGAGGATTGTCAGAAAGTAGTTACTGAAATTGAAGGCCTTGGCAGAAAAGGGCTGGCACTAGAATGCAATGTAACTTCTAGGGCTGAGGTAGAAGACATGGTGACAAGAACAGTGGCAGAATTTGGCAAAGTGGATATACTGGTAAATAATGCCGGGATTATAAGCTTTAAGCCTTTCCTTGAACTGACAGATGAGGATTGGGATAATACCCTGAACGTGAATCTTAAGGGTCAGTTTCTCTGTGCCCGGGCCGTAGCCAAAGAGATGGCTAAGAATAAGTGGGGCCGCATTATCAACATTGCCTCGATCTCTTCGGGAGGGTGTGGCATTGCCTTTCCTTTAATAGCTCACTATACGGCGTCAAAGGGCGGTGTTATGGCTCTAACTGAGGCACTAGCGGTGGAGCTCACACCACAGGGGATAAATGTCAATGCTATTTGCCCTGGGGCGATAGACACCGATATGGTTAAAGGAGTTAAAGAGAGCGGTCAACTAGAACGGCTCCTAGTCAGAATTCCCAAGGGCAGACTGGGGCAACCAGAAGACATCGCTAACTTGGCCGTGTTTCTGGCATCTGACGAATCCGACTATATAAGTGGTGCTGCCATAGTCATCGATGGCGGTTGGCTAACCACTTAATAACCTATTACCAGTAAGTAAATCCAGGAAAGGAGGTAGAAAACATGACAATGCAAAAGCAGGTCTACAGGTGTAATGTTTGTGGCAATATCGTTGAGGTGTTGCATGCTGGGAAGGGAGAACTGGTCTGCTGCGGACAGCCAATGGAGTTGCTCCAGGAGAAAACAGCCGATGTTGGTCTGGAAAAGCATGTGCCCGTTGTTGAAGCAACAGATAGAGGAATAAAAGTCAAGGTTGGCGATGTTCCCCACCCCATGGAGGAAAAGCACTACATAGAGTGGATTGAGGTAATCACTGACGGTGGGAGTTACCGGAGGTTTCTCAAGCCGGGAGATAGGCCGGAAGCAAAGTTTGAAATTGGAGCACAAAAGGTAGTCGCCAGAGAGTATTGCAACATCCACGGCTTGTGGAAGTCTGGTTAAGAGATTCTAAAGCCAAGCCCAGGGAAACAAAATAAAGGAGGGAGGTTGACCGGTCAACTAGGACTGCTGATATGCTCCGAGCCGACATCAAAGTCGAGCAGGAGGTGGCTACTGAATATGACCGCAGCGCCAGGGAGGTTGAGGAGGCTAACCTGAAAGAGCTTCTCCTTCGCATAAGGGACCACGAAGTATACCATACTGAGGTCTTTAGTGACCTGCTAAAGGAAGAGGAGAAGACAAAGTAGGACATCATTAGATGTTAATTTCCCTGTGGCTAGAGAAGCAGAATACATGACCTATAAATTCGACAGGAGGTGTTAGAGAGGTGTCTATTTCATTTTCTGGCAACGAACTTATCAACATAGCCATTGGTATCGAGAGGAGGGGAATTGCCTTTTACGATATCATGACCAGGTCAACCAAGAATACCACCGCTCGTGATGTGTTTCAGTATCTAGTCGACATGGAACGACAGCATATTCAGATTTTCCAGGGTATGCTCGGCGAAGCCGATAAATACCAAATTCCAGAGACTTATGCTGGGGAATATGCTGCTCATCTTCAGGCACTGGTTGACAGTGCTGTTTTCACTGATGACATGGTCACCAGCGAAATGGCAACTAAGGCAGGTAGTGATATTGAGGCTCTAGAACTGGCTATTAGTGCTGAAAAGGATTCAATTTTATTTTACTATGGGATGAAAGAAATGATGCCCCAGCGAGCGCAACCGACGGTAAATAAGATAATAGCTGAGGAAAAATCGCACCTGAGGCAGCTCTCTGAGCTAAAGAAGAAGCTAGCTGACATTTAATCACGGTCATCAGAACCTGCTAGAACAATACCTACGGGGTGAAATTAAGGAGGGAACGCTAAGCATCGGACAGGTCGTAGATTACAAGAGCTGAAAAGCTTGACCAACCAGAAATATCTCCTGATATGAAACTCAAAGATGTCTTTCTGCTAGCCGCTAACCGCGAAAAGGCTTCCCATGAGTTCTATCTCGGCCTCGCTAGGACCCATCCGGCTGGAAAGGTTAAAAATAATGCTTGAAGAGCTAGCATCACAGGAACTAGAACACAAGCAGAGGGCGGAACACTGTGAGATATTCCTAGCTCAGCAAGGAGCCTGCCTTCTATTATCCAGTGTAGCTTCCTGTTGAACGATTAGCCGAACTGTATTGTCTGGAGTAACGCCTACCTCGGAGTTGAATTCAGGTAATATAACTACCAAATCCGCGAAGAGAATGAAAACAATCCAAACCCTGGATAGTAGAACAATTAGTTAACTACTAGCAAATTTAGGGTAATATAATTACCAATGACTGACCAAGCTGGATTCGAACTTCTACTCCCCCTTTATTCATTAGCAACCTTTGCTGTATCAGGCTTCAAGCGAGAGCTTAAACACTTGCAATTGTGGAAGTACCCAATGCTAATCTGAAAAACATCCGGCTGGAGAGAGATCACCTCAAGCCGATCTACATCGCACTAAAATCATTTTTCGCAACCTTAGAGAGCGGCGGGCTTTGGCGGTGCTGCTCCGCTAGCTTTGGTCAACGAGACATTTCCACCAGTGAGCTATCACGTCTCATTTGAGCCAAGGATATTTGGCGACCCCGCGGGGAATTAAGTTCGGCCTAAGATGCAAGCTGCACCTTCCAGCCAGTTTGCCAAGATACTGGAAGCTGCAAATGAATTATCTTGATGTCGGGTGAAAATCAGAACCTTTCTTACCCTCAGTATTGTAGCGGGGCTTAGCTACCTGGACAAGCGACGAAGAGTCAGCGAGGGATGCCATACTCTCTTTTTATTTAATGTTAAACGAATTTATGACGTTGTTAAAACTCTCTTCATACATACGATAAAACTCCTCTTGAGATGAATATTTGAAAATGTAAGCCGTTCCATTGGCGAAGAAGGCTACCTGTCTCAGTTTCCAGGTAGGTATTCCAGAGAGTATATCGTACCCATCTATATTATTTACCGAGATTGTAGTCTCATCTAAGATTGGTATACCCGACATCTCCAATCCTTGCTTGAATTCATTTTTAACTTCTTCTAAATCAGTGGCTGATTTTACTATTAATCCGATTTCCACTGAAAATTGTCCGTTCTTAGATATTTTCTTTTCGAAAGATACGACTTTTTTAATATTTTTATCTGGGAAGTCGTCTTCTTCAACATGTAGTTCCCAACCACCTGGATACTCAAAACCATAGCCGAGTTTATCGTCATAGACATACCCCTGGGTTGTTAGCACTCCTGGTACTGGTTCTGTTGGGGGTGTTGGGGGTACAAATGGTGGTTCCGATGCCTGTCTTTCTGTACATGAGCAAATAGAAGAGGCAAATATTGCTATTGCCAAAATTCCAAAAAGTAATTTTTTATTTTTCAACGCAACCCCCTCACTTCAGGTATTTCAATCAACTATTGATAAGTTAAATAAAGAAAATATCTTGCCAAGTTCTGGCTCTTGCAAGTATCCCGTTACGGAAATAGATTCTTCTCTTGATGTATAGTCTCCGGTCTGGGCATTTTCTAAAGCCTTGACTATTATCTGGGTATTAATGGTCTCACCAGGATTAAGCGTCATGTAACCTTTAGGATACTCATACTCTACAAATTCAGGTGGGTACACGCCACCTAGGGTAAGGCGGATTTTGATGGGTTCGTCTACTAATGATTTAAGCGTTACTGGTAAAGTGACAGACTCACCTTTTCTCACCGCAACGAAACCCTCTGGTATAGGCAGGTTCCCTTCCCTTTCAGACGGATAATCTACATCGATAGTACAATAATCAGAGACACGGGGAAACGTTACAGTAATCTCATCAGGCACATCAGGGGTTTTCTCTGGCGTTCCAGCACAGCCTACTAGAAGGCTTGCCATAAAAGCCAAAACCACAACACCAAGAGCTATGATCTTTTTCATTGTTTTCCCTCATTTTGCATCTGTCCAGATTCAGAAAGGGCATTCACTCCCCGAGCCGGGGGGGAAAATCCGAAGTTTCCTTAATTTTTGCTTCATTATATCAAAAGTAAATGGAAAGATGGATGGCATCCTCTTGACATCTCCTCCTGCTTCTGGTAAAATAGAAGCAGTCAGGAGAAGGAGGTAAAATGGTTATAAATCTTGAGCAGGAGCAGAAGTCTTTAGAGGCAGAGATTAAAAAGCTCGAATTGCAAATAGCTCCCCTTCACAAAGAGCTACAGGAACGCCGTGAGCGGCTGTTTCACGTAAAGGCTCTGCGGGCAGCAAAAACTGGGAACTCTATCGCCTCCGTGTCTGCCAAGGTTAAGAGGGGCATCTGGTCAGAGTTGTGCAGGCAACATGGTTGGTATATTGGAGGGGACAGCGCTCACAGGGTCGTGCGAAGGCAAGATGGTAAGCTTCACAGCTCTATTCCGCACAAATGCGACTATGACGGTAAGACGTATCCTTGAGGCATCCGACTCGCTCCCCGAGCAGGATTCAAACTGTTGGTGATTCCCTGCACATTGTAGCCTTTGCTGTATCAGGCTTCAAACAAGAACGTTAACACCGGCAATCGTGGAAGTGAGAAATCTTACTCCCAAAATCATCCCAAATGGAGGGGGAGACCGCTTAAAAGTCGATCTACATCAGCACCAAAACGTCATCCAAATACAAAAAGCGCTGGCGGCAGAAAGCTAGCGTTGGTAAGTTTCTGACTGGAGACGGGGGAGAGTTGAACTCCATCCTACCGAAATACTCTTGGTCTGGCCAGGGAAAGACGAGCCTTGGCAGTAGGATTCTTAAATTCATAGTCAATCAAAGACCAGCCCCGCTGGAGCGTTCTGTAAGGAATCATGGTGACAAAATACTAAGACGACGCGAAAACTATTATTCGTGGATTGTGTTATTTAAAATTGATGCTACAAGAAATGTAGTAGAGAGTTTGTTGGTGGAAGCAGTGGGTCGTTGTTCATAGTTATGATTTTTGGGGCCTTCACTTCGTTTTTGGCAAGACACTTTATACAGTACGCTTGCATGGATGAACTTCCTTTTGTCGCTTTTAGTATGGCCGACAGAATATTATTCTTTAATGTCAGCTATTAGGGCAGTCAGATTCAGCAACTGCGGCTACACTAAACATGTAAAATGTTTATTTCCTATTTTGCAGAATCATGTTACAATTTTTATCACAATACATTAGCCAGTAAGTAAGCCACATCAGATACTGTGGCAATAATAGGCTAATATGGACACGGACATATATTCTCCACTATATTTATCTAGCCATGCTCTTGTGATCGGCATAAATGAATATCAGCATGCTTCTCCATTGGGCTATGCGGTAAATGATGCAGAGGCAACGGCCCAACTACTTATTAACGAGTTTGGCTTTCAGAAGAAGAATGTAATCTTACTCAATGATGCAAATGCGATTAGAACTCGCATCATTGATTGCTTCCTCTCGTATGTTAGTAAGACGGAGTTTGATGACAGGATAGTCTTTTTCTTTGCGGGACATGGTCACACTGTTTCTGGCCGCCGAGGTGAGGTTGGATTCCTAGTACCCTATGATGGCGATCCGCACATTCTATCGACGCTTATAAGATGGGATGAACTAACGAGAAATGCAGAGCTGGTCCCCGCTAAGCATATTCTCTTTGTGATGGATGCATGCTACGGCGGACTTGCCATCACACGTTCATTAGCACCGGGTAGTATGCGATTTCTCAAGGACATGCTTCTACGCTATTCTCGCCAGGTACTCACCGCGGGTAAAGCTAATGAAGTCGTAGCTGATGCTGGTGGTCCAATACCTGGTCATTCCATTTTTACTGGACATTTTATTGAGGCTCTCAAAGGTAAAGCATTGAGCAATAGCGGAATAATCACTGCTAATGGGGTAATGGCATATGTCTACGAACGCGTTGCTAGAGACCAACATTCCCAACAAACCCCTCACTACGGGTTCATTGATGGCGATGGAGACTTAATTTTCAAAGCCCCAATCCTCAACGCACCTGAAAAGGAGGAGAAGAAGGATGAAGACGTGCTCATTGCCGTTCCTTCCTCTATGCCAATGACAAATATACAAGCATCGGGAAACGTAACAGATCTGACAAAGGAATATCTTTCAGATACTCGTTATACAATTAAGCTTCATGATCTAATTGTTCAAAAACTTCGAGAGGTCCTACTTCAAACATCTGAAGATAATTTCGCAGTTCAAGGTATCAACTGGTCACTTGAGGAATTTCAACGCCGCCTCAAGGGGTACGAGCAGATAGTTGATGATTTACAACGTATATTATGCTGTGTTGCCTACTGGGGAAAGCAGGAGCATTTGCCGGCACTCAAGCTTGCAATCACGCGTATGACAGATCGGCTTGAACCCAAAAGTGGTCTTGCTGTTTGGCAAGCTCTGCGTTGGTATCCGATTATCGTTCTCCTTTATAGTACTGGAATCTCAGCTTTAGCATCTTATAGATATGACAATCTAGCTGCAATATTGTTAACCAGAATCGGATCCTCTAGATCCACGAAGGCATCTACCGAACTTACCCTTGCAATTGGTGAAGCCATCCTAGACCTTGAGAGGACTCATGGGTTCAAACAACTCCCAGGCCATGAACGCCAGTACGTCCCTCGTAGTGAATATTTATTTAAATTACTTCAGCCAATGTTGGATGACCTATTATTCTTAGGGCGAGATTATGAGCAAAACTTCGACCGGTTTGAGGTTCTACTGGCCTTAGTACATGCTGATTTGGAGTTAATCGAGACTTCACGTGTCTGGGGCCCTATAGGAAGGTTTGGTTGGAAATTCCACCATTATGATACAAATCCGTTGAAAGACATTATAGCCGATGCAAACAGACAGAAAGAATCATGGGGTCCACTGCAAGCGGGGCTATTTGGTGGAGATTACTTTCGGTTTGAAAAAATCAGTAGTGAATATCTAAAACTTGTCTCTGGTCTGTCCTGGTTCTAGTCATAATCAATTAATATATCCTTCTGCAAGTTGCGATTTGTTAGTAATGCGGCCTTATCTCCTGAGCTTACTTATTCCTCCTAGACAATACTCCCGAATTTATGCAAACAGCCCTAAAACAACTTCAGCTATAACTGGCCAAACGCCCCGATCATGAAATTGTGGAGGTAAAAAAATATGCAAGATATTAAGCAGAAAACGGATGCGAAGGAAGATCCTGTTGTTGAACAATTCTGCTCGACCCTGGCAAATGTAGCACTGCAAGTAGCGAGGAGATGTAAGCATGAAGAATTCAAGAATACACTTACGCCAAATCCACCGATGGACGGGGAGATCACTTAGTTGTAGCGAAAGCTTCATTTCAATAAAAAACGCTAGCGTTTTGCCGCTAGCGTTGTTACTACTAATTGGTGGAGGCGGGGGAGGGTCGAACTCCCCGTCCAGAAGAAGGTTGCCAGAATATCCTACAAGCTTAGTCAGCTCCTCTTATCTCATCTAGCTTTCATCTGCTGACCGAATCCAGCTAGACCAGCCGATTCTTTCTTAGCCAATCCCTATCGACATCAGGATTGGAGCACCTCGACTTTGTGACACCCAATCCCAACCCGCCGAGGAGAAGTCAGGTTGGATGTGCAGCTTTAATTAAGCTACATTAAGCGAAAACAGGTTCGCCAGTTGTTTTTTGCCACTTGTTTTATGAGGTAAATGGCACCTCAGCTTGCAATTCTGTAGGCCTTCCCCTGTCGAAGCCACGCGCCCCCGGATTGCTAACCTTGCCTTCCTATCACCTCCTTTTGACCTTCAGCGCTCGCTCTATTTCCCTTCCCGCCTCGCGGCGAGCAATAGCCTCCCGTTTATCGTAAATCTTCTTCCCTTTAGCCACCCCTAGCTCTATTTTAGCTACCCCATGTTTAATATACAGCTTAAGTGGCACCAATGTCAACCGCTGTTGCATCACCTTGCCTGCCAGGCTATCAATCTCTTTCTTGTGGAGCAAAAGCTTGCGAGGTCTGGTGGGCTCGTGAGTATTATAGCTGGCAGCATCATAGGAGGCAATGTGACTGTTATATAGCCAAAGCTCCCCATTTTCTGGCTTGGCATAGGCATCACGCAAGTTCACCTTGCCCTCCCTGATTGATTTAATCTCAGAACCCTTAAGCACAATGCCCACCTCAACCATTTCCTGAATATGATAATCGTGATAAGCTTTACGATTAACAGTTATCGTTCTGAAATCTTTTGCCATAGGGAAATTTTACCATTGGGACCGTCCTTTGTCATTGCGAGGAGCAGAAGCGACGAAGCAATCTGGTTGTGCAGTAATCCATAATGTTCTGCATGATATCTTGTAAATCCTCTCCCTTGATGGGAGAGGATTAAGGTGAGGGTGAATTACAAGGAATTTTGCGGTTAACTATATGTTAAGGAGGGAGCACTTACATGAACCGCGCTGATAGACTTTACTTATTTATAACCGTTTTCCTGGTTATTGCCATAATAATTGGCGGTGTGATGCTAGCAATAAAGCATAGCAGAAGCCAGCCTGTGGAAATCGTTTTATCTCAAACTATGCCTCCTGAGCCAAGTGGCGAGGTTTATATCAGCGGCGCTGTGGCTAATCCCGGCATTTACTCTTTAAAAGAAGATGACACCATACAAGCTCTTCTCTCAGATGCTGGAGTTGAACCTGACGCCGACCTCAGCCATATTAAAATTTACATTCCACGGGAAGGTGAAAAACAATCCCCTCAGAAGATAGACATTAACCGCGCAGAAGCCTGGCTTCTTGAAGCCTTGCCAGGCATAGGTGAAAGTAGAGCCCAGGCTATTGTAGATTACCGCAATGAAAATGGCCCCTTTAAGCGCATCGAGGACTTGCTCCGGGTCAAAGGCATTGGCGAGGGGACATTTAACAAAATAAAAGATTACATAACTGTGTCAGATTAAAAGCTATTGCTTTCTTCGCTCTTAGCTCCTTCACACTAACTAGAAAACCCCCCTAAACCCACTGGCTGGGCTATACAAATGCTGAAGTATTTCTAGGTTGCTCTACCCAAGTAGCTGAACTACTCATCAGGCATCTAAAGCTTTCCTATTCGGAATACCTTTGTGCCACAAAGAGAACAGACACCTTGAACTGCTGGTCTATTATTTTTGAGTGTAACTTGCCTGGGGTTCCTTATCACTACCTTCGTTCTGCACTTCATACAATAAGCTGTTGCCATATTACCCTCCTTATTCAAGATTTCCCATATTTCTACCACTAGAGCAACGCCATGTCAATAGGACTTAGGTCACCCCGATCCGTGAATTCTATCAGGATGCAGCCACGACTTAGGTGTGATAAATTATCACCGAGGAGGTGATAATGAGGCAGAAAAACAAAGTCCTGGGTGCAGAGATAGTAGGCGGTTTACGAGAGGCATCAACTCCATGGGCTGGTGCCTCTCTGCTTATTGAGTTATTTCGTCGTTCTGGCCTGGACGCAATAGCGAACAGGGTGCTGCCAGTCAAAGGTTCAGTCAAGGGGCTTAAGCAAGGGCAAACCGTGGAGAGCTTTGTATTGTTAAGTGCTCTGGGTGGCGATTGTATTGACGATATGGAGAGATTACGAGAGGATGAAGGGCTGGAGGTATTGCTCGGCTATCGCCCGCCAGCTCCAGAGACAGCACGGCAGTGGTTGGACAAGTTCCATGACGAGACACTGATGATAACCCAGCCACAGCAAGGCAGTTTCATACCATCAGAATCGAAACCTTTAGTCTCTTTGAGAGAAGTAGAGCGACGAGCCATATGGGCTTATGTTGAGGCAGTTCATCCAGGGTGGGATGTTACTCTGGATGTAGATGTCCAGCTAATAGAGACCACAAAGGAGGGAGCCCAGCATTGCTATGGAGGCTACAAGGCCTTTCAAGCCGCGAAGGTGTGCTGGGCGCAAACCATGCTAGTGCTGTCCGATGAGTTCAGGCAGGGTAATGTTTCACCATCCAGGGATATAACCCGGCTCGTAGACGAAGCCTACGAGATGCTGCCATCGGGTCCGTGGCGGGTAAAGGTGCGCTCCGATTCAGCGGGTTATCAGCAGGAGGTTTTAGACCGCTGGCACAGCCGTGGCTGGGAGTTCGCTGTCAGCGCTGATATGAGCCGAGGTCTCAAAGGAGAAATCGAAAGGCTGCCAGAGGATGCCTGGCATATGTGGAAAAACGAAAAGGATGGGGTAATAAAGGAGTGGGCTGACGTGCCCTACATACCTACTCGCCACTACGAGAGGAAAGATAGCTACCCCTACCGATATGTGGCCGTAAGGCTGCGTCGCCAGCAAGGGGAGCTCTTTGGGGATGGCACAAGCGTGCGCCACTTCGCTGTGGTGAGCAATCGCTGGGATATGGAAGGGCAAGCCCTGTTAGAGTGGCAACGAGGCAAAGCAGGCACTATTGAGCAAGTGCACCATATCCTGGCCAACGAGCTTGCGGCTGGCGTATTTCCCAGCGGCAAACATGGAGCCAACGCTGCCTGGTTAAGACTACAGGTGATCACGCATAATCTGCTCCAGCTTCTGAAAAAGGCGGCACTGCCTGAGGAATACGCCAATGCGCATCCCAAGCGGCTGCGATTTGCGGTGTTCACGGTGATGGGACGCGTCATAAGTCATGCGGGGCAGGTGCTGGTGCGCATAGCTGACCGCATACTGAAGGCACTGATGGCCCCAGCGCGAGCAAGAATCCGGCAACTGAACTGGGATACAAGCTGAAGCCACCAAAGACAGTCAGTTTTTACGGGCTGATTTTCCAAGCTCACACCGCACAGGGTAAGCTCTTGCCCCAGCGGAGGTTTTGCCGCTTCAACAACCGACCAAACTGCCGTTAAAGAACAGTTTTCATCACTTTGCGCTTATTCTATCGCTGCCAGAAGCCAAACGCTTCCACAATTTGCGCTAGAACCCCATTTTTCTTAAAAATCCACGGATTGAGGAGTCAGGTTTTGCTCTCCAAATCCACTGGCTGAGCTATCTCAAGTTCGTTTTCTCCAATTTGCGTGTCTTAGCCTTCTTGCTCCGAACCTTGTCTTGCACCTTCCTATCACGGAATCCCTTCATGCGGAACCAGGATGGAGTACGATAACCTTTCATGATATCTCTGGTTTGGCTCAGTAATAAAACTCCTTTCGAAACTCACCTGCTGAGCTCTATCAACCCTTCTTAAGGTAGAGCATAGCTCACAATTCTTTGACTGGAATAACAGTTAAGGTCTCCACGGTATAATCGGTCGCAAAGCCGGTCTCCATCACGAAATTCATTGCCGCGCTTACATTAGGAGCCTCGAAAACAATTAACCCATCATAGCGCCCAAAAGTAAGATAAACATTATAGATTGTGATGCCTTGCGGAGCCCTAAGTTCTTTCAGATAACTGATAGCTTCTCTTCCTTTTCCTTTCGGGGATAAAAGTGTTACGAATAACATGTCTCTTCTCCTCCTTCCCAAATCCGCTGGCCGGGATACTTATTAGACAAAGTATACATTGTAATCATAGCACTTGCTGAATTGAAATTACACTCTTCATTTACGATGCCAGCAAGTTCAGGCTTGCTCTAAGTCAAAGGCATCGGAGGGGGGACATTTGACAAGATAAAGGATTACATAACTGTTTCAGATTAGAAGGCTCCTGCTCTTTGTTTTTTTGCTCTTAGCCCCTTCGTATCGGTTGGAAGGCTTCTCCGAATCCACTTAGGCAGACAATAGCAAATGTACCAAGTTTTCGCCTGGCCCGGCCTCAATTATACTAGCCAAGTTCGGCACTCCTTATTTCAGAAACTTGTCAATGTTAAGCGCCTTTAAAAGCTTAGCGTAGATTCTCCTCATAGTATCAAGCTCTAGCTTACCAATAAAGTATTGGTCAGGCATTTCACGGGCTTCCACGCAGTAAATTTGGTCAACCTTAGCAACCGAATCCTTATCCAACTCAGGACATTCAAGTTTGGGAATTTCGACATGAAATTCATATCCAGGCCGTCTATGCTCCGCACCTGTGACTGGTATAATCAGCACTGTGCCTCGTAAGGTAATGCTGGGATTACTGATAATAAGCGCAGGGTGCTGCTCAGCAAATGTCCGCTGCCCGGATGAAGGAGCACCAAAATTGAACCAATACAACTGGCCCCATTCTTTTTTAATCCGATAAGTAAATTGGTGTCGGCGAATATGATGAGGAAACGGCATATATTTATAAAATCCTATCCAGACCAAAAATCAAGAACTGCTAAGCCTAAAAGCTGCACGCTGCCGGGAGAGCATTTGCTTAGCAGTCTCTATATTCTCATTAGTAGGTTCTTCTAATGCTTGCTGAATGGTTTTTGTATGCTCAGGGCTAAGTGGTTGTGTTAACTCTCCCTTGAACTCTTCTAACACAGCATTCAAAAAAGCTTCACCAACTTCTGGCTTTGCCAAAGCGCGTGTGAAGTCAATAGGTTGCATAAGCTCCAAGCCCTTTACTATTTCCAGGCTATATACATACTCCAGTAAGGTCTCTTGAGAAGCTTCGCCAAATATAAAGATTACCCTATCAGCTATTTCTTTGACCGGCTCAGGCAAGGATGGTGTGAATCTCGGACTTTCTCCAGCGTAAAACAAGCTATAAGGGCGTCCATCAATAACACGCTCCATTGGAAGTCGCACAACCTCATGTCCCTCTAATTTTGCTAGTCGCGGTTCGAAATCAGTGAGAGGGTAGGGACCATGCTTATACCAGATATATGTTAAATCGGATGATTGTCTTCCTGTAGCCTTGAAGTATTCATAGTCAATCAAGAATAGCAACTTAGCTAGCGAAACTGTCAAAATACCCTTTCGCCGTGTATCAGTATGTGGGGCTATTTTGCTTACTAGATAACTGATAAGGCGGTCTGTCTGGTCAAACTGCAAATTTCCCTCTCTTTGGTAGTAGAGCTACCAAAAGTATAAACTAACTTCCTCCAATTATCTTAATGCCTTAGATAACAAAGGTCAAGAGATTCCCTCTCCAAATCCGCTACTGGGCTTAAGCATGATGCCATTTAGGCAATCTGGGCTCAACGAAAATTTCCATTATCGGCTCCCATATCTATCGGTGAAAGTTACCTCGTCTAGTTTTCTCCTTGTCTTTTGGCAAGATTCTGCCGGGTGACCTATGACGATAACGGAAAGGAGTCTCTCATCTTCAGGAACATTAAGAACCTTCTTTGCACTAGCTTCATTTCCGCTACCATAAGTCCCAATCCAGCAGGCTCCGAGACCCAGGGAATGGGCCTCAAGAAGCATATTCTGCGTTGCTGCTGCTCCATCTTCGACAGGGTGGCTTGAACCTCTTGCTCTTGGATTTACGGTTACTGCAATCCCGAGGGGAGCCTGCGAAAGAAATCTCCCCCAAGTCAATGTGTCCGCCAGCTTTTCCCTCATCTCCTGACTTCGTAAAACTATAAACCTCCAAGACTGACTGTTATTCGCGGACGGTGCCCATCTGCCTGCTTCCAGAATCTTGTTTATTTCCTCTTCGGAGACGGGGTCTGGCTTGTATTTCCTGATGCTCCTTCTAGTCTTAATTACTTCAAGAATATCCATAGACATTCACCCTCCAAATCTGCTGGTTGGGCTATACAAATGCTGAAATATTTCCAGGTTGCTCTATCCAAGTAGCTGAACTACTCAACAGGCATCTAAAGCTTCCCTACTCGGAATACCTTTGTGCCACAAAGAGAACAGACACCTTGAACTGCTAGTCTATTATTTTTGAGTGTAATTTGCCTGGGGTTCCTTATCTCTACTTTCTTTCTGCACTTCATACAATAAGCTGTTGCTATGATAACCTCCTTTATCGAGAAATCTTTGATTTCTCATATATTGTTGCTATAACAGTGAAGCTATGTCAATAGAGCCAAAGAACATTTGAGAAAGGATTGGGCTTTCTAGGGTAAGAGTAACAATCCGCCCTATTGTTGGACTTAGTGGGTGTCTGCACTTAGATTTTAACTTTTCTCTCTTATTCTCTTCAAACCTCTGTTTTGCAAATACTGCAATAGAGGCCATAGCATCTCTCTCTTTACGGCTGCCTCCGGCGATTCATAGACCCCTAAATCTTCAACAAGAAACTCAGGTGATACCAATAGGTCATGCTCACCATCCCAATCAGTTTCGAGCTCAATACCTTTCTCGTAAATACCCATCTTTTTCTCTTTCATGACCTCAAACAATTCCTTATCATATGAAAATTCTACCCCTATCCACTTACTATTTAGATATATGTCCACCCAAGTATGCGCTGGTATAACTTTTGGCGTGAACCTATAACCGATCTTTCCCATCAAACCCTTCATTACCTCTTTCTTAATTGAGGCAAAATGATACCTCGCCGGGATATTCACTACTCTCAGCATCGCCACCAGCGCCGTAGCTTTACTCACACAATATCCCGTCCTCCTTTCGATCACAGTGGATGCTCTTTCCAACTGGGGGGTGAGTGCAAACTTAATCTCGTCCCTCACAAAATAGAAAATCTTTATCGCTGCTTCTTTCGGCGTTGTTGAATCACCAATAACTTCTTTGGTAGTTTCTCTGACTACTTCAGAATCTAGATCGATTAACTCTGTACTTCTCAAATGTCTCTCCATTCCCCTTGGCACCTGCCAGAGCGCATCTGGTCTTACTTTCATATTCCAATCTCCTTTTGTTGTTTCCTTGTACTTAGTCATATTAATTCCTCCATACAGATATTATTCTGAATCTCTTTATTTCAAGCGTCCCCAACCTAATTGCGTATAACAGCCATACACATGAACTATCGATTCGTCCAATCCACTCTTCTGAGACAAATTGTAGTTTCTGCTTCAGTGACTGTCAATCCTACCAATTTGCTCGGAGCTATAAAAAGATGAACCAAAAATGACATAACGCTCTCTGAGAAAATTGAACACTTCGTCAAAATGTTACCTCCCTAAATCCACTGCTGGGCTACTTCTTTTCAAGCCTTTGAAATAGGTCTTTGGCGCTGGTACAAAGCTAATACATTGGCGTAAATTCAGGTATGGAGGCCATAATTACCTCTTTATCTTCCTCCAGCATATCTTTCCAATGAAACCCTCCGAACTCATCTGACCCAACGGGCTTATACCATACCTGAGTCCGAGGGTCAGCCAAAACTTTCTCCAATTCTTTCTCTTTGTCTTCAAGCGAAAGGGTATCCCATTCCGCAAGTAGGTCACGCGCCGATTCTGGGTTCACAATGACCCGCTCGCCCACGTTAGGTAGACGGCGCGATGTCTCGACACGGATTTCGATTTGCGTCCCTTCTGGCGAAGCAAGAGTGACCGTCTCTCCCTGAGTGATGATCATCGCCGTTATCGGCAGTCCAACGCCTACCAGCAGCAAAAATACGCCAACCCCAACGACCAATCTCTGGATTCCTTTTCTGCCACCAGCTATCTTTGCACCGAATTTAAGAAGGTTGCCACCTACCACTAACATAACAACCACAACTCCCCAAAAACCGGGATCACTTACATGAAGCAACATACTAAATTAGTCTACCTCCAAATCCGCTGACTAGGCTATTGAATGTTTTTAGCAGTCGTGTCTCTCCTTCAGACGGATGCCACATAACGGAGATGTTTTGCTACGATGAAATTCCTCTATTTGCTCTGGAACGGCATCTCGAAGAATAGCCAAAATGATGTAGCCTACAAAGCCCCACCGGCGGCTCTCAGGTATTTCGTTAAAGTCATCTTTTGTCACCCGCCCATGTTTTACAAAATAGTGGTATGTATTCACAATGTCTCTTTTAAGAGGTGTGGATGGTCTAGGCTCCCCTGTGCTCTTTAACAGCCTTACCTCGGTAGCCGTTACTTGGCTCACTGTATTAGGTTTTCGCTGTTGAATAGTATAGACCATTCTCCCTTGGAGACTCCTTACCCTCTCCCAAAGTTCAAGGTCAGTTAGTGCCTTCATAGGTTTCTCTCTAAATCCGCTGCTGGGTTATCTAATCCAAATTATACACTCACCCAGCTCTAAATAGAAGATGTCATAAAGGGAATAGCTATCTTGAAACAGTCTTAGACCAATTCCATCGCTAAAACCAAAGGGAATAGTGAGGTTTGAGGATAGTTTGAGGCTTTATCGTAGGCTTGAAGCCACGGCTTCCACACCGATAGGTCATGCTGGTCACTGGTATGCAGTAGGTAGAAAGCAGCAGCTAGATGCGCCGTTTCAATTTGGACACCAGTGAGAAGGTAGTGCAATCTATCGAAATTCAGACTATGATTGGAAGAAGAAATCACTAGGGGCTTCGCAGCGTCTCATAGAAAGTCTCTGGTTTTGCGCCTCTTAGGCCACCAACTATACGGTCGGCTGATTCTGTGATGATTTTCCTATGTTTTGTTAGTAGCTGTGCCACCTGATTCATCTCTTTGCTGACCATCGATGAGTATTCGCTCATATAGTCTTCTGTTATGACATCAATCTGATATTCAAGTAGTTTCCCAGACGAGTAGAGGTTTTTCAGAAACCTTATATGTTTGACCTTCTTGAGCACTAGCCCCCGCTTACCCATTTGTGCCTGCATTAATTCTCCTCCAAGAATGACTAAAGGATATGCGAATTCTAGGTTAAAGTCGGCAATCCTGCGATTTTCTTCTGGGAAAATCCCACACTTACAACAAGACTCGTTGATTCCATGCTCAACTGCCCAGACTAATGAGTTGAATGTGTCATGCTGCTCCTCAAGCCCTGTTGCTATCCACTTCTCTCGGTCTCTTCGTTTAACTTTGGCAAACGAGCAGTATTGTGTTGCTACTGGTATTGTGGCAGGACTTTGGAAATAGTGATGAAACTCGAATAACCGTAGAAATGCTAGCAAGTCTGTGTAATTGTCCCCGAGCCATATTTTCAGTGGTATTCCATGGCGTTTGAGGGTTTCATCTGAAATATCAAATGGTTCAGTAGGAAAAAAAACGACGGGTTGCATATTGTTCTCGCACTCGCAGAAAAGAGACCACACTACTAGCGAAAGGTCTGAAGGGTCAGGTGTCGATATTACCGAATGGGCTAGTATGTCAAGTTCCCTTGTTTTGGCAGTAACTGGGTCTACATATGACCAGTTCGTTTCAACAAAATAATCATTTTGATTAAGAACCCTGCTCACCCGCTGCTCAATGAGGTAGCCAGAGCGAGAAATTGCCTCCTTCATTTCAGAATTGGTGACCTTTCGCCTGTCCATCGTGTTCAATTCCTTCACTGCTTATCAAATCCCTTGGTTTGCGTCCTCATCAGCCACGGCATAGGTCCTAATCGTGATTGTGTCACTTCCAGAGGAATTACTCGCTTCACCTGTGCCGCTAGCTACCTCATCATCAGGAATACTGCTATCACCAATTGAAGCACTCGTGTCGGTGATTCCTGACAACAGCAAGCCTGCTAATATCAATAGAAGAGCAGCTAAAGTGACTGGCCTCTTCACTTCCACCACCTCTTAGGTTAATTATACCCCCAATCAAGTTCAAATGGAAGGCATGCCAAGCTAAGATTTGCTTAATACAGAGCTTTCCACAAACTCGACGTTCCTCATGGCTCGGCTATGCCAACTCCGTAAACGTTATGGCTACCACCCAGAATAAAAAGCTTTGCTGGAGTTTCCAGAGGGTGCTATTACTGGAGGTGGTGAGGCTATTAGTGAGAAATATTCACAGTATTATATCAACGAGTGTGGATTTCGGTAGAATCATCGTAAAGGTCAGATGTTATGTTTAAGACGATTTTGTAGAAGATTTGGACTACTCCAGTTGCCCACAAGCTTTCTTTAGAGCAAAGCAAAAATCTTGCCTAATGAACCTCTTTTCGCCTTTTGAAGATTCTCTTTTTTGCAATCTACAATTTGCTAACCTAAATACCGTGTTTCTTAATAAGACTGAGTAATCCTTTTCTCCCAATACCTGTTTGCTTAGGGCCTAGAATTGCTGCTAATGTGCCAGGAGGAAGCGATGCACTAGTATCAGGAACGAATGTTACTCTAGCTCTACCAGGGAAAACCTTAGTCAAAGTCATTCCATGCTTTGCTCTCCTACCAGGTTCCCACCCATCTTTTCGGAGAAGCTTAATGAGTTGCCTACCACTAATAGCTGGAACAGCCATTACGCAGTGACCAACTCAGTAACATGCTGAATATGTGGCTTAACAAATACCGCTTCGTTAACTGGAGCAGTAATCCTAACATTATTTCTGGGCTTCACGCGATGGAATTTGATATTGTGCTCTTGAAAGAATCGTTCTCGTTCCCCGACATCTTCGAGCGTATTCAAATGAAGCTCTACTGCTTCCTCAAGCCTTCTTTCTGCCTCTAGGAGCGAAGACGCAAAAGTTGCTGTCCCCAATTCTTCGCAGTAAGCAGACCATCCCCTGGTTTCTTTACGAAATTCGAAAGTAAAAACCACATATCCCTCAGTATTCATTTTTCATCTCCTTTAAGTCTATAGCCTAACTACTTTGTGCTGTCCTATATTACTGTATACCTTAAATACTATGCATATAGTGTTTATTATCTATCGAGTTACTCTGACCATACGACCACATCAATATGATAGTACAATAATAACATTTGTCAATTGTCAATACAATAGCAATTGTATTGACAAATTCCTTTTATTGGCTAATCAGGAGATTTAATATCAGCTTTTTCCACTATCCCCACTCCGTCTCGGATATTCGAGGGCTTTGAGGTCTGTCGGCTCTATTATCCCAATGCCATGCTCTCACCTTTGGGGCTTCTAACTTTAGGAGTGTTAAACTCTGAATGCTAGAATAGTGTTACGTAAGAATAAGGAGGTGCAAGTTGGAAGAATCAATTGAGAGACAATTGTCTAGTATCGAAGACGGTATCACAAAGCTTATCAAGAGCCAGATAGTGACATTTAAGATAATAGCAACTAATCAAATGCTATTTTACACCACATGGGCATCCAGCGAGCCACTTGCCAGTCTCAGAGCCCGTACTAACCTTTCTTATACACTCACTTTCGGTTTGATAGCTGTACTTAGTGTGGCTATTGCCATTGCCGCGTTTGGCTACGCTGCCAATAGACCTTGGTCTATCGTCGCAGGTGGAGTCATAACAGTTGGCTGCATAGCTTTTGGCATTTACCTCTTGAGGCGAACGTATGGCCTACAAAGGTATACGCAGGAAGTGGCAGATGTACCAGAAAAGTATAAGAATATGAGTGAAGAATATGAACAAGAACTCAAGGAGTTATCAAAGTACGTGGACGCCCTGGAAGAGGAATTTGAAAAGCCATTCTCAAGCTCTAAGGATGACATCTTCTGAAGAAGCCGTGTTGCTTTCTTTCACCTCACCCTGATTTTTCTTCCTACAACAAATTCAAGTATAAGCCATATTACTAAAGGAATAAGGATTGGGAGAAGGACAACCAAAATGAAAGTTGCCCCCACTAAGGACGGCCACCATTTTGCCAAAGCACGACTTATATATCCCCAAGTCATACTGCCTATCCCAAAACCTATTAACAAGCTTCCCCAGTGCAATCTCCGTTTATACCAAGGCGGCTTGCGTTTAGGTTTATACTGACCCTTGTGATATTTTGCCATTCTTCACTCTTATTAAACTTGCTCTTACCAATGCATATGCATGTCCTTAACTGTCCCTAAACCTAATGGTCTTTAGTGCTAAGTCTCTATTTCTTTTCTCCTTTCTAACCCTCAATTATACCTCCACCCAACCTCAAATACAAAACGTACACGGCAATAGCTAGTTTGAGGCGGTCTTGGCCGGTTTTGGCTTATTCAGGGGAGATAAGCCCTGCTGCATTGCCAAATCTGTCTCGCCTAAACAATCCCCCAGTCTTCATATCCTTGGTGAATTGCCGCCAAGTATTCCCGTGAAGGTTTTATTTCCTCAAACGGTGGATTCTTAGTATATGTGATGGCTTCTATTGGGTCACCAAATTCTGTGAACACAATTACATTGATACGAGTGTAGGCCGTTGGGTACCCTTCATAATTATCGAGTGACCTCAAACACTTATCCGATATCTCGTAGATAGCACCAGGGACCTTGCTCCCTTGAGCTCTCTTGATAGTGGCAACTCCACCAGGCCATCTCCTAGACCCTCCAGCGAATACCAGCTTGTAGTTGGGCAGGTTGACTGTAAACTTAGGCTGGGCGTCAGGGCAGCGCTCTGACATTTGCTTACGATTGAGATTAGAAGCATAGGCAAAATAATACATCTCGTGCTCCAAATCCACTGGCTGGGCTAATTCATTTACTCAAAGCCTTGTTTAATTCACCGGCTAACTCTTTTAAGAAATCCTTAGTGAAGAAACCTTGCTTGATAGCCCCCTTCAGTAGGTTCAGAAGAACACTCTGCTCAAGCATGGGAGGACCCTGTCCCCATTTCATCTTGCCACCAGTTTTATTAGTTGATATCCAATAGGCAAACCACAGCACTTTACTGTGCTTTGAGGATTTTAACCATAATATCTTGGGATCATAACTTACGTTGCCCTGAACAGGGTCACTATATTCGATACGTTGT
>Ga0209986_10001535_pt1 | contig 22020 bp, 27 predicted proteins | sample BlataG_FD_183168 | JGI IMG/M metagenome (GOLD analysis project Ga0209986, IMG submission 183168) | Deep subsurface microbial communities from Black Sea to uncover new lineages of life (NeLLi) - Black_00105 metaG (SPAdes) (version 2) | ecosystem: Environmental > Aquatic > Marine > Oceanic >... | reverse complement strand
ATTTGATGGAAAAATCACTCTAATTCACGTATATTCTGTTGGCGCAAGAACAATCGTTATGCCTGAACCAACAACTATGACTCCTCCAAGTGTTCCAATCATGACTCCTGCAGATTTCTCCAATGTGGTTGATGCTGTCTGCAAGGCTGGTACCACAATTCTGGCAGATGGTGAAAGCAAGGTCAAAGCTGAGGAGGTGCAAGTTGAAACTTTGCTTAAGGAAGGTCACACTGTTCAGGAAATACTTAGAACCGCCAAAGAAGGTGAATTCGACTCAATTATCATGGGCGTCAGAGGTTTAAGCAAAATAAGAGAGATACTTCTTGGCAGCGTAAGTGATGGAGTAATTCGAAATGCATCATGTCCAGTTCTAGTGACTAGATAGATAATGTTCAAAAAATAATCCAGCACTCGTCGGTATCTGGAGCTACAGATTAAAATGGGAAGCTGTTGCATAGGGCTATGAAGGAGTAAGAAGCAGCGTGTCCTTTCTTCCTTTTCTGCAATCTTCAACGCTAAAGATATTACAGGGAAATCGCCTTTTTCTGGTTGAAGCCCGGTGGTGTAGCGGTCAAGCATGGCGGGTTCTGGACCCGCTGACGAGAGTTCGAATCTCTCCCGGGCTACCAAAAACACAACTTGCACAGTTATTTTGCGTGTAAACATTAGGAAAATGAGTAATCAGATGTTTTAAGTGATTTTCAAACGTTTTAGACAGATTAAACCCTAATTCTTTCGTTTTCTTCACCAATTCAACATCTAGATATAATACGACATTTCGTTTCTTTCTCACTTGCATTCGCAACCCCTTGCGCGCGAAGGGAGGACTGATCTCTGTTATATGTTTGGTGCTTGATAGCATCGTGGCGCGCGCGCATCTCTTGGTCTCCATAGGTTGCATTTGACACCATCGATAAGCAGCAATTTCATGAAGAGTAGTACTTATGTGTAGGGTATTTACAATTAGGCAATCGACTTTTTTCGAGCGTGCAAGGTTCGTAGCATTCCTTCAAGGGTCGCTACTCATTAGCGTTGATTAGTGAAGACTTAAATCGTATTATCTTCATTGATAGAGCTAGTCGGCGTGGTGGAGCACAAACAACACACAACCACAAAACAGGATACCACCGACACTGGCTTTGTGATCATGCAGTCTTATTGGGAACTCCACCACCTTGCCGAGCTTCGTGTCTTTCTTGCGTCAGCTTCTTCTTTAGATAGCTGACCCATGCAGCGAATTGAGCCTCAGCAAATTCTAGAGCTTCTGAATCTTTGCGAACTTCAAAAGTGAAGTCGTCTCCCTTGAGCACTGCAAATTCCTTGTCAGTAGGTCTTGATATCGAGAAATCCGAGGAAAGTTCCTCTTCTCCTACCTGTTTGACTTGTTCCTCTCCGACTGGAATTATCTTTGCTCCTTCCTTAACGATAATCCCTGCAAATTCTAGGATTGAAACAAGACTCTCGCGCAAACTACTTCGTGTGGATGGGCTCCATTGCTTGCCGACTTTGCGTTCAATTTCCAAGACGAGATCCAGTGGATCTCGGGGTTGGCCACGTGTTGCGTTCAGGAACCTTACTATCTCGACCCAAAGAGAGTTTTGCCTTATTAAACGTCGAATGAGATCTTTCGCTTCTTTTTCTCTCCCTGCCGTTAGAAACCTTGCGTATTCCTTACCTTCATCAGTCAAATTGTAAAGTCCTTTTCTCCCTGCTAGCTGAGTTAAACCTACATCACGTGATGCACTAAGAGCTTGGCTAACGTTTACCGGATGCATGGCGCATGCGGTTGCAATGTCCTTGTAAATCACCGAAGTCTTATATCCGTACATAACCTTGACGACTTTATTGATTGAGCTGATTGTTTGGAGTGGACGTGCAATTTTCATACGAGTCTGACGAACCTCAGCGCTTTCAGAGGACTTTATTCCGACTTGATTATTTTTCAATCTTGGTCACCTCGACTTAGATTTAATCCTCTTAGCATAAGATATAATTGGCACACTTATAAAAGTTTGCTAAGTACGCATCTATCGATCGGTTTAGTCGTGATCTAGCGAGGATGTGATTAGCGCACGCGGCTCTTACTGTGGATTTGGACAGCAAAACTAATTATATCGAAGAATGAAGATTAAGCCATCAAAGGTGAGATGAATGGAAAAGTGCGCTATTGTGTGGAGTGTTGGAAAAACCGATCCATCCATAAATGAAGACACGAGAGAAAGGAGAAATGTTACACTTCATAAAGAGTTTTTGGCGAAACATGGGACTGTGTTCTGGAGTGCAGGATGGGAACGATGCTACACAAAGGAAGGACTTGTGGGATACTTGTATGTTGCAGGAGAAGGTGTTAAGCATAAGTTGAAAATCGAGAAAATAATAAGGCGTGAGGATATGTTGGAAAACGACAAGCGTTTTGTTCCAGAATGCAGAGTTTCTGGTCTATCAAATAGAATTCCTACGTGGATAAAAATAATCAGTATTGAAGATCTAAGGGAATTGGTTGATCCGTCAACAATGAGAAAATGCAGAAACGGAGAGCCAATCGGAAATGGTGATTCAAGTAAGGCAGCTTCGGCATTGCAAAGTGCAGTTCGTATCCTTGACGAGAACTGGGAGTAAACGGTACTTCGTGTGATTATACTCGTCTTCACCAATGACTGTGAGCTCGAATTACGCCCACTTTAAGGTCTACTTGTCATGTTTTCAACAAACCTCTTCACTTCACCAGCTATCTTCTCACAGAACTCTTGTGTCTCTTGAGACCAACAAGAATCGACTTCATACTCTTCAGTATTCTGTATTGTCACTTTGACACTGATGAATTTCTTCGTCTTGTTCATCATCTTTTTGTTCTTCAATACTGTCATATTGTTCATGTCATACCACCCGTGTAGTATAAGTGGCATATCTCACATATAACTGTTGTGGCATAATGAGCACAAGTGTTATATACCACCCTTACTTAATACAATCACGTGATCAAATGCTTAGAAAATATCCTAAAACCAACCTGTTCATAATAGATGAGAAACTATGGAAATGGGCGAAGTATCAAGCGTCACTCAAAGGATTCAAATCAGTCTCAGAATACGTGTTTGATTTGATAAAGAGAGACAAAGAAAAAGTTGACAAAACCTAGAATTTATCACTTTCTACATTGACAGCCTTTACACGAAAATCTCACAGAGTGATTTCTTGTTGAAGTGAGGTTGCGACACAGCCATCATTTTCCGGGTTTTGGAAATTCAATGAACAGGTTCTAGAGTTAGGTGTTAGGTTCCAACAATTTGAGATTAGTACTCCCTTTTACTACTGGAACCTTCAATCCAAAAGAGAAAGTCACTGTGAATGGACAGAAGATAACACTAGCACAGTGTGCTTCTGGAATGAACGAAGTTGTTGAGGCATGCGGATTTCAATGTGAAGTTGAGAGAGCATGGTGCTCAGAAGAAAGTGACTGTGCAAAAGATCTGTAAGGTTTGCAGAGATGAGAGGGATGTTAGAGAAGTTTTGGATGAGATATGGCAGAACCCATCGAGGACTATTGAGGTCATAACAGAAACTATAGTGAAAAATACGAGTTTTGTTTAAGCTCGAGAATATACTTTTTCAAAATCCGCGACAACAATATATACAACAATAGTCTTGAATTAACTTATGAATAAAATATACCTTTGGGAAGGTGACTACAACCTAATATATCCAAGTTTGTTCATTTTTGACAGAATCCTGACTTTAGAAGATTCTTCTCTAGATTTTGCATGTACATCTGTTTTGGATTTCGCCCGCTCTAGCGGTCTCCCTCTCGAAACAATTATCGATCTGATAAAAGACAAGACAATAAACCCTATAATAATGTATACAGATAGAGATGAAATGCAACTGTGTTACGATCTTCTTTGCGCTCGAAGTAAGAAGGAAGCTAGAAAGATAGGTTCACTAGTGAGAGCAACTTATGATATATACTGCTCCGACGAATATATCGATCACATAATGAGTTTTCCCAAAAAAACTAGGGAGCAACTTTCAGAAGTTGTTGCCCCATCTGAAAACTACACAAGAAGTTATTATTTCGTTGAGTATCATCCTCAACCTCTTCGCGGTGAAAAGAAGATACTGAAGAAATTTCGAGAAGCTAATAAAATTGCCAACGACGTTTCTGGACTTATGGAGAAATATATGCAGAGATCTGGATATGGTCAATTCGATGCGGAACTAATGTCAGAACTAGTGAATAGCACTACTATAGCGAAAGTTTTCCATTGTTCAGTTGTTGAAGACAATGCTCATCTTAAAATCTACAGAGAATTGCTTACACAATTGGAGGATGAGATTAAGAAAACACCTGAGTTGAAGAAGATTCTACTTGAAACTAATAAAATATCAGCCTTCAAAGAAGTGCTAAATAGCACCAAACTGAGGATTCCTAATAAGCTTGCCTATTCGAAAATCAAACGATTTCGAAAAGACAGCGCTCATCGCAACCTCAGTAAATGGCTAACAATGCTCTACAGAAGTGTTCGGGAGGAAGAGGCGCCCCCTACTTTCGACGAAACCATAATTCTAGAAATTGAAGAATTGACTAGGGTTCTTCAAGATGAGATAAAGAAAGACAGTCTTGTAACTACGGCAACTTTAACTGCTTTTGCCAGTTATCTAGCGACACTTCATCCTGCCGCCATTCTCGCAGTTGTCAGCTCTTTAGTATCATACATCCCGCTTACATATGTGTTTACTAGGTTGTATAGGGGGACAGGTCCAAATAATTTTGTTTTCTATTTCGTAAACTGGCGCAAACCACCAATAGGAGTTAGATGAATTTAGAAAGCGAGTGAGATCCAAATGTGTTGAAGACGAGGCTTAGAGTCTGTTCTGATGGTAGCGCGCGCGCATCCGACAAGTCTTAAAAGCAAAATCGATTGTATAGCATAATATTTGTATTAAAGATCATTAGTGGTTCATAAATATGAATCTAAATATACCAATCGATAAAATTATTGAAAAATTACAAAAACTACCACCTAGAGAAGATCAATCTTCAACTCAAAGAAAGTTTTATTCTCAAATCACTCCAGTTCTCTTCACAAGGCATCTTGAACATTTAATAAAGGAAAGAAACTGGTTCGCGGGAATAATTATGTCAGCTTCGATGCTAGATTTCGCAGGAAAGACATGTTTGCTATGGAAACAAAGTAAGACTTCCAAAAATAGAATCCGCAAAATCTACAAGTTGGACTTTGCACCAACTATCAGACAGTTGCTTAAACAAGGAATAATTAACCAATCTATGCGTAAAAAGATGGAGAAGATTCGAGATGTTAGAAATGAGGCAGCTCATGAGGTAACATACCAAGTTGCTCTCTCATTGGAAAACAAACCAAATGATGCCTTAGAAGGTTATATTAGAGACGCTATCGATATCATAGAAGATCTTTTTCCAGCATAGATAAAGAGAACTAGTCGATCCCTTTAATACAATATGTTTCTACTTTGTAATTAGACTAACATTTTATAAACTTCCATTTTTTTTCTTTGTTTAGAAAGTTATAAACTTAGCGCGCAGCTATCCATCAATATCTGCTAGGTCTATTTCTATGTAGTGGTACTCTCCAATACCTGTACTGCTTACTTTAGACTCTGTGTTCACGCTATTCACATAAATCCAAAAGTAAGGCTCAGCTGGCTCAATTTCGGAGCTATTGTATGCCAGAGGCCCTAAATTTAATTCGATAGTGCCATTGACGTTTGAGTAAAACTCTGGTAAAGACATTTCGTCTCCCATGAACGTATGTCTGAGAGCAATCCTTGCATTAGCTATCGGTTCACCATTATCTGTGACTCTAATCACGACTTTATCTGCTGTCACATAGTAGCGTGTTAACTCTATCAGCCCACGATCAGTGTATGTAACCACGTACGATAAGCCACCTAGCTTTTCTAGTCTTGTAGATCCTCTTTCTTCTCTTGTCACTAAATTGAGTTGATAACCAGGATCTACTACTAACCAAGTATCATTTAATTTGGCCTCCACAAACATATGATCTTCTCCTGGAAAACTAACTATACGCGATTCTATTCCTAGATTATCAAAGAATACTTTTGTCGCATGAGCGATTTCACCACAACTACCCACGCTGACCAAAAGAAACTTCAGAAAATCAGTGTTAGCTCTATGAAGACTAACATACTTCCGTTCAACACCCTCTAGTCCCCAAAAAGATGCTGTAGTGTTGCGCACATAGTCTGAAATGAATTCAATTCTGTCTGCATTATCCTGCTTAGCTCTAGCAACATAAAGAGTAGAATTGAAACCTAGAAAAGCCACAACATATGGCGCTGAAATAACAATTGCCAGAATAAGCGCCGCCTTCTTTCTTGATAACAGTTTGCCCGTAGATCGTTTGAAGTGGAGGTATGTCATTAAGGCTGGTGTTACTGGAAAAATCACATAAGACAAAGGTGTATTGAAGCAAAAATCGATCGAAAATAATGCATAGAAAACCATTGCAATGATGAGCAAGTAAATCACTGTAAGGATAAGCTCTTCTTGCTTGGACTGTTTTTCTGAGTTGGGTTTGATTAACAACATGAAAATGTTGAAAATGGCAATTGAAGGCATTGCATAATAGTAGATATCGTATAGAATAATGTTGAGAAAGATCATATTCAATGCAAAAATAGACCTCACAGTGATAATCAAGGAGAGTAACAAAGAAACCACTAAATATGTGAGTAGATATGATCTTGTGTATTTTTCAGCAATTTGAAACATCATAGTTCCTACCCAATTAAACTATCCTCCAGTGTAGATATTTCTTACTCATGCCATTTTTTGTCACTCTAGATTCGAAGTGTCTCTTCCCAATCTCTCTTCTAGCTTCAATGGTTAAACCATAAAGTACGCAGCGATGTCAACAAACTAAGATGTTCCACTCTCTAACATCCAAATGGTATCAACGAAGCACACACAGCAACACGAAAATCTTAAAAACCGTGAATCAGTAGTTTTTGGAATAGGTCGAGAGGCACAATTTTCAATGTTCTGAGTTATGTATATACATAGATAATCGTGAGCTTGCGATGTACATACAACAAGGTTGACTTGAGACAAATCGTCAGATACCTGGATATTTGTCTGGAATAGTGCAACATCGATTGAAAAATGAGCTTAGATTTCTTAACATTACAAGTTTATAAAAATCTGAATAATTTTGTAAATCTCATTTTTCCGCTATTTTTTGTAATGTAATAAAATAATTCTCGGGATAAGAAGACGGCGATGACAAGTGCAATATGGTGTATATGCAATGTGTGTGTTCTCCTCCGTGTGAACTGCTATGAATCTAAACCTATCCACATATAATTCACCATTCACTGATTATGTAGCGCGCGTGCGCGTTTCAACCTATTCTATTAGCTAATTACTAGTTTCTAATACCAACGTGTAGCATATCCAAACAACCCCACATGATTAGAACAAGGCTTTTAAGCGGAGAACAAACGAAGCTGCTCAATGAGAATAAATAATCCTAAAATTGAGACAGTAGATAGAAACGTTGATAGTAGCAATGACGATTGCAGTAAAGACGATTCGCTAACGTTTGATGCGCTTGAACTAGCTTCACAAGTGGGTTACAGTCTCGCAGGCGGGATAGGACGAAAAGCATTTGTCGAGCTGGAACTTGCTTATGCCACCAAACTTCTGTCAAAGTTCAATGATGATCCTGTCTTGCGCATAAATCAGAATGTTCTCTTATACTGGAAGGTCGCCTATTACAAGTCAACAATTTTGAGAGTGTTCAGCCAGACGATCCCAGACACTTTCAAAGTAGTTGACATTACCTCGATGACTCTGGAAAGGATTTTTGGCTCAATTGATGAAAAGAAGAAGCATATAATTGAACCTGCCTTCACGAATGACATTAGTTTTGTGATAATCTCTGAACTTACAGCTTTACTGGGTCAAAGACAGGCTATGAGACAGTTCGTCAACATAATGAATGCTGTTCTAGAGGGTGAAAAGGTCACTCGCCAAATACTGAAGTTAGGACTTGGAGAGATTACCAAGAATGAGCTTGCCAGACTAGAGACAAAAGGAGTTCATTATGATTCGATAAGGGCTGAGCTTTCATACAAGCCGAGTGTGTATGTACTAGCTGCCACAAGACCATTGGATAATCGTTATTTCACTTATTTGAAAGAAAGTGGATATTTGAGTAGATATCATGTTATTCAACATTGTGTGACAGCTGAAGAGGCAAGTGAACACCTTCATAAGGACTTCAAACTAGACCAAGCTACACTGGCTCAACTGAAAACTATCAATCAACGACTGAGCAAAGTTAAAATCAGTAAGATGTTGCGTCCATCGGAATCCTTCATGAAACCGATTTATGATAATCTGGAAGCTTTAGTCAAAGATGAAATCGCTGGTAAGTCGTACTTGAACTTAGCTGATGTCATATCTCCACGGCTAAAAGATGATGTCATTCGAGAACTTGTTGCCTTTGCGTTTCTGAGAACAGCAGCCAAGAGCAACTTCAACAATATCGACGAGTTACTGTACAATCAAGAGGACCTGGATTTCGTACAAAACAGACTTGATCACTTCGTCGATTTCACGATCAATCCTCTTATTGCAGAGGAGTTCACACGTGTGTCTCGAAGAAAAACCAAGAAAGGCACAGTGATGGAACTTATAATTGAGTTGCTCGGAGACGGAAAAAAAAGAAGCAGACAGGAGATATTGAAATATATTTTATCTAGGGTTCAAGTGAGCATTCCAACAATCGATAGTGCACTGAAGGAATTAGTCAACAGACAAATCATCAAGTCCGACACGAGTTTTGGATTCTACAGCATGAGCGCGCAGAGATGAATTATAATGGAAAATGGAAAGAGTCATCGAACTACCTTGAGAGACCTTGATGGAAACGTAAAACCTACAAGTCAAGAGCAACAAAAAAGAAGTGGCAAACGACGGTTAATTAGGAGGGCAAAAACCATTTCATGGAAGATCTCAAAACTAGCGTGCGACTCTAGCACGCACAATAGAGCTTACCTGATATCATAGATCTCTCTGAATTCCTTAGGGCCTACATTACGCATTTGATGCCTGAATTGCGTGAAACCCTTGTTTAAAGAGGCGGAGACTTTATCTTCTTTCGATTCTTTAGCCATCGTGTAGGCATACGCCAGAATGGCCGTGCTAATATCAGTGGGTGTTAAACCATATCTTTTGATAACATCCCAAGCTGGATCGTCTTCTTGTAGGTTCAAGTTTTCGCGTGACATGTGATCACCAAGCCAGATTAGAGTGCGCTGTATAAAAGCTCATCTGATGTCCAGACAATTGTGTTCTGAAAATATGGCGATGAAGGCTTCTGATATGGAGACATTAAATGTAACTAATGAATCTCTTTCATTTCCGTCACGTGTTCCACTGCGCGCGCTCATTTTCTCTCCGTTTAGAATCAGAAAATTAGAAAATTATCAGATATTTGACAATTTCATTCAGTTGCGAAGCGCCTCCCCACAGTCTCTCTTCTAGCTTCTTTGGTCACACATCTACTGAAGCATTTGCAAAGTGGGCGTACATTGTGAGTGGAATCCGTGTGGCGTTATTGAGGGTGCTGAGGTTGGTAGAAGTTACCGATCTCAACATATGAACTGTTGAATTGAATTCTCTTTTTGTCAGCAATTTGGCTGATATGGCGAGTGCCAGAATCGAAGAATTCTCTCAGGTAGAAATCGATTGTTTGAAAATAAACTTCAACGTAGCGCTTTTTTTCACTGTCAGATAAAGCGGTCAAAATGCTCGCATTTCTAACCAGGCGCTGGCACACGTCTCTAGCAAGATAGAACAATTTGTCTCTCAAAGTCAAGATCAGCTCAAGGTCCTTATCATTATTCATCGGAAGATAAAGATTATTCAAAAAGTCTCCAAATGCTTGTGCATACTGAAATGACAACAACATAACTCTTTGCTGTGGATCCCGCACTCGTGTCATTATCGAGTTCATGACTTTAAGTTTGCCCAAACTTCGGAAAGCGATTGTGATCATATTTTCAGTATCTTGTTTAGTGAAGTGTTTGGAGTACTCCTCTATGGATCTGGAGAGCTCACCGTGAACTTTTGCCCTTGCAATCATTCTTAATGTATATGGGCTCAAAAGAAATTTAGCTAGTTTTCCTTCAAGCAGAAATAACATTGCTATTTTCGTGAATGTACTAGAGTCAGACTTTAAAACCATTCGAGTGTTGTAAACAAATTCATCTATGTTACATAAGCTGCGTATTTTGCGTTTTTGTTTTGACACAGCTGCGCGGCTTACTGCAGCTTTCTCTGCTAATTCTTTGCTCAAGAGAGGGTTTGGATATTCGTTTATGAAAACTTCTATGTATTTCATTATTGGCTTAAGTTCTTCTAAATCTGAAGTCATGTCTTGGGATTGCATGAGAACCATTAAGAGAACCGAGCATTTAAGAGTTGCCGTTAGGTTAACAGGTTAACATAAAGGAAATATATTGACCAAAGGGAAACAGATATTTGGTTAACCACGAAAATCTAAGAGTTAACAGGTTAACTCCAACGAAAATAAGGTTGAAAAATGAACTAAACAACATTTTGAGTTAAAATGCGAGCCCTTTTTAAGAGAGCATCCCAAAACTAGGTTATTAGTGAAAACAACACGGAGGTGATACGATGCAAAAACAAAAAACGTTCATGCAAAAAAGCCTTACTCCTCTATGCCCAAGATGTGGAACTGAGACACAGGGTTTTAGTGTTAACTTCCATCATTACCAATGTCCCCAGTGTAACGTTGGATTTAATACTGTAAAAGCTGCAGCGACTCAGGGCTTTGAGTGGGTAGTTGCAGGAGCTTGCCTATTGCTTATCATAGGAGCCATCGCTGAACTATGCTCCTGATGTAGACCATGACAATCAAGCGTTACATCTAAGCTGTAGACAGTCATGAATCTTGTACCTTGCCATATGAATCTGCTTAGAGGACTATTCATCTGCTGTGAGTTGAAAGTGAATGCCTTACTAGAGAGAAACCAAAATCAAATCGTTGAGCCATAGTTAGAAGCTGCGATTGATGAACAGCCATCAATAGTGAAAACGAAATACGTCACAAACATTTCATGGAGTTCATAGATAGATTCCAGTTTTGTTCGGAAACTGACGATGTCCAAGACAACTACACAAGTTATTTACACTTCAGGTGTCTCTATTTGAAGAGGGGGGACTTCATGAGCAAATATTCTCGCCTTAGAGAGTTTCTAGGTTTGCATCGGGAAAACAAAATAACTCTAACGCTTGAACAGATTGAGATGATCATAAATAATAAACTGCCGCCTTCTGCAAGTAAACACGATGCATGGTGGAGAGGTCCAGATTACCATCCTCACGTTCGGAATTGGTCTGATATAGACTGGAAAGTTGAGGTCCACCACGACAAAGGAAGAATTTCATGGGTAGTTTTCAGAAAAGAACGTTAGCTGTGCACTCTTATCTAGGAAGGAGAATGAGAATGACACTTGAAGATGACATTGAGAGATTAGTCATTAGGTTTAAGAAGAATTTGGATACTCGTGAGGAACTTCTTGAATGTTTTTGCAGACATGGTGTACAATTGGAAGGTTGGTTAAAAGGAGAGTTCTTGTACTTTCTGCACAAAGAAAAAAGCATGGGAAAATTAGTCGATTTCGATCGAGAGGTTACTGTAGGCAACAGTAGAAAAAAGGTGGATTTTAGGGTCAGGATGCCTACGAGTAGTTTAGACGCATGGATTGAACTGAAATATTGGTTGATTGGGTATCAAAAAGGAACTCGATATGGTGCTGTCTTCTATTTTGGAGACGCGAGCTCGGTGGGGATCAAACCAGATGTCGAAAAGCTAAGTAGAATTCCAGGTGGCGGTAAATTTGTGCTAGTTCTGGCGGTGGCAAATCCTGGTGTGCATGAGTGGTCAACTGGTGTTGAAAAGTTTAACAGAAAGTTTTCTCCTCTATATCTTAAGAGCCTCACTGATCCTGCAGAATTTACACGTTCTTATTTCCTTGGTCTATTGAGCCTCTCAGGTGCGTGATGGGTAAGAGAAATACGCGCGGGGGAATTAAATAATTAGTGAAGGTTTTTGGGGGAGTCGGTCCCTTGTTTCTAGGAATAGGAAATGAAGGAGACCGGCTCTCCCAAACTGTTATTCGAGATGTTGGATTTAACTCCTATCCAGCCTATTCTCTGGAAGGATCTACACCAGAAGGGGCCGGGAAGGCCCGTTAAGTATGATCCTGAATCGGATTTGCGGGCGTTGATGTTGCGGCAGCTGGAGCAGATTCCCTACGTCAAGGATTTAGTGAAAAGGTTAAGGCGGAACCTTTACCTCCGCCTCATCTGCGGATACGGCGAGGAGGTTCCAACGGAGGCGCATTTCAGCCAGATGAAAAAGCGCCTCGGCAAAGCAGGCTTCAAGGCGATAGAGCGTTTCCTCCGCCATGAAGCCATAAGACTGATGGCTACCCATCCTCTTTTGGCAGTTGGGCTTGTTCACGCATCCGCGGTGGACGGTACAGACCTCCCCGCTTGGAGCAGCAGAGACTCACACGACACATGTAGGGGTCATGGAGACTCTGAAGCTCGGCTAGGCAGAGGTCCAAAAGGCTTCTACTTGGGTTATCGGAGCTTGTTCCTGGTTGACATGGAAGGCTTTCCCTTGGGTCATGTGGAGGCTTCGGCGAACAGGAACGAGAAGATGCTGGTGGAAAAACTGTTGGAGGTGGTGTTGGGTGAAGATTTTGAGGTTGAGTTGGTGGTTGGGGATAGTCAGTTTGAGTCCCAGCAAGTCTTCGCAGCCTTGGAGGAGAAGAAGATAAGCCACATCATTCCGTGGCGAAGGTTGAAGGGGAGGGTTAACCCGCTAGACGTCTTGACTGTGAAGGATCGCATCGACGTGGAAGGTCCAGAGTGGAAGCGGCTTGTTTACAAACGGCTTAGAGCCATGGTTGAAGGCTACATAGGCCGGGTGAAGACCCGGCTACACTACCACCAGTTCACCTGGCAGGGGCTGGCTAACGCTTCAATCCACAATAGCCTCACGTTCAGCGTGGTCTACGTCGTAGCCATAGCCGCCATGAAACTGGGACGCCCAGACTTAGCCAGGAGCATAGCATACTTCGCATAACCCAACGTAAGCAGGATAGGTACAGTAGGACCCACCCTATTCAAGACTGAGCTGAACTCCTTCTCAGCCAACCAACCTAAACACCAAGACGGCGCGTAAACCTTCACCATCCAGAAAGAAGCCTGAAACTAACAGTAAGACAATCCACAGACAGCGCAATCATCCCCAAAAAGAAAGAACAAAACCAATTCCACATCAATTATTTAACTCGCCCGCGCGCGTATGTTATGAGGTAGCTCCTTATGATAGGCACATACTACAATGAAGACCGAATGCAGGAATGGTTTGTAGAAAGTCTACCAATCGCCAAAAAGAAACTAGAGGAATTCAAAGCACTTGACAAGTTGTTTGATGGTTTCAAAGACTACCAGACAAAACGCTATCGAGATACAAGAAACACTGTTCTGCACTTATGCTTACCTAAAAGGATGATTGATCCGGTGAAATCTGGTAGAAGGCTAAGTGAATTAGAAGAGGTAATAGACTTTTTTGATGTGTTTAGCTGGAATCCTGCAAAATTAAACGAATTTAGATCCAGAATTACAAGCGATGACTATATGCAGAGTTTAACAATATACACTGAACTAGAAACAGCGAAAAGACTAGCGGACCGACTCGGAAAAGAAAAAGTCAAGATTTTTCCAGAGATAGCTAATGGCTTTTCCGATATACTTGTGGGACTAGATGGTAAGGTCGTATATATTGAAGTTGGAAATCTAGGTACAAGCTTGCCTGAGCAGAAAATCCAAGAAATCCTAGACAAAGTTGCAGAGCATCTAGGGAAGAAGGTAAAGAATCAGTGTTACTTCTCAGTATCTATAGACACTGCGCAACTTGTTTTCGATCGAGAAGGACACATAGATGTGGATGCATCTGTAAGAAAGATTACCTCGGAGATCGATAGGCTTTGTCTTGATAAACTAAAAGGTTTTAGAGGACCAATATCTCTCGAGCGCATTGCTTATGTAGTGAAAAATGCAGAAAATCTGAGAAAAATATACTCTCGCGTGCCTCTTGGACATAGTATCAGAGAGGATTTGGATCTAATCGAAACACCTATTGTGAAGAGTTGGATTGATTCATGTAAAGATCAAATCATTCAAGGAAGCAGACTTTTCAAAGGCGGAATCATTTGCGGAGAATTGGAATATTTACTTGTGGAAATTCATACTTTTGGGATGTTTCCGTCTCCGTCTGCAACAGCAGAACTGAAATCCTTCCTTAGACATTTCATATCCCACATAGAAGAACAACTCAATCAACTGCAGCCTGAAAACCCCAATATCATAATTATACAAGGCTACAATTGGATGTTGTTTGGATTAGGATTTGAGCTACTCTACACACGAATAATAGATTTTCTCAATATGAGGAAAGAACCGTATCTTAGCGGTGTTGTTGTTTTTGGAAGAAACATTGATGATGCAAAATACATTAGCAATATTCATGCAACACCCTCTTCTCAATTAAGCAAAAAGGATATAGAAAGACTGGGGGTTTTATGGTTACAACAGAAGTAAGCGTTTTCGGTTCAGCCTCTAACTTTCAGTAAAGAGATGAACCAAATTGGGAAAAAAATGCAAGTGGCAGGAAAAACTGGAGGAGATGGAAAGAATGGAACGAGTATTTAATGAAATCTTCACTGGAGAAAATAGTCCTTCATATGAAGAAGATATGGATTTGGATTATTGGAGAAGAAAAAAGCTGGTAAGAGAGAAGGCTCGAAAATAGAAGAACGTTAGCCGAGCACTCCAAGAGCTGCTTTTTTCATATATTCTTTTTAGTCTCTCCAGTCCTTTCCCAGTGTATGTTTTGCCAACACGTTTCGCGCCCCTTTGAGAATATTGATATCAGGCAGTTTATGGGTCCTTAGACAGTTTCTCAATGGCGGCTTTGACTCTATTGATTGTTTCCTTGATAAATATGTGGCCTTTTTCTTCTGGCGGTACTTCTCGGTTGAATATGTTCCCTCCCCTTTCTTTCTGTGGAATCTGCTCACTACGGGGTACTATATGAAAATGGAGATGCCAGTCTGTGCTCTCACTAAACATACAGAGGTAAATCTTCTCTGGCTTTGGGTCCATAGCCAATGCAAGCGCTTTGCTGTATTTCCATATTAAACGGATAATGTCTGCAATTTCGTCCGCTCTTAGGTCTGTCAAACTCTCGACGTGCCTTCGTGGTTGAATTACTATATGACCTACGACTACCGGGTCGTTGCAGTAGTTCACAAAAGAAAGTTCATTTGATTCCAAGATGCGGTCTGCAGGAACATGTTCGGTTATTTCACAACCTTTACATCCCTGTTTGAGTTTCAATTCTTTGGCCTCAAATGTTGTTGTCGATTCAAACCAAAAACTCTTGGGGTAACTTTTTAACATGTTGTTGAGCGAAAAGAGGGCGCTAACTTAGCACTTGGAACCCAGCTTTCTCATATATTCTCTCCAGTCTTTCAAGTCCTTTTCCAGTATAATGTTTCGCCAGAACATCTCGCGCACGTTAGACAGACAGTTGATCCATAACTCACAATGCCGAAAACAGAGAATACGTCACAAATACCCCATGGAGTTCATAGAAGTTTTGATGATTCGGTTCTGTTCGATGTCTGGGCAAAATCGTGCTGTTGTTGTCTTGTCCGTATGTTATGGGGAGGTACTGAGATCGGGAGAGTTTGAGTTATTGACAAGTTTTAAGTATTATTATGATCTTCGTGAGCTATTGAGGATGTTGAAATGGCTGAAGTTGATAGGGAATATGTAGTCAACATTGATTTCCAACATACAAAAGTGAGGGTGGACATAAGATTCACTTAAATCCATACTGTAAAAGCTTCGTTTGGAGTGAAAAAGTATTCAGGCATTATGATCCTAAAAAATCTAAAGTTCCAAGTGATGGTGGATCAGTCTACTTGACAAGAGATGAAGCTCTAGGGTGTCTCAAGGGTAATAGAAAGATAAAATGGCAAGGAAAATCAGCATATCACTTCAGAGCTTGTAAAATTTGCGCAAGACTTCCAGATTGGGATATTTGAAACAATGAGGAAAGTCACCTACAACGTAGAGTTCTTTCAAGACATAGACAGAGCTACCAATATCGCTAGGATATTATATGATCAATTCTACAATCGAAAAGGCATCTTTAGAGAGTATTCGATGCCTGAATATGTTTTGCCTAGAAACTTGAAAGAAGGCTCAAAAGAGCATGCTCTCTTCCTGACTTACGTTATTTCAATAGACTATATGACAGATGCAGAAAAATTGTGGAGGAAGTCAAGAGGTGCCTACGAGCTTCACTCTGAAAGGTTTACTCCAGAAGATATCTTGAGGATTAGTCCAAGAACTGTTGAGTCCTTCGTCAAAAAGATTGGTGCTAGGTTTAGTTCTAACGCTGCGAAAACATGGATCAAAGTATCCAAGGTGTTGATTGACAAGTATGATGGAGATCCAAGGAACATAACAAAGAAACCTCTGGAGATTGAAGATGTGAAAAGACGACTTAGTGACTTCCCATATCTGCGTGGTAACAAGCTTTCGAACTTCTACATTAGAGTAATGGGTGAAACAGGACTCTTCAAAGTTAAGAATCTGAACGAGCTTGACATTCCAGTTGACAAGCAAGTAGCCAGATTTACGATCTACACAGGAGTTCTAAGACTGTTGAGTGAACAGTTTGTTGGGTGTGCTCAAGATGAGCCTTTGAGAAGTCTAATAGAAGAAGCTTGGAGAAACGCAGCTAAGAAGCTGGATACTGCTCCATGGAAGCTTGACGAACCAATTTGGACAATAGGCTCCAAGCTGTGCAGTGGTAGAAAATGCGGAAGATGTCCTGTCAAAAGCTTGTGTGACAAGACCAAAGGTATAACATTCAAGGAAAACACTGTCATATGGAAGAAAAACCAATAGATATGCTAAGTGTACGTGAGGTTTGTTGATGCCGCAAGATATTCGGATTTGGAAGGTTCAACACAAGAAACTGAGTGAGATCAGTAAGGCCAAACTAAACTTGGAAGAACGTCTAGAAGATTGGCTTAAGGATGATATTTCAATGATTTCAGACGACTTGTTGGTCATCGGTAGGCAGGTCAGAACCGATTTTGAAGGTTACATAGATCTTCTCTGTCTAGACTATGAGGGAAACACTGTGATTATTGAGTTAAAACGTGATCGTACTCCACGTGAGATCTCAGCTCAATGTCTAGACTACGCTTCTTGGGTCAGAGATTTATCTAATGTGAAGATAAATGAAATAGCCGATAAGCATTTAGATGGTGAGGGCATATTGGAAGACGCTTTCAAGAGGAAATTCGGTACAGATCTGCCTGAATCTCTAAACAATAAACAGAGAATTTTCATCGTTGGATCAGAAATAGACAGCAGTACTGAAAGGATAATCAGCTATTTGTCTGACATGTATGGTGTTGACATTAATGCAGTTACTTTTCAATACTTTCACGATGGAGTGGGAAATGAATTCTTGTCTCGGGTCTTTTTAGTCGATCCAGAGAAAATAGAATACAAGAGCAAAACTAAAACGGGAGCAAGACCGTCTTCCCTTTCGTTCAAGGAACTACAAGAGATCGCAGATGAAAAGGGAGTGGGTGGGTCATTTAGCACTCTCGCGGGGTCTCTTCGCGAACATTTCGACGGAGTAGGTACAACTCAAAGCTCGGTCGCTTTTAGTGGAAAACTTGAAGGAAAGATGAAGACACTGTTCAGTCTGATTCCTGGAGAAAGTAGCTCAAGTGAGGGATTAAGATTTCAATTCTACAGTAGGCGGTTATCGGTGTTCTGGAATATTGATGAAGCGAAATTTAGGACGTTTTTCCCTCAAAACCTCGAAGAATGGCACTATATTCGTGGAGGTACGGATCCAGAATACTCTGGTTTTGCCGGGTTCTTCAAGGATGTGACTGAAGTGGAGACTTTCTTAAACCATCTGAAAGACGAGAAGAAAAGGTGATTTTCGAGGCTGTTCGGAAGTTTGAGAACTCTTGGTTTGATCTCTTGTACAAAGTCGAAGAAAAGCTATCCCTGTAAAGCTTCTGAGATGTATTCTGCTTCAGACTTGTTTAGGAAAGCGTACTCTTATGCTGTCAAGAATTATGATTTTGTAGCTATTCTAAGTGCGAAGTATGGCTTATTATTTCCAGACGACAAAATAGAGCCATACGAATTGACACTAAATGATATGAGTTCTCAACAAAGGAAGGAATGGGCCGGAAGAGTATTCAATCAAATGAAAAGTAGGTTGAGGCTAGAAGATTTTGTTAGAGTCTTCCTCCATGCTGGAAAGAAGTACAGGGAAGAGTTGATTCCGAGGCTAGAAAACATCAGTGTTAAATGTGAAACTCCTTTAAAACATCTCGGAATCGGCAAGCAGAAAGCCTGGTATAAAGAACATGACTGCTGCAAACACACAAAGTGATGATTATGTGTAGAATGTTAGCCATCATGAGCAAGAGACCAATTTCATCGTCTTTTCTTCACGATTTCAGATTGCTTGCAGAGAAGGGCGATGTCTTGCCAATAGCCAAGAAACCAGGTCACAAGGATGGATGGGGAATTGTGAGCTATCAAAACCGTACTCCGATCCATTTAGGTAGACAGCCAAAGAATGCCATGGAAGATCCAAAATACGAGGAAGCTTGTGAGCTTCTGGATCAGTTGGGATTAACGGGTTCCTTAATGGCTCACCTAAGGAAAGCAAGCAAATGCGAGCGAAGTCAGGAGAATACAGCTCCATTTGTTCGAGATGAATGGTGCTTTGGACACAATGGAACAATCCATGACCTTGACACTAACATTGAAGGTCTTAGAGGAAACACAGACAGCGAAGCGTTCTTTCTACTATTGTTGAGAAGAATTGTGGAAAACGCCGTTTCAATAGAGAGTGCAATAACCGAAATTGTACGAGGAATCAGACGCAAATATGGATATAGCTCGTTGACGTTTCTTCTTTCGAATGGCACCCGTATATACGCATACAGAGAATACTCAGATCCAAGAGACTCTTGGTATTACAATTTGACATACGCTATTGACAAGGATATGGTTCTCATATCTCAACAAAAGATTTGGTACAGAGATTGGGTTACAATACCAAATAAAACCTTAGTCACAGTCTTCAAGAATCTGAAAGTCTGCTCCAAATCCATATGAAAATGGATTGACTTGTCTATCAAGCATCAAGGATTACATTAAGTACAAAGAGTATAACCTTGTTCTTTCCTATTCGCCTCAAGCCAGTCTACAGCTTCCTTTCTGGACAGGAGGAAGTGCTTTGTCAATTTTCCCTTCGTGATAAAGGTCATCCTCTTAACTTGTGAACAAAAAGTGCGATGTAATTTGTTGAAGTCACGAGTATTCCAAGTGGGAGAGTTTCCAGGAAATTGTGTTCCAAAATCATTGTAGATGTATCCTTCACCTTTGCGAACAATTCTATTCCAAGTCTCAATGTCTTTTACTAACATAATTTTAACATAACAATTGTTATGTGAATGAAGTCACTTTTGTTTTTTTGTGCAAAAGCTGCGCGCGCTAAAGGAATTTAAGCTAATACTTTGAGGCTAGCTTTACCACTCGCTTGATATAAGGAGCATGAGTGCTAATCAGGACTTTGACAATGCACAAGGGAAACACTATTGAAATTCTTCTGTTCAATAGGAAGTGAGGTACTCTTAGTTGAGTAAGTATGACTCGTACTGGCTGCGATTACTGGGGAAGGTCAAGAATTTATTAGATGAAGCCAAGCAACATGGCAGAAGTAAGCAAATAGATGTAAATGGTCTGGTCGACTTTGGTGATAGGAAATATTGGTATGGAACTGTTGTTGTCTCAAAATCTGGAGCAAAATCTGAGATGGCACACGCTACCTCCTTGGGTAATGTTATACTGAAAAGTACTATAATGAAAAGCTTTGAAAATGCAACCTTTCGTCTGAGAATATCTAACGACTTGAAATTGGACGCAGAACTATATGAAGCTGTCACGACTGCACCGCATCCTAGAGTCATTAGTGAAGATGCTTGGGAAATTCCAACAGTAGAAGGTCAAATGAACGAAGGTGAAAAAACCATTGAAAGGTGGCTGCGGAAAGATTTTAGAGCGGAAGAGGTAGTTGGCGAGGATAGAACTATCAATAAGCTTCAACTCGTCAAAGATTTTCTGAACTCTGATCACTGTAAAGAGAGACGACTCGTTAGCTCGGAAGATCTTTCAGTTTTTCTGAGAAGGGAGATAGCAAAGAGGTCTGGAGTTTATTGCATTTACAATGTTGAAAAGAAAGAAGTGTTTGATGTTGGAAAAAGTAAGAATCTGAGAGGGAGAATCAAACAGCAATTAATTGGCGTAAAAGGTAGGAAAGATAGAAGATTGAAATTTCCAAGATTGTTCTTTGCTGTTTTGAAAAAAGAGAAGGGGATTAAAGAAAAGGATTATAAAGAATTCTCGGGTGGTGAGAAGGATAGTCTTATTGAGTTTTTTCAAAATGTCATTTTCAGATCGAATAATGTTCTGAGAGTATGTTTTACAAAAGACCATCTAAGAGCTATTGTGCTTGAGCATACCTTAATCAAATACTTCAAAAGCGAAGGACAGTGCAAATATAACTTCCAACAATAGCGCGTCCGCGATTTTTTCCACTTCGAACGATACTACATTTTTAATATAAGAACTCAAATGTCTAAATGGTGGGTTACATAATATGCGAGAGGCAAAGCCAAAAGATGGCTATTTTCTTGTACAAGTAAGCGGACGGGGAAGCGAAAACATTCTGAAGAACAATACTTATCGAAATCCAAGATGGGCACACAAACGTAGAGACAGAGCACATGGTTTGGTTAAGCCAGGTGACCTTCTTGTAATATACTTTGCCGGCGGTGCTATGAGATATCATAGAACACTTCGAATGGTTTACAAAGTAAAGAAGGTTTCACCAGATAGCGTTGAGTTCAAATTGGATAAGTTTCGAGAAATAGACCCTCCTTTATCACTTGAGCAAATCCGCCATAGAGTTAGAAAAAGGAGCTTTAGTGAGGTTTTTCATAACTGTGGTCTTCAAGGATTTAACATCACTGGGATAACCTCAAACGATTATGAGTCAATATTTGAGGTTTCTGAAGCTCTTCCACCTGAATTTGTGCCAGAAGAAGCCATATTAAGCCTGGAAAGAGATTTGGAGAATTTTCTCTTGGCCAAACTGGCTGTTCTTGAAAATGGTTTGAAAACATACGAAGGCGAAACTGGTCGCCAATTTCAAGTAACCTCAGGGAGAATCGACATACTGGCTCAAGACAAAGACGGGAGTTTCGTGATTATAGAACTCAAAGCGGGAACAGCTTCAGATTCAGTGTTGGCTCAGATTCTTGCATATATGGCAGATGTTAAAGCAGAATTGCCAAAAAGAAAAACAGTAAGAGGAATAATCGTAGCCTATGGGTTCGCGGAGAAACTCATCGTAGCTGCAACTCTACTGCCGACAATAAAGCTGATGAAGTACAAGGTAAACTTTGAGTTTGAAGAAATGGTCCGATAAGTTACACCTCCATAAATGCATTTGCGCATGAATCTAGACCAATACCGCGCGCGCTCAGCCACGAATAATGGTAGAACAATTAACGATGGAAACTCTAGGACGATTTTTGCATAGGCGTAGGCTGCAGGCTTCATAGCATAATTCTTTGAGGGATTCTGAGCAAGGCCAAATCCATATTCGATACAAGATAGATTCAAATCGGCTTTTGGGTCAGGATCTATTAGCCTGAACCAGTATATCGTCTTTAACCATGGCTGAAAATTCTTAACTGCAAGATCAAGAGTCTGTTTCAAGTATTCCG
>Ga0209986_10001534_pt1 | contig 22029 bp, 17 predicted proteins | sample BlataG_FD_183168 | JGI IMG/M metagenome (GOLD analysis project Ga0209986, IMG submission 183168) | Deep subsurface microbial communities from Black Sea to uncover new lineages of life (NeLLi) - Black_00105 metaG (SPAdes) (version 2) | ecosystem: Environmental > Aquatic > Marine > Oceanic >... | reverse complement strand
GAGACCATCGCCTACAGCCACCGAACTCACAGCGGAAATGACAGCCATAGAAGCTGCTAACACTGACATCATCATGCCTATTATCTCCGGCCCGCTGGGCATTCCCTATGCCAAGTCATGGGGAGAACTCGAGGTACCAGCGGCTTCGGTAGGCATCAACGTTGAATCGCAGAAAGACGGCTTCTGGGATGCCACAGGCGGTTTCGGCAACTATGAAACCACCCTGAACACATACTGCGAGGGAGTGGCTTTCACGAGCAAAACCCTTCCCTTCATTGAGACCTTTATGGCCAAGACCGGACAGACCCCCACATACACTGCCAGCACTAACGATGCCGTTATCCTGCTAGCGGAATGTGTCGAAAGGGCGGGGACTCTGGATGCCGACGCGGTTGTTGCCGAGCTTGAAAAGTGGGACGAGGAAGGAGCCGCCGCCCGCCTCGTCTTCACGAGTCTAGAAGACAACCCGTATGGGAACCCTCACGATGTGAAGTACGGTCCCGGCTATGCCACAGGCATCGCCACGCAGTGGCAGGGTGACGTGAAGAAATCCGTCTGGCCGAACTTCGGTGTAGGCGACTGGGAAGACGTCTTCTATGAGGGCACCGTCACCTGGGTGGCACCGCCGCGGGTGATCGAGAGGTTGACGGCCGAGGCAGCGACGGAGCCACCTCCGGAGGAAGCTGCTCCTGAGGAAGAGGCTGCACCCGAGGAAGAAGCAGGACCCGCGTTGTCATTCTCAGCCGCCACCTACACCAACACCGACCCCGCGTTCTCTGTCCAGTACCCCGACAATTGGTCGGAGCTCGCAGACGTCGTGGCTGATGATCCCGCTGGCGAGACCGTGGCTGCATTCGGCATTCCTGCATTCATTCCAGGGATGAGCATTACCGTTTCGGACTTGGACACGCCGGTTGCCGATCAGACTGAGGACGGATTCATTGCTTCATACGAGGAATCGGGCGCCAACACAGGCGTCGCACTTGAGTCGTTCTCAAAGACAACCCTGCCAGACGGCACTCCGGCGATTGAGGCTAAAGTCACCTTCTTCAACGAGGGCGCCGGCTACGACATGGTCAGTTACTACATCTCTGCGGAGAAGGACGACAAGAGTGTCGGTGTGTCAGTGTGGACCATAGACATGTTCTCTCCCTACGATGAAGCCCTGTTCTCCGAGATAGCGCACACCTTGACATTCGAATAGTCAGTGATCATGCCTAGGTGACAGTAGGTATAGAGCAGTGACAGCGAAAGGAGGAGCCTTCCGCCCCCAGGTTGGGGGGCTCCTCCTTTGGGAATGTCTGGTGCTGCCTTGGGCAAGACGAAGAACGTCTCACGTAGCCTCTCCTTATAGGAATACAAATACGAAATCCTAAGCACGAAATACTGAACAAACGGGCACGGACGGATGCCCACCAGCGAATGATGAGAATAGGGGTAGCCTAGAGCATCGGCTCTAGGCGTGATTGGAGCGGATGCTCCAATCCACCCGGGGCAGAGCAGGGGAATCTATTTTCGCAATAAACTGAAAGCTCTAAATTCAAGACAATTGGAAATTTGAAATTACGGCTTGTTTAGGATTTAGATATTAGAGTTTAGGGTTTCTGCTAGGTAGTGAGATTTGGCTCCGCCAGGAGAGCCCTGGCAGAAGGAGGCCAGTATGCTAAGGTTGAGCAATATTGAGGTCATCTATCTGGATGTCATCCTGGTACTGAAGGGGGTGTCCCTGGAGGTGCCGGAGGGGAAAATCGTAGGCCTGCTTGGCGCTAACGGCGCTGGCAAGACAACCACGCTCAAGGCGATTTCCGGGCTGCTGTACACGGAGGAGGGCGAGGTTACCGACGGCAGCATCGAGTTTGAGGGACAGAGAATAGACCGGATGAACCCCGAAGATGTCGTCAAGATAGGCATCGTCCAGGTCATGGAGGGGCGGCCCATGTTTGAACACCTGACGGTGGAAGAGGACCTGAAAGTGGGCGCCTATACCCGCAGCGACAGTTCGGCAGTAAGCAGGGACCTGGATATGGTCTACGACTATTTCCCAAAGCTGAAAGACCTGCGTCACGCCACAACCGGCTATCTTTCCGGGGGCGAAAGGCAGATGGTGGTGCTGGGGCGTGGGCTTATGGCCAGCCCAAAGGTCATGCTCCTGGACGAGCCGTCACTAGGGCTTAGCCCCATACTGGTGAAGGAGATCTTCGACATAATAAAGAGAATTAACATCGAGGAGAAGACCTCGATTCTGCTGGTGGAGCAGAACGCCAAACTTGCCCTGGAAATGTCCGACTACGGGTACGTGATGGAAAACGGCCGCGTTGTCATGGATGGGCCAGCCGAGAAGCTGAGAGATAACGAGGACATAAAGGAGTTCTACCTGGGGCTCAGCCAGGTTGGGCAGAGAAGAAGCTACCGCGACGTGAAGCACTACAAGAGACGAAAACGGTGGCTCGCTTAGAATCCAAAAGCTAAAGCCAAATTGGCAAACAAGAATCCCGATATCATTTCTTACTGTTCAGACGCGAACTGGTGCATTCGCATTTCTTTCTTGACTTCTGACCTCTAGTTCTGCATTTCTATGTTTAACCTCCACACTGCCACCTTAATGACAGCCAACAAATGTAGGGACAGGTCTTCAGACCTGTCCAACACACATTCGCCTTATTCTTCGGACACACCTAAAGGTATGTCCCTACAGTCCATGGCTCCTCTCGCCGCTGGTGCCTTCCCTCTCCCTTGATGGGAGAGGGAGAGGGTGACATCACGTTTCCCCCTCCCTCTAACTCCCTCCCGCCAGGGGAGGGAGGACAACGCTTCGCTGCACTCGGGGCTTAGAATCACCTCAACCACACAGACGTTCCGGGCGAGGCTGATCCTTCGCTGCGCTCGAGGACAAGCGCCTCGCGCTACATGTTGTGTCACGATCAAGCCAGTCCCCTGACGGCCATCCAACCCTCGTAGCGCGACCTTTTAAGGTCGCCCGCTGCAGTCCAGGTTGCTTCGCTTTGCTCGCAATGACAAGGGGCTGTCTTTGCGAGGAGCGTGAGCGACGAAGCAATCTCAGGATGGGTGCCCGGGTGCCTTAGGTCAACTGCAGAATCCACGGATTAAGGTTACAGTGTCCAGCCTAATTTCCTCAACTGGCGCAGGCTACAGACCGAGCTCCTGGGCCACGACTGCACGCTGGAAATTGCCATCACCAAACATCATCTCGCTCGCTTTCGCCCGCCTGTAGTAGAGGTGCATATCATGGTCCATAGTGAAGCCAATGGCCCCGAATATCTGATGCCCCAACAGAGCCACTCGCCCGTAGGCCTCGCTTGTCCACGCCTTGGCTATGGCCACATCCATGGCAGCTGGAAGCCCCTCATTGACTTTCCAGGCTGCCTTGTAGGTTATGAAACGTGAGCCATCAACGTCGGTTACCATGTTGGCGCAATAGTGCTGGATAGCCTGGAAACTGCCGATGGGTCGGTTGAACTGGACTCTTTCCTTTGCGTAGCTGACAGCCATCTCCAACACAGCTTGAGCGCCGCCAACCATCTCAGCACACTTGGCCACCGTAGCCTTCTGGAGAACACTCTCCACCACCGGCCAGCCCTCATCCAGCTTCCCCAATATGTTGTACTTGGAGACACGGACACTGTCAAAGATAACCTCACACTGCTTGTCACGGGCAAGTGTCTTGAGAAGGGTGCATTTGACCCCCGGGCTCTTAGCATCGACCAGGAAAACAGTGATACCGTCCTCTGTGCCCACTTCCTCTTTTGTCCTGGCCACACATAATATATAGTCAGCGACGTTGGCATCGGGAACGAAGAGTTTAGCGCCGTTGACAACATATTCGCCGCTTTGAGCCACAGCCGTGGTCTTGACCGACGCCGCATCATATCTGGCGCTAGGCTCGGTCAATGCCAGGGTAAGGAGCATCTTTCCGCTGGCAACCTTGGGCAAGAACTCCTTCTTTTGCTCCTCGTTCCCTGCCGTCAGGATGGGCAAAGCCCCGAGAACCACAGTGGAAAAAAACGGGCCCGGCAAGATATTGTATCCCATCTCCTCAAGCAGGACTACCAGGTCCAGGAAACTGCCGCCGCTACCGCCGTATTCCTCGGGAAACACCAACCCAATCCAGCCCAAGTCCGCCATCTTCCGCCAGAGTTCAGGGGAATACCCCTCATCACTCTCATCCAGCTCCTTCACCAGCTGCTTGGGACATTCCTTCTGCAGGAAGTCGCGTGCCGATGTCTTCAGCATTTCCTGTTCTTCAGTCAGACCAAGGTCCATCTTTTGCCTCCTGTTCTATACGAATCCGCGCAAGGTGCGGTAATCCCAGCATATGCCGAGAAAGGCTATTTCCGCGGTAGTCCCAGTCCTCTCATGGCGATAATATTGCGCTGGATTTCAGAAGTACCTGCGCCAACAAGGGCAGAAATGCAGTCCAGATAGCCAGCGCTTACCCTACCCCTCAAGGATGCCCACTTGGAACCCCTTTCCAATTGCCCGTAAGGCCCCATAACCTCCATCCCAGCAGTAGCGAGTTTCTGGCTCAGCTCCGTTGTGACCAGCTTCAGTACGGATGCCTCGATATTTGGCACGAGCCCCCGGTCAAGCATCCATGCCGTTTGCCAGAAGAACATGTATGCCACTTCGATCTCGATTGCTATCTCGGCCAGTTTGTTCCGTATAAGGGGATCACTGCTCGGCGCTTGCCCATCATGCTTCGTCTTGGCATACTCTAATATCTCCTCGAAGGTTCGCCTGAAGCCTCCAATGGGGATTATCAGCCTCTCGAAGTCCAGGGCCAGCATGACGTAATACCAGCCCTGGTTCTTCTCACCCACGATGTTCTTCTTGGGAACTCGTACGTTATCGAAGAACACTTCGTTGAAAGAGTGGAAACCGCATATATTTATCAGGGGACGAATGGTAACGCCTTCCGATTTGTTGTCTACGATGATCATCGATATTCCCTTGTGAGGAGGAGCAGTAGGGTCAGTCCTGGCAACCATCCAAGCGTAGTCTGATACGTGGGCAACGGTGCTCCACGTCTTCTGTCCGTTGATAACAAGCTCGTCACCATCCTCCACAGCGCTGGTCTGCAGGGAAGCAAGGTCAGAGCCGGCATTGGGCTCACTGTAGGCCAGCCAGAACCTTATGTCCCCCCCGGCTATACCGGGTAGCCATTCCTTCTTCATCTCTTCACTGCCGAAGTGCAGAATAGTGGGGCCCCCGATATCCGTGGCTATCTCGCCACCAGGTGCCCTGTAGTAGCTCATCCGCTCGTGGAAGATAGCCTGCTCAATGTTGGAGCGTCCGGCACCACCGTATTCCTTGGGCCATGAAATGGCAAGCCAACCTTTTTTCGCCAACCGCCGCCTGAACTGCTCAATAAGGGGGGTGCTCAACTCAAAATCCGCCAGAGTGCCGTATCCCCCGGGCCAGTAGATGTTCTCCTCTGTCCAGCCGGGAGGGAGTTCTTTCTTTATGAAGTCCTCGACTTCCGTTCGAAATGCCTCTTCTTGCTTGCTGAATCGAAAATCCATGTTCGTCTCCTCGCCAAGCCTGATTGCTTTAAACCACAGGAGGGCCTACTGCCGTGGCAGCCCCAGTCCTCTCATAGCGATAATGTTGCGCTGAATCTCGTTGGAACCACCGCCAACGCCTATGGAGAGAGCAGCCAAATAGAAACGCATGATCCGTGCATTCAGCACGGTCCATTTTGAGCCTACGTCCAGCTGCCCATAATGCCCCAAAATGCGCATGCCCACGTCCGCGAAGCGTCTCATCAATTCACTGCCGAATACCATTGCCATTGAAGACTCGTAACTCGGATGAAGCCCCTTGCTGTACATCCAGGCGATGCGGTAGCACATCATACGGAGGACTTCGTTTTCCACGGCCACTTCCGCCAGCTCATTCCTGAGGAGAGGGTCACTGGCAAGAGGCTCGCCATTGCGCTTAGTTTCTTTGGCATAGTGCACCAGCTGCTCGATGATTCGCTGGTTCGTTGCAGCCGTACCGACTGAGGAGCGCTCGAAGTCCAGGGCCATGGCCAGTTGGTACCAGCCCTGGTTTTTCTCTCCTACCAGGCTGTCTTTGGGAATACGCACATCGTCGAAGAAGACCTCGTTAAAGGAGTGACGATTCAGGATGTTTATCAGAGGGCGGACAGTGATGCCCGGGGTCTTCATGTCAACGACAAACATACTGATCCCTTTGTGCTTGGGAACATCAGGGTCGGTTCGGGCACCGAGCCAGCAGTAATCAGCGTAATGGCCATAGCTACACCATATCTTCTGGCCATTAATCACGTACTCATCCCCATCCTCTACAGCACGGGTTTGCAGCGCAGCCAGGTCAGAGCCGGCATTGGGCTCACTATACCCGAGACAGAAGATCAGCTCCCCCTTTCCCACCCTGGTCACCCAGTCCTGCTGCTGCTTCTCGGTCCCAAAGAGCATGATGGCAGGACCTACCCAGTTTACCGTAATTTCCACCTCTATACTTACTGGCGCCCTGCTGTAAGCGAGTTCCTCGGCAAGAATGAGCCGTTTCATGTGGCTCATATCAGAACCACCATATTCCCTGGGATATGCCGGCGCCAGCCAACCCTTCTGGCCCAGCTTTCGCTGGAACTGGCGGGAAAGCGCCCATGACTCGTCGGTCTCTTCCCACAGCCCAGGATCAAGCTCAAACCATCTCTGTGGGATTTCCTTCTTGAGCCACTCGCGAACCTCTCCCCTGAATGCCTCTTCCTCTTCAGTAAACTTGAAGTCCATGCCTGCCCTCCATATCACATATCAGGCCTTCCGCTGTTACTCCATAATGGCGATAACGTCGTCTTCCAGGACAGAATCGCCTTCCTTTACCTTGAACTCCACCACCTTCCCATCACGGGGAAGCCTTTACCCGTACCTCCATTTTCACGGTCTTGATGAGCATGCTTTTGGGCTATCTTCAGCTTTCCTATCACTTCTTGATCCCGAGAATCTCACGAGCCTCTGCGGATGAAGCGACTTCCCGGCCCACATCATGCACAATACTTGCCAGTGCTTCCACAAGGGCGCCATTATCGGCCGCTTCTTCTCCGTTGGGGAGATAGAAAGTGTCTTCCAGTCCTGTCCTAACATTACCGCCCAGTTCAACACACCGACGATGCACGTCCCAGATCTTTTCCCGACCGGGTCCGGTAACGATAGTCTGCCATTGGCCATTATCCGGCAACTCCTTAACGAGTATCGATATAAGGTCTGGGTTGGCCGGCATGCCGCTATCCACGCCCATTACAAAAGACAGATGGGGGTCGCCTTCGAACATGCCGTTGGCCTTGTACATGGAAACGCTTCGCACAATGCCGGTATCAAAACACTCGAATTCCGGAATAATGTCATTGGCTGTCATCACTTTAAGGAAACTCTGCACCTTTTCAACAGGATTATTGAAAAGCTGCGGCGGCCAGGCCCACTGCCCGTCCTTACGAATTTTGAGGTAGTTAAGCGATCCGGCATTGCAAGCGGCCATTTCGGGGGAGAAGGCCTCGAGACATCCAAGCGGACCGGAAATGTCATCCCCCATCACGCCGGTACTCATGCAAATAATCATATCAGGAACCTTTGCCCTGATGGCGTTCAGGATATCACCAACCATTTTCAAATCCCATGTGGGAAGCGCTCCCTTTCCTTCCCGCTGATCGCGAAAATGGCAATGTGCCGCGGTTGCACCAGCGTTATAGGACTGCAGGACGGCGTCGGCCATTTCGTCCGGAGTTACCGGCACGTTGAATCTTGCCGGATCGGTTAGCACGCCTGTTATCGCAGCGGTTATTACTACTTTATCTTCTAAACCCATAATAGCTCCTTTCCATCATTTGCCTTTCCATTCTGGTTCACGTTTTTCCATGAAAGCGGCTATCCCCTCACGCAAGTCTTCAGCCTCTGAATTGATAGCCAGCATTGACACCAAATATTCCAGTGCCTTCTCGTACTCCATATCCCGCATAGTGTAGAAAGCTCTTCTCCCAAGCCTAAGGGTGGCTGGACTCTTCTTGACTATCTTCTGGGCAATCTCGTCAACCTTTGCATCCAGCTGCTCTCTGGGCACAACATGATTCACCAAGCCGAGTTCCAACGCCTCTTTCGCTTCAACCCTTTCACCGGTTAACATCATCTCCAGTAGCCGTTTCCGATTGGAAGTGAACCGGATCAAAGTCGCCATAATCACATAAGGGAAGAGGGCAACGTTTATTTCCGGCGTCCCTAAGCGACAATCCTCAGCAGCAATGACTATGTCACAAGCCGAAGCCAGGCCGAGTCCGCCACCCAAGGCATGACCGTTAATCCGACCGATCAAAGGCTTCTTCAAGCCCTTGATTACCTTAAACAGCTCGGCAAATCTCCTCTGCCCCTCATATCGGTCGAGGAAACTCGATGTGGCACCCATAGATTCGGCAAAGTCAGCACCAGCGCAAAAGACCCTGTCACCAGCTCCAGTCAGCACGATAACGAGGACATCCGGATCATCATCGTACTTCTTGAAGGCATCCAGAAGTTCGGTCACCATCGTGGGCGAGATAGCGTTTCGTTTCTCCTCTCGAGACAGAGTAATCCTGGCTACCTTTCCTTGCGTTTCTACCGCGATAGTCTCGTACATACGGGCAGCCCTCCTAAACTGGATAAACCCCGTGCTTCCTGGGGTGCCTGAATATCTTCTTGTCCTTGGCAAACTCAAGAGCGCGAAACACGACCTTCCTGGTGTCCCTGGGATCGATGGCATCGTCTACGTAGCCCAAGACGGCTGGCTTATCGATACTAATCTGCGGTCTCAGCTGTTGTGCAAGTTGCTCTACCATCTCGAGAGGCTTGTCAGCAGTCACCAACTGCTTTCTGGCAAAGATGGGCACCATTCCTTCAGTACCCATGACTGATATCTCAGCTTCCGGCGACGTTGCAGAAATTGTCCGCCGGGGGCTTAGAAATCATCATCCTCGTCACCGTCTTCTTGAGGAAGGAACCGCTCGATATAGCCGGTGTCGAAATTTCCTTCCCGAAAATCCTTGTCATCCATCACCTGGCAGTACAGGGGGATGGTGGTCTTCAACGGTTCGATACGGTACTCGGCCAGTGCCCGCCTCATGATATCGATAGCCCCCTCCCGGGTCAGATCGAACGCAATCAGCTTGGCAATCAGGGAATCGTAGTAAATCGGCAGTTCATAACCCTGGTAGAGGTGCGTGTCCAACCGGACGCCGTAGCCACCGGGGCAATGGTATTCTTGAATCATTCCGGGAGACGGCATGAAGTTCTTTTCAGGATCTTCCGCATTGATGCGGCATTCGATCGCCCAACCGCGGCGGTTCAGATCATCGAAGCTGTAATCCAGGGTACCTCCGGCGGCCAGTCGGATCTGCTCCTTCACCAGATCCACCCCTGTCACCAGTTCGGTCACCGGGTGTTCCACCTGAATCCGAGAATTGATTTCCATGAAGTAGAAATTCATATCGGAATCCAGCAAGAACTCCACGGTGCCGGCATTTTCATAATCCACTGCCCTAGCAGCCTCAATAGCCACCCTGCCCATGGTGTTGCGCAACTCCGGAGTGAGCGCCGGCGAGGGGGACTCCTCGATGAGTTTCTGATAACGCCGCTGAATGGTGCACTCCCGCTCACCGAGGTGGATCACGTTCCCATATTTGTCAGCCAGAATCTGAAATTCGATATGACGGGGGTTCGTGAGGAACTTTTCCACATAGACCTCGTCATTGCCAAATGCGGTCCGGCCTTCCATCCTGGCCATGGGAAACTCTTCCTCCAGTTCCGCCACATTATGGCAGACCTTGATCCCCCGGCCACCACCACCCCCGGATGCCTTGACCATCACCGGATACCCGATCTTTTCCGCAAAGGCCCTGGCGTCTTCTATGGTGGGCACCCCGCCGGGGCTGCTGGGCGTAACGGGCACGCCTGCGTCCTGCATTCTGGTTTTCGCGGCGATCTTGTCCCCGGCCAGAGCCAGGTTCTCCGGTTTAGGGCCGATGAAAACGATTCCGCTCTCAAGGCAGGCCACGGCAAAGGCCTTTTTCTCGGCCAGGTATCCATACCCGGGATGAACGGCGTCCGCCCCCGTATCCCTGGCGGCCTGCATAATGCTTTCAATATTCAGATAACTCTTCGCGCTGATCGCCGGGCCGATGCATACGCGCTCATCAGATTGCTTTACATGCATAGAATGTTCATCAGCCTCGGAGTAAACGGCTACGCTTTGAATGCCCATTTCCTTGCAAGCGCGTATGATACGGAGCGCGATTTCTCCCCTGTTGGCCACCAGTATTTTGGAAAATATTCGACCCAATCCTTCTTTCCTATATGGATATTGACTATTCTGTCTCGATGATGAAAATGACGTCTCCGTCTTTCAAAGGGGTTTCGTTTTCAACCAAGATCTCAGCAACTTTACCATCTACGGGGGATCTGACCTTCTGAAACACCTTCATGGTTTCCAGCAGCCCCAGCACCTGCTTCTTCTTGACTTCCGTTCCCACTTCCACGTAGGGCGGTTCTTCCGGCGAAGGTGTACGATAAAAAACACCTGACATAGCGGCTCTGACTTCGATTCTTTTGCTCATAGCCTGTTATCTCCCCAAAAAGCGAAGCTGAATTCAGCGTTTCTACCAACCTTTTTGACAGGGATTCCACCGGTTGCGAGCGACGCAATCAACTGGGGGATGATCCGTGCCGCTTTTTCCGAAGCGGCAGCGTTTCCTGCTTGTTCTCCGTGATTTTCAAGGCCTCGATGATCTTCTTTCGCGTGTCTTTCGGCAGAACGATCTCATCCACCACTTGAGCCGACCATGAATCTGCTGCCGCAAAGGCGTCCACTTTTTCTCGTGACCATTTCCAGTAGGCATCATATGCATCCGGTTCAACGGCATCCCCAAGAACCTGTCCATAGTCTAGCGCGGAAGCTTCGACGGCAAACCTGGCGATGGGCCAGGCATAGGTCAGGTCCGCGCCCATGCCCTTGAGTCCGCTCATGATCAGGCTTCCAGCATCAGCATATGCCTCGCGCAGGACCACGCCGATCTTGGGCACCGTGGTGGTGGCATAGACATCGAGGATTTTCCCCACATGCCGGATCAGCCCACGGGCCTCTTCCGTTTCCCCAGGAACCAACGGCGGGGTGTCGACTAGGTTGACTAGTGGAATGTTATATGCGTCCAGGACCTGCAAGAACCGGTAGTATTTGTCGCAGGTATCCACATTGAGTGTGCTGCCGGGATGCAGAGGGTTGTTGGCCACCAGTCCCACACTGCGTCCGTCGAAACGGCAGAAGCAGCAGATCAGGTTTTTGGCATATTCATCCTTGATCTCGAAATATTCCCCGTCATCCACCAGTATCTTGATGACGTCGTGCATGTCGTAGGGCTCATCGAAATCATCCGGGACGATCTGGGCCAGTTCACCGACCTCCCGGTCCGGTATGTCTGTCTGTTCCCATTGTGGCGGCATTTGGCGGTAATTCGAAGGCAGGTAACGAAGCATTTCGCGACACTTGAGAATGGTCTCTTTATCATCGTCACCGACCGCGTCGCATGTCCCGGTCAACTGCATGTGGTAGTCCGCTCCACCCACGCTGTCATCGATCACCTCAGACGTGGCCGCCTGGGTCTGGCGCGGCCCACCCAACCACAGGTTGGCAGAAACACGGCTCATGAAGAGAAGATCGCACAGCGTCGGCAGGTAGGCCCCTCCGGCAATGCAGGGTCCCATCAAAACGGTGATCTGAGGTGTAACTCCGGAAAACCGGGATTGGAGCCGGAAATGCCAGTCGATGCCGGCGAAGGTGACGTCGCGATATCCCAGTCGGCCACCGGAGGAATCCATCAGGTGGACGATGGGCATGCCCCACTGTACGGATAGTTCCATCGCCCGGGCACATTTCATCAGGCTCTGTGCGCCAGTCGACCCGCCGAGGACCGTGAAATCAGCGGCATGAATCATTACCACACGACCGTGAACCTCGGCCGTCCCAAGAACGACCCCATCGCCAGGCGCATCCGGCACGACACCATCAATCCGCATGCCGGTGGTATTTACACAAGTGCCCACTTCGCTGAATGTGCCGGGGTCGATGAGGATGTCGATACGTTCGCGGGCCGTCAGCTTTCCTCGACCGTGCTGCCGGTCCACGTGCTCCTTTCCTCCGCCCAGCTTGTTCTTTTCCTGGATATCCAAATATTTTTGGATGGCCTCGTTCATCCTCTCGCCCATTCTTACCTCCTCCAGCGTTTCCTCAGGCCGGTTTGATGTACCGCCGTTTTTCCAGAGTCCCTTCCCGTTTGTTGGCCGCAGCCCGCAACGCCCTGATAATGCGGGGGCGCGTATCTCTGGGGTCGATGACCTCCTGAACGGTGTAGTAGCCTGTATACTGCTTGCCCATGTTCATGACGCTGAATCCCTCCTTGAGCGTGTTCAGGTAGAAGTCGTACACTTCTTGGTAATTGCCCTCTTCCTTGGCTTTGGCCAGTTGCTTGTGAAAGACGGCCAGCACGATGGACTCCGGCCCGGTGGGGGCAAACTCGACCGTGGGCCAGCCGTAAATGTAGTCCGGCCCCATTTTGGCGCAGCCCATGGTGATGTTCGAGCCCCCATAGGAGCGTCGAAGTACGATGGTCACCTTGGGGTTGGTGATGTTGGAATAGCCGTGGAGGTTCTTGGCTCCATGTCGAATCACGCCCTTTCTCTCCCACTTATCGCCGGGCGGGTAGGCCGTGGTGTCGGACATGTTGATCAGCGGGATATTGAAATTGTCCAGAAACATCAGGAATCGATCGTATTTGTCCGAGGAATCGGGCTCCATGATACCGCTGAGTTCGTCTGGGTTGCTGGCGGCAATCCCCACCGGCATGCCGTCGAATCGGGCAAACCCTACCACCAGGTTAGGGGCGAAATCCTCCTTGACCTCGAAAAAGTCGCCGTTGTCCACGATCAGGTCGATGATTTCATGAATGTCGTAGGTGAACTTGGGGTTGTCCGGCATCACGTCCAGCAGGGCGTCTTCCCGCCGCTCAGGATCGTCGGTCGCAGTTGTCCGCGGCGGATTCTCCCAGCAATTCTGGGGCATAAATCCCAGCAACTTCTTGGTCAATTCTATGGCCTCTTCATCACTGTCAGCCAGAAGATCCACCTGGCCGCTCTTTTCCATGTGAAAATCGGCCCGGCCGGCATCCTCCGACTCGATCTCCCCACCCATCCACAAGAACCCGGTCTTCCGGTTCATGACCAGAAAGTCGGACAGCACGGGGATCTGCGCCAGGGGTCCGGTACAGGGCCCCAGAACCAGAGCGATTTGCGGAATGATGCCAGAATAGAGGCAATAGTTGCGGATCAGGCGAGACAAGCCGAAGAGTCCGGCAAAGCCCCTTGTGAAGCTGATCCGCGAACCCACAGCATCGAATATGCCGATGATGGGGACCTGCTGCTTTCCGGCCATCTCAACCAGTTCGGCAATCTTCCAAGCGCCCTGCTCACCAAGTGACCCGGACATGACCGTAAAGTCCGTGGCATACACCATGACCTGCCGGCTGTCGATTTGTGCCGTACCCATGACCACACCGTCCGAAGGACAGGGTTTGTCGAGCTGCCCCAGCGCGGCATGGGGATCACGCACCAGGGAACCCAGCTCCATAAAGGAATCCGGATCCACAAGGCAGTCAATCCGCTCTCGTGCCGTGAGCTTGCCCAGGTTGTGCTGAACATCAATTCGGTCCTGCCCCCCACCCGCAGCATTTTCCCTGTGATTCACGGCCAGTTTTTCCAAAAAGCCGTTCATCCATTGTCCCATCTTCCAATTCTCCTAATTAGCCGACATTTCTCATTTCAACTCGCAATGAGGTATGCTGATCCCCCATTGCTTTGTCACCAATAGTACGATGGTGGCACCTGGTTGTCAATCACCACCCTTGGAGGCCTGTAGTAGTCCTGACTATCCGCCGCATCATCTCTCCCCAGTTGGCGATGAGCACAGACTCAAGCATGAAACAACTTGTCCAAATCAGTAGGCCGACATGATGGCGGTGCGAATGCAGAAGCCCACACAACCCCCACCCATAGACCGGCGAGCACTTTCCGCAAGGACTCGGTAGCACACCATAAAGACAGAAGCTTCGTCGCTCCCCCAACGCATAAATATACTTCACTTCCTTGAAACTGTCAATATGGCCGCGGTTCCACACCAGACCACCCAGAGCAAACCGGTGAGGCAACAAGAACTTAGGACAGACTGGGATGTATTCTCACCATCCGTCCCAGTGTCTTAGCTAAGGCTTTCTGAAGTCCAACAGGGCAGCATAGCAATTTGATGGAGTCAGGCTTCATCTCGGTCGTCTCACGCTCCTTTCCGCCGAAAGAGCGCTGTTCTTCGCGGCATGCCCGAGTCACCCGTGGGCGGGTGACTCGCACGGGGAATTAGTCTAAAGCCATTTGGAACACACTACACTGGCTTGGCTACCACTTGCCCAGCATAGCTCCGTTGGAGGCAATCACGTCTTTGTACCAGTACGCAGAATCCTTGAGTATCCTCTTCTGCGTCGGGTAATCCACATAAACGAGCCCAAAACGCTCCTTATAGCCGTTCGCCCATTCGAAGTTGTCCAAGATTGACCACTGGAAGTAGCCGCCAATATCCACACCGTCACCGGCCGCCTTCTGCAACTCCAGGAGGTGGCGGTTGAGGAAGTCAATTCGCTGCGGGTCGTGAACCTTGCCATCCAGTGAAACCCAGTCAACATTGGACATGCCGTTCTCCGTGATGAAAATGGGGAGTTTGTACCTTTCCCAGAAGAACTTCGGTCCCCAGTAGAGCGCGTCAGGTGTTACCGGCCAGCTGAATGCCGTCATAGCATACCCAACAGGAAGCGGCATGCTTTCAGGCTGCCCCTCTTTGCCAGCGCGAACCGGCAGGCCAATGTAGATGTTGACTCCAAAGAAATCGAGAGGCTGGCAAATGGTTTTCATATCGCCATCACCAACCGACGGTGCATCGCTACCAAAGAGCTTCAAGCCATCTTCAGGATACCGGCCGGAGAACACTGGTTCGGTCCACCACGTGTTGTTCCAGCAGTTCTTGTGAGTCACAGAGAACGTAGCCTGCCTGGCTGCTTCAACATCCTCAGGCCTGTCCGTCGTTGGTACGCTGACAACCCCCACAGGTGCAAGGCCCACCCTACATTCAGCTTTGGAGTACGCGCGAATCGCCTGCACAGCCTTACCGTGGGCCAGCAATGCGTTGTGGCCTGCCGTCAACACTTCAGCAACTGTCAACTTGTCTCCCGGCGCATGAATTCCGTTCTGGTGCGCCAGGCCAATGAAACACTGAGGCTCGTTGAGTGTTATCCAATGCTTGACCCTGTCGCCCAGCTTCTCAACCACCACTCTGGCATATGCTGCAAACCAATCAGAGCTATCCTGGTTAAGCCAGCCACCGCGTCGATACAGTTCATCCGGATAGTCCCAGTGGAAAAGCGTGACGTAGGGGATAATACCAGCAGCCAGGAGCTCATCGATAAGCTTGTCGTAAAACTCCACTCCTTTCTGATTTACGGCACCCGTGCCTTGCGGAATAACACGGGGCCAGGAGATGGACAATCTATAAGCGCCCAGGCTGATTTCCTTCATCAAGGCCACATCTTCTTTGTATCTGTGGTAATGGTCACACGCGGTGTCGCCGGATTGTCCGCTCCAAATGGCCCCCTCCTTTTTGCAAAACACATCCCATACTGAAAGCCCCTTTCCATCTTCATACGCCGCACCCTCAATTTGATACGAGGCTGCTGCTGCCCCCCAGACGAAATCCTTTGAGAAACTCATTTAACCTCCTTCGTTAGAGTTGTCGTCCTCGGCCAATCTCCTCTGGCGATGAATCTTGGTTCAAGGCTAGCATCCAGCCGCGGGCGTGTCAACAGCCTGCCACGAGGCCCACTGAGCATCCGCTTTCCGCCAACTGCACGAGAGAACGAGGCACCTTCAGACCGTCCTAAGCTCAGCGCGCTTCGCTTTGCAAGGCTCTCGAAAGGCGGTACGGGAAGAAACACAAGGGTTTGGTTTCGCTGGGTTTCCTGCTCACCACGCTTGGGTGTATAATCAGGAGAAGCATTTGTCTTTCGCGAAGCATGAGGAGGCCTAAATGAGCAAATCCAAGGGATTCTTATTGCTGCTCCTGGCATTCACTATCTTGCCACTTGGCTCCGCTACCGCGTGCGGTCAGCCTGGACACGACCAGGGTCCTACGTCCTCTTTCAATACCTATGCCAATGACGACTGGGGATGCGCCATTAGCTATCCCAGCGACTGGGAAGTCCAGGTAGTGCCTGCCGATAGAACGTGTCTCATGTCGCCTCCGACCGCTATGGGCAGAGGCTCGCTCAGGCTAGACGTGATAGAAGCTCTATCGGCCGAACAAGCCGCCGAGCGCTGGATAATAGCACTGGGTACAACGTGGGGCAGTGTGACTATGTTACACTGCATGAAGATGGAGGGATTGTGGGACTGGTACCTCTCCTACGACTACGACTCAGGGTACGGTCAGTTCCATGGAGAAGCATTCTTCAAGGAGGGTCCTGATTACCTCTACAAGATAGATACAGCCGGTGAAAAGGCGAAGTATGATACCTACGGCTTTCATGAAATAGTCCCGACATTCGAGTTGTTGGCCGAATGAAGGCCGCCAAAACTCGCCACGTAAGCTGGATTCCCACGGACTCCCTTCGCTGTGTGACAGGAAGAATGGCAGCAGCAGCAGCACTATCACTACCCCGGAGGCGTAGCGGCAATTGAGCCGCACGCATCAAGGGGCGAAGCTTCGTGAACGACTTCGTGCCAGGCAGCAACAGTACCGTGAACTGCCAGTTGTCTCAGCATTTGACCAAGGCGGCAGAATCGCCACGCTAGGCTGTCCTGTTTCGGCTCACAGCCTACACACTGGTCAAGCCACAGCCTAATATCCCATGGCCGCCTTTTGCTCCAGGTCGAGCCATATCCGCCCGTAGATGGGCGAGGGATTAACGGCTCCGGCACGGTTTTCACCGTAGTAGTTCCTTACCCACGGCCAGGCATAGCGGTAGTAATGTGCCGTCGGCAACATTATGTAAGGACACTGGTCAATTGCATATACGCATAGCTCTTTTAGCAACCTGTTCCGCTCAGATACGTCCATCTCCCTTCTTGCCTGGTACCACTTCTCATCAACAGAGGAGTCATCCCACAATGCCGTGTTCCAGTTCTGCCCTGACAGCATTGTCTCCCGGATTCTTGAGAATGGGTTGCCTGTTCCGAAATGGGTGAGATACATGTGTTCGTATCTCTTGCTATACATCGTACCGAGGTAGGCACCGTACTCTAAAGGCTTGAGCTCAACCTCGACGCCAACATCAGCCAGGTTGCTTGCGACCATAGACGCCATGTCAATGCTAGCCTGAAGGTTGTTGCACACCATTTCACACTTGAAGCCCTCGGGATACCCGGCCTCAGCCAGAAGCGCCTTCGCTTTCTCTGAATTGTAGGTAAACAGCTCCTGGGCCGACTCAGGAAGCTCATCAATGGGAGTATAGAGCTCCCAATCCGCACAAAATGGGAAGTTAAGGAGAATGGCATGACCACCCATTAACGACTCAATCATGCCCTGCCTGTCCACGGCCATATTCAGCGCCTGCCGAACTCTTATGTCATCGAAAGGTGGCGTGTCTGCTCTCATACCTATGGCATTCTGGAGCTCCCCTTCCGGTTGCCATCTCTGCAGCTCAGGGGTCGTCTCTTCCAGGCTCTCGGCGTAGTGCCAAGCAACCTCTTCGGCAACGTCAACCTGCGCCGTCCGCAGGGCGGCTAGCTGAGTTGATTCATCTGCTATGATGGGCCACACCATCTTGTCTACAAACGGTAACTGATATTCCTTCCCATCAATCGTCGTCGTGCCCCAGTAATCAGGGTTGCGTTCGTATGTTGTGCACGTGCCCTTGATATAATCAGTCAGCATAAAAGGGCCTGTCCCGCAGGCGTTTTCCCAGTCACGAGCGCCTGCCTCCGCCAGCTCGGGGGGACATATCATGGTATAGTATCCCCACCCCAGTCTGTAGGGCCAGTTGGCGTTGAATTCATTCGCTTTTACCACAACCGTGTATTTGTCCGGAGCGGAGAATGAGTCTATCCAGTCATAGCGCCCCGGCACAAAGGCAGGCTTTGCCAAGATGCGATCCCAGGAAGACACTACATCGTCGGCGGTCAACTCCCTCGCCTCCATAACGCCCGGCTTATCCTGCCACATAACCCCCTGGCGTATGTGGAAGACCAGGGTTGACGGATCAGTCCACTCCCAGCTTTCAGCCAGACACCCTGTTGTGACGCCTTCCGGAATATACGCCATCGAGGTAAACGACCACTCTCCTGTACCCCGCGGCCCCTTCTGCAGATCCCCAACAAGAAGCGTTTCCTGGTAGGGACCGGCAGTATAGTTGTGCATCCACTGAACGTCAGCGTGGTCAAATGACAGGTGCTCCAAATCACAGAAGGTAGTAAGAATAGTGAGCGTCCCACCATATTGTGGGTCCTTTTCCTCCGCCGGCGCCGCCTTTTCTCCTTCGGGAGGTGCGCATGATGCCAGCACGAGCGATGCTGCCATCAGACAGCTCACCATCAACCATAAGGCTCTCCTCTTCATCATTATTCCCTCCTTTTCTTCTTTCCTTGCTGCATCGTGGCATCCGGGGCTCTCCCCAATGCCAAAGACTCCAAGTTAGTCGAAGCACCTCGCACAGTGCACTGATAGGCACGTCCCCTGACTCACACTCCTCCGCGCAGTCATCTCGGATGAGAGCATTCTTCTACACGTGCCATACGACTGTTGTGCCTGCCTATCAGACCCACCCAGTATGGGACTCCATTACGTGCGTTGGGCCTCTGCGAAGCGCGTATGATAGTGTTAAGAAAGACGAAGGTCCTGCTATCTGATAACAAAGGGCACTGCAATGGCTATCAAGCCCATGAAGACGACCACCAGCATGAAGAAATTATATCTGGTATTGTAGTTGCGCAAAAGAGATGGGTCATAGTACCCTTCTACGCCCTGATCCTTGTACATTTTCAGCAGCCCACTTATCAGCTTTGACCTCATTTGCTTTCCTTTCAGCAACCCAAATATGACGACGAGATTGACCACCACCAACACAGCAACAAACAAGGTCATGACAATCGTTGTATAACTCTCATCCCCCCCAGCCATTCCGGAATTAATGGCCAGAACCACCAGGTTAAGAAGAATCGCAGTGATGGTGAAGATTGTGTCCGTGCGTGTGTTCTGTTGGAGTTCCGTAATGATATGCTCATGACCGCACTGAATCATATGCCCTCCTTATGATTCAGAAGCATCTCAAAGCTCGACCCGCGCAGTACTAACCTCCCTTTGTTGAATTCTAGAGTCTGCGCCAGCAGGTGTCAAGATTACTCTGTGCGCTCCGAGTCCAAGAGTGGATCGACACCGGAGGCCTCGTGCCTCAAGACAATGTGCATTCGACCCTATCGCGGCGTTCAGACAACTGTCCAAGCCATCGCTACCTCACGCGTACCTGAGCACACACGCCAGGGGAAAAGCGGGCAGGCGCAGGCAGTTGAACACCCTTCGTTGGAATAGTATCATGTTGACAGCTCTCTTCACATTCGGCGGCAATAAATGATCAGGGAACTGTCTCCTGAAGATGAACCTGCCATCTATGACGTCATAAACCAGGCGGCTAAGGCTTATCAGGGCGTTATTCCAGACGATCGTTATCACGAGCCGTACATGCCCGGAGAAGAGCTCCATCACGAGATGAAGAACATGGCTTTCTTTGGCTGGGAAGAACAGGGTGAATTGGTAGCTGTGATGGGCTTCCAGCCGGTCGACGAAGTGACACTCATACGGCACGCTTACGTGCTACCTGATTATCAGAAAAAGGGCATCGGCGCGAGTCTCCTTAACCATCTGATGCAGATGACGGAGAGCAAGCAGCTCCTTGTCGGGACCTGGGCAGATGCCACCTGGGCGATCGACTTCTACCGAAAACACGGCTTCAATTTCATGCCTGACAAGGACGGGCTTCTAAGGCGGTATTGGGATATCCCCCAGCGTCAGGTCGAGACCTCGGTAGTTCTTGGCATCGAGATGTGACAGTGGTTGTCCAGTGTACCTCTTTGGCCAGCAAGTTCTGCACATAGCATCTGCACTACCCAAAGCTGGTCGAAATACAAACCGCCGATTGCTGCCTGTCCTGTACAATATCGGCCAGCGCCAGCGCCTTTTCCTTCTGCTGTGGAGCTACGTATTCCGGTGTGATTTACAGGCTCTTCACCACATCGGTTGGTGGTTTGGGAGGCGTGGCGAAAGGCATGGCGGCGACGAAAAAGGCAATTAGCGCCGCCAACCAGGCAAAAGCAGTCACATAGCTTCCGGTAGTGTCGTATACCCAGCCGACGTAGATAGGACCCAACACGGCGAGTGGTGGTGTGAGCAACATCGATGCTCCTTGTATGGAACCGAAGCTCTTCCGCCCAAAGTAGCGCGCCCGCACCGTGTAGTCGAGAATCATTCCCGCACCGATGGCAATCCCGGAAAAGACGAGCAATACGTATGCCGCAGCCAGAGTTTGGTCGAGAACGAAGGTTGTGATGCCAATAGCTTGCAGGGCAAGCGTCGCCATGATCAGAAACCGGAGGCGATTCCTTGTCACCCGGTCAACGAGGAACCCGATGACGAACCTTGCCGGGATGCTTACCAGGGCCATGATGGCCACTATGCCAGCGGCTCCCATTGGTTCAATTCCCATGTCGGTTAGCAGAGGGATGGAGTGCATGGCAATAGCGGGCCCTGCCACGTCATACCCGCCACGTGCCATGACCAGCAACCAGAAGGCACGGGTCTTGATTGCCTGCTTGAAGGTGAATTCCACCTCTCCGACTTCGGCGGCATAGTCTGCACCCCTACCCATCATTTGGCCTGCGTCCGCTGTTTCCTCCTCAGTTGTAGCGCCATCCGGGAGCAATCCGTAGTGCTCGGGCCGGTGCTGCCTGACAAAGGCAGCAGCGAGCGGCAGGCCAACAAGCCACATTACCACCCCACCGGTAACGCAGGTCATTCGCCAGCCTTGACCGACTATCAGCCAGGCGACAAGCGGTAAGACGAGCACCCCGGCCAGCCCAATAGACGCCATTCTAATGCCCAGAGCTGTCCCTCTCTTCTTGACGAACCAGTTCGAAATCGCCGTATTCATCGGCAGCTCCAGGGCGATATTGACGCCTGTTCCCAATGTGACTCCCCATACCAGATAGAAAGCCCAGAGTGAGTCTATGAAGTTCATCAGTATCAGACCCAGACCTATGAGGAACACACCGCCGACGATTATCCACCTGGGGCCAAATCTGTCGCTAAGCCATCCTGTCAGCAGAGATTGAGGCCCGTTTATCGCCTTACCAATACCAGCGGCAACGGATGTGGTGGCGCGGCTGAAGTTCAGTCCCGAAGCTATGGGTTTGAACAGTGCGGACATGCCGTAGCCGTAGTAGCCGGCTCCCCACATGGTAAGAAGACTGCAGGCTACTACTGTCCACCAACCGAAGAATATCTTGGGAAATCCTCTGCTCTTCTTCATCAAGGAGCTTCTGCACAGAGGGATTCAGAGCTCCCTAAATCTGCTCTGGTTCTCACCGTACAACGTCCGGTCAAATGGCTATCAGACTGGCTTCCTGTCACCTGTTTGCTAGCCCTTGTTCGGTTAGACAGACCCGTGGCTTGGTTCAAAGACCTGCGGCATTCAGAAGCTAATCTTCAAAGCTCTTCTCTGTACCAGCAGCGGGCATGCCCTCTTGATCCCAGCCGCGCTTCTGATAGTACAGGGAAAGGAGCCTCTGGAAGTACTCCTGGTCTATCACTTTGCCTGCGTTCGGACCGGTCAGGGCGGGGTTTGCGTGAACCTTGTAGGGAAGACTGTCATCCTTGCGACTCATACCGAGGCGG
>Ga0209986_10001533_pt1 | contig 22029 bp, 16 predicted proteins | sample BlataG_FD_183168 | JGI IMG/M metagenome (GOLD analysis project Ga0209986, IMG submission 183168) | Deep subsurface microbial communities from Black Sea to uncover new lineages of life (NeLLi) - Black_00105 metaG (SPAdes) (version 2) | ecosystem: Environmental > Aquatic > Marine > Oceanic >... | reverse complement strand
TCAAGAATCTTATCTTTGGATTTCAGATCAAATCTGGCAAAAGATAAAGGAACTGCAAGAAGGGTAAGTAGATTCAGTGTGTATGTAGTGGCGATAGCGCGGTCAAGGTTATAACCTGAAGGAGGCTGAAGAGCCCGAATGTACAATTGCCGGTCTTTTGGATCAAGCATATCTGTTCTTTATTTGCCTCTCAAACCTTCTAAAATATCATTGATAAGACGTCTGGCAACTCTCCAACGAAAATCCAAAGGCCATGCTCCCGATTCTCCCAACCATTGCTCAAGAATTCTTGGATTTTCGAGTCTCGACCGCTTACCTTTGATGTGCGCTTCTCTTCTTTGAATCAGATGTCTTGCATGGTCATTTTCTTGCAGTTTGTCTAAATTCCTTTTGTCTCGGACAAAATCAATCCAGTTTTCTATGAACCTGCGAGTCATGAAATGGATGTGACTGTTCTGTTCAAAAACAATTCTCCAGAATTCATTCATATCCCAGTTCAGGATTTGAGAAATATGATTTTTAATATCGCTAATCCAATTAAATATTTTGTTTTGGTATTTATTAATCCACTCCTCATTATTTCGTTCCTCTGAAAGCATAAGATTGTAAAGAAGAGAGGCTCCATTCATAATAAGAGAAAAGTTTTTAGCATGCTTAATTTGGTTTTTGTGCAAATCTGAGAATTCTGCACTTTGGGGGTGCATCCAGATGTAATCAACGTCTGTAGGCATTGTCTTATCCACAAGGAAGGCTAAAAGGTTCTTTCTACAATTCGTTACAATCCGCTCCTGCAAATAATCCGCCTCTTGATGGGAGAGGGAAAGATTTGCTCCCTCTGGAAAGTAGTTTGGACGGGAAGGGAGGTTCTGATCCCAATTAAAGGGAATATTCGATATGATTTCCTTGTCATCAGACTTGACAATGTTCTTTTTATAAAAGTAGAAGCTGTCCAAAGACTTGAAATATTGATACAGAGTTCCATCAAAACGGCGGATTCCCCATATGCCCAGCCCAGACCAATACATGTAACTTGGCAAGATTTTGAGCTTGCTTCCAGCAACTTTCCCTATGACTCCCTCATCTTCTCCAGATCTAATTAGTGCTCGTATAAGGTTGATTTCATCATTCCGGGAATATTCTTCAATTCTGTCAGATGGTGTCTTTTTTCCCTCGTGCTTAAGAAAAATCCAGGGGATTAATAGAAAATATTTTGCCCTGGTATGAAGTGTACTAGTCCCAGGAAACAGAATATCCGAAAATGCATCTCGAACAGTTCCTATTCCAAGCTCTTCACGGATTTCTTTTTCAGGGAAAAGATGGAGAATCTCCATCATTTTCCGGCGGTCATCTTCCGCGAAATCAACCCATGTGAATGATGAGGGCATATTATCCTGCCATTTTTTGTTTATGGAAAATAAAGTATATCAATATCTTTGTAATTATTTCAATCGCCCCTTGAGATGAATTCAGGGGTGATTTTTAAAATGCTTATTGATTATGCTGTTCATAAACATCTCTAAGAAATAGCTGCCCTGTTTTTTCGTCATAAACGCCTTTTTCTGCATATATATTACAGATTTCTTTTGCATATGCTTTAATTTCTGCATCATCTTGGGTATATAGAAATTCTACAATCTCTTTTATATTGTCTTTGAAAGTAAAAGGAATATATTTTTTAAGAATCTCCAAAAATATTTTTCCTACAAGTCTGCCAGCTTCTGGTTGATCACCTTTTTCCTTTAAAGCTTTTAAGTCTTCGATTAAATGTATAGGTTCGTAAAATCTTTTGTGTTTCGATTCCGAAAGAGAAAACACAATCCACTTATAATTTTCTTCATCTAATTTAGGAAGAAGAATCGTCAAATCAAGTAATTGAGATAAGATTTCTCTATCATCATCAGAAAGCTCAGGCTTTTCCTTATATTTCTGATATAAGTGTCTCCAGAAATTAATGACAGTATTTCGAATTTTTGTAGTTTCATCTAATTTTTCTTTTGCGTCCAGCAATCCTCTCCATTGATTTCTGAAATAGCTAACCAGAATATCTATCTGTTTCGGATTTGATTTCTCGATTAATTTATCTAATAAGCTCTCTTTTTTAATTTCAACTAAATCATTTAAGTATCCAATTGCTATATGTTGAATGAAACGCTCTTCTGCAGTCTTATCTTTAAACTCAGATCTAATCGCCCTTATATAGTAGGGCATCATCAGTTTAAAGACGTCGAAAAAAACCTTTCTACCATAAAAATATCCGCTCATAAAATAAGACCAATATGGATCTTTTTGTTTCTCTAACTCACCAATTTTTGCTATCACCCAGGCTTTATCTAGATACATAAAATTAGGCATATATTGACCTAAAAGCGTAAATGCTTCGTCGACATTATTCTGAAGCATAGCATCATAGATATCTCTAATTTCATCTGTCCATCGACTCTCACCCTTTTTAATTTCTTTGTTCTCGACTCTTGCTTTCCTCAGTGCTAAAAGAATTAGTGCAGTAATGATATTCCCGGGAGCAGAATTCAAAGCCAATGTGACTGGATCGTCACTTTCTTTTTCTTTTTTTATTTGCTTTTTTAATAATTTCTTGATGACTAGGATTAAAATTTCCTGAGCTTTTAGCAATAATTCAGCCTTAAAAGCCCAACTGTCGTCTTTTGTTCCTTCTTGAATAAGCTCTCCTACAAATCTCAAAACCCAATTGTGATCAGCACTCCAATGGCTGCCTTCTACTGTAAACTTATCATCCCAAAAATCTTTCCTATCTATGTATTTGTGAATAAAATCTAGGATTTTTTCCCAGTCAATTTCCTTTTTGTCTTTCCAGGCGTCACGGATTCCCCATAGTATGTCATATATATACAGATAACCAGAATTTAAAAATGGATTAAGATCTTCAATGAGTCTGGCAGGATTTTCGCGTACAATTTTCTTAAGCATATCAGATAATCCATCTACTGTTGGACCTTCCCAACGATTTTCTCCTCTGAATTCCTTAAATATTTTTGCTAGTTCTACATTAGACTTTTTAATCAACTCCTCTTCTGATAGAGGTGATTCTTCTGCTCCCCATTTCATTTCTGCCCAGACTAGTCCAGGAAGTAATTCCGCTTCTTCCTGTGTTTGTTCTTTGAGTTCTTCATAAAATTGAGAGAAAGTTGGTTCATGTCTAAGTGCATGGCATAGTTCTTGTTTCCATCTCAATTTGTATTTTTCAGCGCCTTCCTCAGGGATATCCTTTGTTGGCCCTTTTTCTATTATTGATTTTAGTTTCTGTTTTTGTTCTGGAGGAAATTCACGCATACTCTGCATCAGGTGTTTCAATTCGTCCCCAACGAGATGATTCCTAAGAACAGAGTCTCCAATGATATCCTTTAAATATTTCCATATCAGTTCCTGATATTTTTCAACATTTTGCCCAATCACATATATAGCCATCTTTTGAAAATAATAAAAGTCATGTTTGATAAATTCCTCTAATAAATCTTTGATTTCTTCTGGTTTTTCTCTAGCTTTTTTCTCTAAAACATTTTTCAAAGCGTTTGTTAATATATAGATAGGTTCATCACTTCGGGCATCTTTATAGAAAGAGCTATAAGTTCCGTCTTCACGGTTTGCCAGCATGTTTTCAATTTTATTGACTATGTCCTTAACTACATTCAAGGAGCACTTCTGTGTAACTAACTCTATATTTTTTTCAAGCGCCCTTTCGATCCAATATCGATCCAATTTGAATGAATATTTTTCTTTCTTTCCGAATAGTTCCTCATCTTTTTTGCTTACTTTGTTCGTTTTGATATTCGTAATATATTTAATGATTTTTTCGGCTTTTCTTACATCGTCATCAGTTGAAGCTTCATCTAGAAATTTTGGAAGCAATCTAGTAACTATTTCTGTTCCTTGAAGTGTAGTATCAAATTTAGAATCGAGCCAAATAGGAATTAAGTCAATTATTTCATAAGGAATTTTTTCCTTGGGAATAGTTGTTAGAATTTTTATAAAAGACCACCAGGTTCGACAATTATCAACGTTTTTTTCTGTAACTTCCTGAATTATTTCTATTAAAAAATCTAAATATTCAACATTAACTTCATCTTCTTTTTCATCTATTAATTTAACTGAGATCTTTTCAAGATATCTCAATACAGGCCAATAAGGAATAAGGAAGCCAGGAGAATCTATTGCCTTTATTGGCTCTGGATTTGAATTTAGATAGCCGTAGATCTTCAGATATTTAAGCCAAACAGGTTTATCTAAATGGAAGAAAAAATAATTTTTGAATTCATCGCGTTCTAAATAAATATTGAAGACAATCTTTATTTCTGAGCTAGTAGGAATTTCTCTTCTTAAGATTAAATCTAAATGATCACAATCCTGATAAAATTCTTTTCTTACCAACAAATTTAATGAAGCGATCTTGTCTAAGATTGATTTCGCGAGTGACTCATAAGTTGTTTCCCATTCCTGTTCATTTGAAAAATCACACCACAGTCGTCCCGAGACTTCATCATGGGATTTGAAATCTATTAAAAGATCCTTTGGTATTCTGTTTTTATCTATTTTTAGTAGAATAGGAAATTCAATCATATTCTTATTCTTTATTGCAGTTTTACGCTCATTAGTACAAAATTCGCTTTTTAAATATTCGTTTGATAATATAGGGATGAAAAAGAATGATTTTTTGGCTTCCTCAATCATGTACTGGGCAGAATCTCCAGTTCTGTTCTTCCAGTGGTCAACAAAGATATCTAGTCGGTCAAAATCACGCTTTAATTTGTTGCTGACCCAATCAACAAAATTATCATCAGCAGAATTGTGGCTTATGAATGTTTTTATCATTTCATTCTAAAACTGTGCAGCTGTTGATGACATATACAGTTTGGAAGTAAGTTTGAAAATATTGTGTATATTGCTGCTTTAGTGTTCAACTAACCGATTTTTTTCATATATGTTTCTAACATCACCTTAAACATCCTTCCGTGATTTGGATATTTAAGATGGAGGAGTTCGTGGAGGATGACTTCGGCGCGCGTTTTTTCTTCCTTTTCAAGTAGGCTTTTATCAAACGTCAACCTCCCTTTGCTCGAGCAGCTGGCCCATTTCCGCTTCATTTCTCTCAAATGAATTTCTCTTACTTCAACACCGATCTTGTCAGACCATTTTTTCACTTCAATCTTAAATTCCGAAGCAAATACGATTTTCTTCATCTTATCCTGCCTATTAGCTCCTTAAAACCTTCAACATTCTTTTTGCCTCATCAGCGACCGTTTTCGGATGCTTCTTTCCTACTGTGATTAGCATTTTATAAAGCTCTGTTCTTACCTCCCTCTCCTGTGCTTCGCTCCATTTCCAACTCGGGAATTTTTCAAATACATCTTTCATTTGGTTGGCTTTTTCTTCGGGATCCTTAACCTCTTTATCCTTCAATAACCAGTAAACTGTAAACACCTCTGCTGTCATATTTTTCGCCTTCTGCTCTTCACACGCTGCATTAATTTCTTTAATCAATTGTTTCAATTCTTCCAGAATTTCTCTTGTTCTCCTCTGGCCTTCTTCGTACATCTTGGCAATTATCTCAGCTTTCTCTCCAATCGAGATCAAATAAGGCGATCGCTCCCCCTCCTCTCCGATAAATTTCCTGATGCTCTTCAATAAATTAAAAATTTTCTCTGTCTCAGAAACCTGGCTATCTTCTATTTTTCTTAGCGTATCCGCATCTATTTTGTAAACTTCGAGTGCAGGCTTTATTTTACCTGTTTTTGTATGTTCCTGAACAAGCTTGGCAATTTTTCTTGAGAATTCCTTGTCGACAAGAATTCCCGGTTCATAAGCCTCCTTCAGGATCCTATATATCCTAGCTAGCGTCTCAAAATCATCAATGAAAGGCCGCAAAAATGCATTCGGAGACAGGATGTCGTATATGTCTGAAAGTTCTTTATAGAATTGATAGTATCCATGTCGCCTCTCTTCATCCCTGAAATCTTCCACTACAGCTTCCACAGCCTTATCCCAGCCTTTCCCAGCCAGAATCTTCAGATACTCCTTCCTCGCTTCCTCCATCATCTCTTCGAATCTTTCCTTCAGAACCTCGATATCATGGACAACTCCCTCGATATCTTTTGAATCGAACGACAGCGCTTTCTCCAAATTCCCAAATACACCCACAAAATCCACAATCAATCCCCCAGGCTTTTTCTGCTCGTTTCCGTCTTCATAAGGCCTGTTTACTCTGGCGATTGCTTGGAGCAACACATGATCCCTCATCGGCTTATCCAAATACATGCAATACAGAATGGGTGCATCAAATCCAGTCAACAGCTTCTCTGTCACTATTAAAATTTTCGGCAGCTCCTCCGGCTTCCGGAAAGCCTTCCTCACTCTCTTTTCTTCAAGCGCACTCAAATGATATTTAGCCAATTCTTGTTGATCATTATGAGCCGGGCTATAAACGACTTCGGAGTATTCCCTGGGAAGATGCTTATCCAATTCCTCCTTATACTTCGCGCAGGCTTCTCTATCAACCCCAACCACAAAAGCTTTATACCCGAGAGGTTCGACATTCTCCCGGAAATGATCCACAACATATTTTGTAACTTCCTCAACACGCTTCTCATTTTTAAGCATGTTTCTTAGATTGACGGACTTCTCTAAGATTTTATTGAGTTCCTCAACGTCGCTCATGCCTTCAGCTTCCTTGAGGTCTAGAAATTCCTTATCAAGGGTTTCCTTATCTACCAAAAGTTTATTGGGTGCAAGACAGTAATGGAGCGGCACGGTTGTCCCGTCCTCTATGGATTCTGAAATGCTGTATTTATGGAGATATCCCAGCGGGGGGTCATCTTTTCCAAAAACAATAAACGTCCCCTTCCCATAAGCCGTCTTGTCAATCGGCGTTCCAGTAAATCCCATATATGTCGCATTGGGTAAAGCACCCATCAGGTAATTCCCGAGCTTTCCTCCTGTTGTTCTATGGGCCTCGTCCACAAGAACAAATGTGTTGTCCCTGGTGTTGATATTAGCATGTATCTCATCGAACTTATGAATCATCGATACGATAAGTCCTCTTTTCCCCACAGAGAGCAGTTTACGAAGATGCGCCTTGCTCTCTGCAATCTCCACCTCTTCTATACCAACAGCCGAAAGATTGCTAAAAAGCTGGGATTCAAGTTCATTCCTGTCCACCAGCATGATGACCGTCGGATTTTTAAAGACAGGGTTTTCGATAATCTTTTGGGCCGTCACGATCATGGTGAATGTCTTTCCGGATCCCTGTGTGTGCCAGATCAGTCCTCTCTTTTTCTCTTCAGACGCTGCTCTCTTAATCAACTCATTAATGGCTGACATCTGATGAGGCCTGAGAACAACTTTTTTCAGTTCGTCATCCTGCCTGGTGAAAAGGATGTAATCAGTGATAATCTTAACAACGCGTTCTCTATCAAAAAAAGTCTTGACCAGTGTCTCGAAATTGCCTTCGAGTTCGTCTTTCCAGTTGAATATCAATTTTGAAGATGTGTTCCATGTGGCACTGTAGTAATATTTCAGGATATGGGTGATGGCAAAAACCTGAAGGATGGCCAAAAGCTCTGGACACTCCCTGTGGTATCTTTTGACCTGTTCTAAGGCCTCCGCCATTCCTTCCAGCTTATGAGAGGCTTTTGTTTCTACGAAGAATACAGGAAAGCCGTTGATCAAAAAGACGATATCGGGGCGGGTTATTTTTGTTCCGTTTGTGAAGGTGAATTCGTCAGTCACATGGAATGTATTGTTATCGATGTTTTCTGTATCGATCAATCGGACATTCCGTTCGCATTTTTCATCCGGAATAAAAAGCGTTCGTAGGCCTTTGAGATATTCCCATACTGTGAGGTTCCCTTCAATTGTGGAAGGAATTCTCTCTATGGATTTTATGAGCTCTCTGGCGAGACTGGCATTCATAAATTTTGGATTTAGTTTGTGTAATTGGTCGACGAAGATATCGCGAAACAGGAATCCAGCTTCTCCTTCTCTCAGCCGGATCGCCTCTTCTTGGTTGACATATTCCCATCCCAGCTTGACGAGCACCTTTCGTCCTCTGGAGTCGGAAAATTCTGCATGAGGTTCCCGCACGTATTTAATTATCTGGTTCTGAACCGAACCTTTTTCTCCTCCTATTTTATAGCTCATACTTTTATATCCAGATTATGTACTCTAATTTTTCCGGTCATAAGAATATTGAGAAGCGTTTTAAAAAGTTCCTCAAGGGCTTTCTTTTTGTTTTCTTCAGCTTCTATTTTTTTGTCTATTGAAGAAAGAATTTCAACAATTTGCGTTCGAATGTCTTTTGAAGGAAGCGAGAAAAGAAAGTTTTCTAACACATGACGAGGCAGTCTTTTTCTTCCTGTTGTTCCTTCCATTTTTTTAGCTAGATTAGCTCGAATGGAATCAATTTTAATATAATTGTATAAATATTCATTAATTATATTTCCACATTTAGGATGAATAGCCCATATCTCTGTAGTTGCATACCCAAATTTTTGAGGGATATTATCTAAAATTGCTTGTTTACCATTTTCAAAACATGGAGTAATTTTTGCAATAACTAAATCATTTTTAAATACAAACGTTCCACTTGAAATCTCTTTGAATTTTTTCAGATGCCAGGCCTTAACTTTTTTATTATCATTTGAAATTAATTCCATGGAGATAAACGGAACTTCATCATTATCGTTTATATGAATAGATCTTGGCTTTTTAGTAAAATCGAATAAATCAGCAAGTCGTATGATGTCCCACCCCACCGGTACCATGCCGATTTCTGTCTCCTTCAACTTCACTTTCTCAGCCTCTTCGATCGACACAGGTCCATAAGTGAAAAGATGCTTCATCAGGGATTTTTTAAGTTCTTTTGCTGCTTTTATGACCTCCTCTGTTTTTTCCTTCGCTTCCTGCACCGCCCTCAACACCCCCGCAATTTTCTTTTGTTCTTGGATAGGAGGGGAAGGGATTGCAAAATTTTTTAGTCGAGAGGAAGATAAATTAGGTATGGTGGTTACATTCCCTTGATAGATGTAAAGCTTCCTTTGAGCAATTGCAAATTGCATCCAATAATAAAAAAAGTAATTATCATAATCTTGAAAAGGCTTTATTCTTAATCGGTGGAGATGGTTTTGATATGCACATTCATCCAATTCATCATTCCATATTGCTGTTCTGCCTATATCACCTCCCTCACATAATAAGATATCTCCTTTTTGCAACCGTAAATTATTGAATTCTTTATCTGTAAAATACATATAATCAATTTTCGATATATCGATTTTTTCCCATAAAACGTTGGAGGTTCGTAAAAAAGGCCTTTTGGTTTTGCCTTCAGTTGCTTCTTTGGAGGAGAGCTGTTTGCCTTGTTTAACATCAAAAACTTCCGCGACTTTTTTAATAATCCAATTTTGGGATAATAAGCCTAATTCTGTGTTTTGAAGGGGGGAATTTTCAATTGCCATGTCAGTCATTATCCAATGGTTGTCCATCTTTAAAAAATTTGAATTTTGGAAATATAGAGCTGTCACTGCCAACATATATATTTATTAATATTCCCAATTGGTAAAAATAAGGATCTTTAGTAAAGGCGATTAATTTGTTTTCGTCAAAAATTCTATTTATTTGGCTATTAGATTTTTTCACTTCAATAACGATAAGATTATCATTTGTATTTCTGTGGTGAATTATAATATCAGGGTAAATAGTCTTAGCTTCAAGGTCATCCCAATTGATAGTATCTTTAGGCAAGTCCAACTTTTTCACTATATCAGTAAATCTATTGTATTCACAATCTACATGCCAATATGGGAATTCATTCTGCAAATATGCAGCTAGTTTATTAGTTATGCACCTTTCGTTTATATTATTCTCTAGGAGAAAATGATCATTTTTATAGAGTGAATTCAATGCATTTGTAATTTTGCTTTTGATCTGTACAAATTTTGCTTTTTTCATATTAAGAGCTTTTATACTCCTAGTTTTCCTAATATGTTTTTCAACTTATTATCTGCCTCTTTCCTTTCTTCCTCTGCCTTTTTAAGCAACACAACCGCATCTTCAAGAGGAAGAGTGTCATCTTCTTCCTGATAGGCGACATATCTGGATGGGCTGAGGTTGTAATCGTTCTTGATGATCTCCTCCTTATTTACAATCTTACTGATTCCTTCTTTTTCTTCCCAATTTAAATATATCTCTGATATCTGCTTAATGGAATTATCGGGAAGGAAATTCTTTGGCCGGCCTTTTTCATAAAGGGTCGAGGTATTTATAAGAAGAATTTTGTCGTGGTTTCTTTTGTTTTTATTGATGACCAGAATAATCCCTGGGGCTGTCGTGTTGTAGAACAGATTTTCAGGCATGAGTATGACAGCTTCCACCAAATCCTTTTCTACAAATTCTTTCCTAATATCCCTCTCCCTATTTTTACCGACATTTCCGCTTCCTCTAGAGACAGCACCTGTATCCAAAACGATAGCCATTTTGCCTTTTTTGTTTAAAGAGGCGAACATGTGCTGAATCCATCCCCAATCCGCACTGCTTGAGGGAGGATAGCCAAAGATAAAGCGGTTATATGTGTCGTTTTCAAAAACGTCTTGAGAAAAATCCTGATTCCACATGGGATTGGCAGTGACTATATCGAATTTTCTGAGTGAGCCCTCAGGGCTTTTGAAGGAAGGTCTGTTCATCGTATCGCCTAGAGCAATCTGAGCCTCCATATCGTGGATAAACGCATTCATTTTGGCCATAGCAAATGTTGAGTGGAGGATTTCTTGGCCATAAAATCTTAGGGGAGTGAGGGAAGGGTCTTTATCAAATTTTTCTTTATATCTTAATAAGCATTTGATAAGGAGACCTCCTGAACCACAGCAAGGATCATATGCTTCAATGCCTGGCTCTGGATTAAGGATGTAGGACATTAAGATGGCAACCTCGCGGGGAGTGTAGAATTCGCCCGCACTCTGGCCTGATCCCTCTGCGAATTTTCTGAGGAGATATTCATAAGCTCGACCTAGGATGTCCGGTTCTACATCCTGAAGGCCGAGGCGGTATCGGCCAAGGATGTTTATGAGGAGGCGGAGCTTTTCATCGCTGATGACTCTCTGTCCTCCAGCGGTCTCGTTGAAATCCTTTATGTCTATAACTCCTTTGAGCTTTGGGTTTTCTCTGGCGATGAGACGGACAGCGTCTGTGAGATACTCGCCGAGGTTTGTGGTTTGGAGAGCAATATTCTTCCAGCGCGATTTCTCTGGGATGTAGAAACGGACAAGGGCGTGGTCCTCGAACAGGAATTGTTCTGCGCTGTCCTTCCCTCCAAAGTCATCGGAGAGCTTAAGAAGTTCATCGACAAAGACATCGGAGAGGCGCTTAAGGAAGATGAGAGGGAGGATGTAGTCTTTGTATTTTGGCGCGTCTATCTCGCCTCTGATTTTACAGGCGGCCTCCCAAAGCCATGATTCGAGAGTTTTTATGTCGAGTTTATCATTGCCCATGAAATACCTCTAATCAAATTTTTAATAAACATTTAAATTCGTTTAAATTCTAAAGTTCCAAAATTTTGTCTGTCTCTTCCAGTAAAATATTCTCCTTCTAACGTTTTTTCATTGTCTAGTATTCTAATCCGTGCATAACCTCGGTGAGTATGCATTGTTTTTGTAGCCGAAGGTTTTGGTTCATTTAAGTACTCATAACCCAAAATCTTTAGACAAGGATCTTTTGATATTATATTTGCAGCTATGCTACAAGACTGTGAATTTTCTGTTTCTAAAACGACACAAATACTTGTCCAATTTTGAGATATATTTAGTTTAGCATTCAGTTTTTTTGCATGTTCATCAAAGGAAGTAGTTATATATCCCTTCCAGGAGCCATTTAAATTTGGAATTTTGACAAAGGTAGCTTTTTTTAAAATTTTTAACTTCCATAAATATTTATCATGAATTTTATATAATATTCCATAAAATCCAAATACAGATGGAGAATCTATCCACCAGGGAAATTTAGTTGCTTGTGAGAATGTCCAGGCTGCAAATATACTTAGAATAGCAATAGCAAAATAGGTAAATTTCCTTTCATATGAATCAATTGAGTATGAATGCATTTTTAGTAATTCCTCCAAAGTTCAGCAAATTTTTGTATGAGAGTCTGTGCATCTGTTATTGTCCATTGTTCAGGCGTCTTTCCAAAAAGAAGCATTTGTCCATTTTGGCATACAAAATATATGAGATTTGCCACTGAGAGCCAATCGATAATTCCAGAATATCTTGATTGGAAATTGCTTTCAAACATGGAATTTGGAATGTTGTAAATTAAACATTCAAGAAAATAAGAAGGTGCTAATGTAGGAAAAATTTCATTTTGGTTAATTAGGTAAGTTCTAGCATTTTTAAAAATTCGAACTGTAGGCTTAAAATTTCCATTTGTGTTGAAAATGTTGTTTTTCAATACTCCATTAGTATAATGAATTTTCGGATAATTAATAATTTGTCTTCCCTCATTCAATGTCCAAAATGTAAGCCCTTCAGCTGATTGAGTCAAATTATCGTATCTGATGTACTTTGCACTTACAACAATATCCGCTGCTAAACGCCCACTATCCCTGTTGACTTTAATAGATTTATTTCCTTCGGTTACCATGTTTGACCCATAATAGTGAATAATTCGCCTCAGAACATCGGCTCTAAATTCATTCCATCCATAGCTGGCAGTCCTTATATTTAAAAGCATCATTTGTAAGGTGGATAAGTTGTGATAAAAGGTGGAATTCAATTGAATTATGATATCAACATCGCTATCACCACGGATATTTGTATAATTTTTATATGAGCCTTGAAGATAGACTTCATAATTAACATAGCTAGGCCATTCGTATAAAGTCAGTGCTATTTTTACAGATTCATATGTAGCATTTGCAGTGGTTGTAGCTCCCTGATGTGACCATGTTTCTAGTTGCTGTTCTGGAATTGCCATATTAGTAAGTTTTTTTATTAATCAGTTCATCCCTTATATTTATTCTCATTATGCCAAGCTAGGAACTCATCTGATGGGCAATCTTCTAATCTCTTAGGCTGATGAACTAACTGGCCATGAAATGTGAAATAATACTCCCCATTGTCGAATTCCTCTCTGATGCGGCGGCTGACTTCAATGTGTAACTGGGGCGTTATGGTCATGTATCCTGTATCAAAGAGCTTGTGCATATCGCTCCGAAGAAGAAGCCCATTGTTTACAGCATTCGGTCCTCCATCAGAATAAGAGCGAATGTGTGCAGCTTCTAAAACTTCATGAGTCACAGCACAGGAGCGATTATAGGCATCTGTAACAAGGATCCTGAAAGAACCATGGCCCAACCTTGGCTTAACTAGAATTCCTTCTCCGTATCTGGCATGAGGTTCAATAATGCCTCTCCCCTCTTTATCAATATACATATCCTGTTTTGTGGCAAGCCTTTGTTCGACCTTTCTCAAAATGAATTTTCCCGCTTCGCTTGAAACATCATAGCTTTTTCCGCGAACAATATTAGGCGACCATTCTGGCGGAGGAAACCCTTGAGATTCCTTAAAGAAAAAAGGCTGAGTTAACAAAATGCAACCAATGTGAAAATCTTCTAAGTGATTATCTGGGGCTCCTCTCTTTTCGACAATCAGTCTTCTCATTTCTCCATAAGTTGGAGCTCCGTTTTTCTGCTGGAATGCTTCCCAGGCCAAACTGATAGGAAGAGTTGTGGCAGAGGCAAAAATGCCACCGCCTGCGATATAATTCCTTGGGCTGTGAAGCTTGAAAAGGAATAGTCCTCCTTGCTGCATGAGTTTTAATGGAGAGCGCGGAGATGGCTGCCAGAAGTTTACTTCGTCAAGAGGCTGCAGGCTTGAAAGATAATCATACCAATCGTTGTCTGTTACACCGACGTAGATCTTCATTCTGAGGTTTTTGAATTAATCTTATAATATTTTATTATCTTAATGTTTTTCCCAATCATCTACGATCCCATTAAATATAAATATTAGATAAAATACTATCTCTACATTACAAATAAGTCAATCGCCTTTAGAGATGAAGAGGAGGGTGAATATAGAAAAAATAAAAGAAAAGAATTTCTATATGAGATCGTGTACAAAGTACTATTCATTTTTTTTGGCCTAATACTATGATATGCATGGTTAATCATTACTTGTCAACTTTTTCAACAAAATGTCACTTTTTGTCACATTATGTCGCATTAATTAATTTTTTCACTAAAGTATTGAATAAGCAAAGAACAGTATTTTGACTTGTTTTTTTTTGTGCTATAAGATTATTATTAGCAAAGATGATGACTTAGACTATAAGGAGCTATTCCATGAAATTTGTTCATACTGCAGACTTTCATCTCGGAAAATCATTTTCTATAGTAGGTGAAAAAGGGGCTTTGCTTCGCGAGGCTCAAATGTATACTCTCAAGAGAATCGTTAGCCTTACAGAATCTGAAGATGTCGATTTTCTTATCATTGCAGGCGACCTTTTCGACTCGAATGAGGTAAGTACACGGCTTGTTAAAAAAACTGTGGATTTGCTGAAACATATTGATCCTATCCCGGTCATTATCCTTCCGGGTACACATGACCTCCTTGATGAGGGAAGCATTTATAAAAGAAAGGAGTTTAAGGGATCAAATATTAAGGTTTTTGGAATAGATGGAACCTCGATAAAGGTGAAAAATGCAGTTATTCATGGAAGGCCCAATGATACTAAGCAGGGAGGAATTCATCCTCTAAAAGAATTAAAATGTGACTCTAATGCCACATACAACATAGCAGTTATTCATGCAAGTATAGAGATTGAAGGGAAGGCAAGCCCGGATGATTATCTTGCGAATCCCACAGAGATTGCATCTTCTGAGATGGATTATATAGCTCTGGGTCACTGGCACAAAAAAAATGATTTCAGCACCAAGGGAGTTCATGCCTGGTATAGCGGATCGCCGGAAGCCACGAAGTTCGATGAGGCTGACAAATCTGGATATGTTCTATTAGTAGAATTAGGAAAAGCCGGAGTAAAAGTTGAAGAGAAAAAAGTTGGAGAATATACATGGATAGATAAATCAATTAATGTTTCAATCTCACCTCCTGGAGAATCCCTCAATTCTGAAATTGAGGCACTAAAAGGAGAGAAGAAATTGCTCAGACTGCGGCTGAAAGGAACAATACCAAAAGGATATGAAATTGATGCTGATTTGTTAGAGGAAAATTTTGCAGACGATTTCTTCTATTTTGAAGTTGATTCTTCTAAGGTAGGATATCCCATAAAAGATGTAGATCAGGTCTTTGCCAAAGGGACGATTGGAGGTTTATACGTATCAAGGCTTAAAGAATTAATAAGAAAGGCAAAAGATAAGGAAGAAAAAGCTATGTTTGAAGAAGCGCTTTATCTTGGTTCTGGATATATTTTGGGGGATTTGGAGGTAGATTAATGCAATTAAAATCAATGAAGGCTACTAATTTTGGCAAATTGCCCAATAAAAAGTTCGTTTTTGGCAAAGGCCTTACTGTTGTGAAAGGACCTAATGAAGCGGGAAAGTCCTTCAGCATTGAGGCCATTACACAAGGAATTTTCGGGGATGCTACCTCGAGTTCTGCTCATATTCGAAATAAGTGCAGGAAGTGGGGAACAGAAGGAGATTTTTCGATTACCTTGGATTTTGAATCAGATGGAAAAGAGTATAGAATTTTACGAGATTTTGAAAATAAGAAAAATGTTCTTCTGAAACCAGACGGCACTGAAATTAAAGATAAAGAAACGATAAGAAAATTAATATCTTCTCTTATTGGACTCCCCTCACAGACGGCCTTTGAGGCAACTGCTTGCATTCCTCAGGAAGAAGTAGAACGGATTGGAAGTGAAACGTCGACTTTGCGAGAAATAATTGAGAGCAGACTCGCAGGCTCAGTTGCGGGAACTGAGAAAATTGTAAAGAAACTAGTAAAAGGAAAAGAAAGTATAGTGTCTAGGAGAGGAACGAAAGGTCTGCTCATCACATTTGAGAATGAGATATCTGAGATTTCAAGAGAACTTGATGAGTTACAAGAGAGACTAAGCAAGCATGTGGACAATAAAAAGGAGCTAGAAAAAACAAGTAAAAAGTTTGCTAGACAAAGTCTTATATTGAGAGATAAGGAGAATGCTTACAAAGGAAGTCAAGAGTATATTAGTGCGCAAAATAGATACGAGTCTGCTGATAAAAGTTTTCGTGAGGCAATAGATAATTTAGAAAAATTCAAAAATGCAATCCAAGATATTCAAAATGCAGAAAAAGAGCTTAAATCTTTAAAGAAAAAATTGGAAGCAATAAGTAGATTGATTGAGGATGGAGAAGCTTTCAAAAACGCACAAGAAAAATGTATAGAGCTTGAGAAAGATATCACTAGATTGGAGAAGAAAATTTTTCATTTAAATGAAATTGACTTAAATATTCGTAAGAAAGAAAAAGAGATTGCATCATATAAGGAAGTTGATAATGTCGAACTACAGAATGCAAAGAGTATTCCTTTAGAAATAAAAAGCCTTAGAACCTCGTTATCTAAACAGCTATTTGGAGTTAAAGTAACGCTTGAAAGTGATATTGATTATTCAATTGTTGCTGATGGAAAAAAGGTAAAAGGAAAAGAAGCTCAGATGCACGCAGAGGCAACGATTGAATTTCCAGGAATTGCTAATGTGGAATTTAGAAATCTTACAGGAGAAGAAGAACCTTTGGTTGATGAGATTGATAGAAAAGAAAATGTGCTGGGAAAAATTTTTAAAAAATATGGTGTAAAGAGTGTAGAAAACCTCGAAGACCTCTACGAAATACGAAAAGCTTCCATTAACGAAAAAGAAAACCTGAGGACAAAGAGAGAAACAATCCTAGATGGAGAAGAATTTTCAAAGTTGAAGCGTGATTTGAATAGCTTTAAAAATGAGTTAAAAAAAGAGAATAAGATCAAAGATGAACTGAAATCGTACTCATTAACTGAGGTCCAATTGAAAAAGAACAAGGGCCAAAAGTCTAAAATCGTTGAAAAAAAAGAAAAGATGGAGAATCTAATAATAGAAAGCAAAGGAATTCTTAAAGCTATAGGCAAATATGAAAATCAATTAAAGGAGAGAAAGAATAAAGCAACTAGAGAAATGGCTTTGGCTGAAGAGCAATTAAAAAAGTATGAAATTCACAAGTGTTCTTCTGAAGAGTTTGAGAAAATAAAAAGAGAAACACAAGAATTGAAGAATGATGTGGATGACCTGAAGGAAAGGCAAGCAATTTTAAATGACCGTATTGAGCAAGAAATGATTGGCGAAGATGATATTGCGGAACTAGAAGAAAAATTAAGTAGTTTAGATAAGAAAAGAGAACGATTATCACATAAACATAGAATTTTTGAAATAATAAATGAGGGCATAAATTGGGCAAGGCAAAATTCAATAACACAGTTTTCTGAAGCTATAGAAAAACAAATGAGTGAATTGCTTTCTAAAATAACAGATGGGAAATATAAAAAAGTAAAAGTTGATGAAAATTTAGGAGTGAATATATATTCAGAAGAAAAGAGTGAATATATTAATCTCGACGATAAAAAAGATTTAGTTTCAAGCGGAACTCTTGACCAAATCTATCTGGCAGCACGAATTTCCATCATTAATTTGATAACAACTGAAGGAAGACCTCCAATTATCCTTGATGATACCTTTGTTAGTTTTGATGATATGGGAAGGAAGGAAAGGGCATTTGAAGTACTAAAGTCTTTTGCAAAAGACTATCAAATTCTATATTTTACCTGTCATGAGTGTCCACCAAAGTTGAATGTTGTTGAATTGAAATAGAGGCTTTATTGACATTTCGATATAACAAAACTAAACATTATTTTGCCCATAAAAGCCTTCCTGGCCTTTATCCTAAAGAAGAAATCGCAGACAAGTCCCCAAAGTCTGAAAAGAAAGTCTATGGGGCTTTGAAGAAGGCTATCTCCAAAGAATGGTATGCCTGGCATTCCATGAAACTGCGCACCGCGGACAACAAATTCACGGAGGCCGACTTTGTGATAGCCGATCCAGACCGGGGAATACTCATCCTGGAAGTAAAAGGGGGCCACATAAGAAAAGAAGACGGTCTTTGGTATCAGGGTAAGCATTTGCTCAAAATGCCACCTTTAGATCAGGCTCATCGGTGTCGGGGGATCCTGCTTGATAGATTCATGGAAAAGAGGATCGATTCGCCAACCATAGGAATGGCTGTCTGTGTCCCTGACATGTTGGTTGGAGATGGGCCCACTCAGGATGATTTAAGGGGATTGGTGATCGGGGAGGAGGACTTGCCTTATATGGAAGAGATACTGCCAGGTTTGATGGCAAAGGCCATCCCGAAGGTGAGGCAGACCAGGGGAGGATGGATAAAAGAATTGCACAGCATGTGGTGTGAGAGTTGGGTGCCTCATCCTCAGCTTTGTCTGAGGGCGAAGCTGGATATGATAAAGCGGGTACAGTTGAGTCTGGCACAGTTCGAGTCTCTGTGCCGGATCATCGACAATGATAGGGTTCTGGTGAAAGGGGGAGCTGGGACAGGGAAGACGCTGTTGGCCATGGAGTTGGCGAAGAAGGAGGCTGAGGAAGGAAGGCGGGTTTTGGTGCTGTGTTTTACGGATGCGCTGGGATTTGAGCTGGCGAGGGTTTTGGAGGGGGAGGTGAATATCACGGCCGCACCGATTGGGAAGTTTGCTCTGAAATTGCTGATGGATAAGGGGCATGATATCGAGGAGTCGTACACGCCTGAGTTTTGGGATCCGATAACGCTTGAGGCTGCTCTGGATGGGATGCCGGATGTTAAGGAGCGGTGGGACACGGTGATCGTGGATGAGGGGCAGGACATGGGTGAGAATGATTGGTGTCTGATCGAGGAATGTGCGGAGAAGAGGGGGCGACTGGGGGTTTTTATGGATGATACGCAGGCGTTTTTGGAAAGGATGGGGGTGGGGGAAGAGTTTGAGGCGCGGTGTATGAAGTATCGGTTGGGAAAGCCTTATCTGTGTCCGGAGGGGATTCAGGCGCTGGCGGATGCTTATGTGAGAATGAGGGGGAATGGTGGAGAGGATTGGCCGGCGGTTGGGTTGTCGAAGGTGAAGGCGGCCGTTGAGGAAAAAGTGATAAAGGTAGTTGGGTGTGAGGAGGGGAAGGTTCATGATGCGGTTGGGAGCGAAATAAACAACCTATTGGGTGAAGGCTTTAAGGGATCGGAGATTGCTGTTATTTCATTGCGTGGGATGGATTTGAAGGAAAATATCATGCATCGGGATAAGATTGGGATGCATCAGGTTGTGTTGGCGACGGATGAGAGTGCGAGTGAGAGGATAGTCTGCGACACGTTTATGAGGTTTAAGGGATTGGAGCGGCCAGCTGTTGTGGTGACGGATTTGAGGTATGTGAAGGACAGGCTGGGGACGCGGATGAATATTGCGCTGACAAGGGCGCTGGGTGTTGTGAGGATTGTGGGGGAGGAAGCGGTGCTGCAGCAAGATCCGGTTCTACCCACATTTGTCAAGACTAGTTGAAGATTCATATATAAGGAGGAAGCATGAAGAAAAATGGCCGAGCCTATCAACTGACAGGGCAAATTGGTGAATATCTTGTTGCGGTCGAATTGGGAAGAAGGGGTTACATTAGCACGACATTTACTCAAAATGTCCCTGATTTTGATATTTTGGCAATCGATGAAACCTTGGAAAGGACGATTCCGCTTCAAGTGAAAACAATACGAAAAGGTGGAGGATTCCAGTCAACCGGTACAAAATGGATGAAAATAGAATTTGATGGTGATTATCAAATTGTTAAGGGGAAAACTAAAATCACGAATCCAGACTTGATTTATGTTCTTGTTGAGCTTGGGGAGAATTATGGAGAGGACAAATTTTATTCACTCCGGAAAAAACAGCTTCAACAGCTTTATGTCAGAAATTACAAGAATTGGCTCAAAAAACATGGAGGGAAAAAACCAAGAAAGCCAAAGTCTCTTCATTCTGCGATTGGGGCTGTGGATCTGAGAAAGTATGAAAACAACTGGGGGATTTTGAAGGAGGAAAAATGACAGCAGAGATGGGAGAATATCTAGTCGGTGCTTATTTAGAACTGGAAAAAGGATGTGAAATTATTTCTTACAATGTAAGACCTCGTGACAAAGGCATAAAGGGAATGGGTGAGCTTGATGTTGTGGGGTTAAATCTTAAAGAAAACACTGCATTTCTTTGTGAAGTTGTCACGCATCTTGGGGGACTTTTGTATGGAGGGGGTAGGGAAGAAACCGTAAGAAGGATTTTCAAGAAATATGATAATCAAATGAAGTATGCAAAAAAATATTTAAGCAATTTTTCAAAAATTCATTTTCAACTTTGGAGCCCTTCTGTGTCAAAAATTTATATAGATTCCCTGGGCAAAAAACGAAGACTGGAGTTAGTAATCAATCAGGATTACTCTAAATGCATAAACAAATTGAGGGATGCTGCAAAATGTTCTACGAAAAATACAGGGAACCCTGCTTACAGAGTGCTTCAAATTCTTGAACATATGAGAAAATTGTCTTGAACTAAATGGAAATGAATAGGAAAACTGAATGAGAAAAAGACAAATTCCGAGGTTGCCATATCTTGTTTTTTGAAAATGAAGAGAGTCATATCGGGTTTTTCAGATGAATAATCGTGAGCTATCTATTAATTCCAAAAAAGTCATAGCCAAGCTGGAGAGCTCTGAAATCGGTTCGTACATCGATACGTCCCTCACTCCGCCCGCTCCCTTTCGAGGCAGAGGCAAAATCAGGTTGATCATTCTGGGGCAAGATCCTACGGTACAAGATCCTGAATACAGAAAAAAGATCAAGGTCGCGTTGCTTCTGAATAAACCTGGGGGACTGAGGACATACCTTGGGAAAGTCTGCAATGCACTGGATATCGACCTTGACGAAAACATATATGCGACAAATCTCTTGAAGAATTTCTTTACTGTACCTCCGGATAAGAAGCGAAAAGAAGACCCTCAATTCTTCCGCAAAGCAGCAGACCATTGGATTCCTCTGCTCAAAGAGGAAATCGAGGAATTCGAAAATGTGCCTATCTTGCCGCTGGGTGAGCCTGTCCTGAACTGTTTGACAAAAAGTCCGGATAAGGTATTGATCAGATATTGCTGGGGTTATGAAGATCCGGCGAAATATGGCCGGAATTTCGGCTACATAAAACCAGCAGAAAATGTGTTATCGAGGGTGGTTTTCCCTTTCCCACACCTGCCGGGTTTAAGGCACAAATTCTATAGACAACAAATGGATGGCTATCTCGCGTTCATGAAAGAGCACATCAATCCGTAGGATTTGTGGTTGTGACCCTGGTCAATAACCTTTAGGCGCTGAATTATGGGGTGATTTTAGAGCTCAATCTTACAAAACAGAAAAGTCATCATCCTCTGGCCCCTCTTCCCTAGCCCTAAAATCATCCTTCTCCTGTATAACCAAATGTCCCTCAGACTCTGCTTTTCTGAATATATCCATTTCCGAAATCTCATAGTTATTAATAGTGCTCAGATACACCCACTGTGTTGCACGGGCAATCCCCACAAAAAGGATCCGTTGGCGTGCGACTCCACGGACCCAAGGAAAAGACCTTTCGATTAATCGGGGCATGAGCACACTGTCAAAAGTCAGCCCTTTGGCCATGTGGAAGGTTGCAATCTTGGGCACATTATTTCCAAAATCACAGGCCACTTCCACCCCTCTGAAAGACTCCTTCTTTATCGCCTTCTCTAATTCGATTCCTCTTTCTTCAAGGCCTTTTGCCAGTCCATGGAGCAACCTGTTGGTTGGAACGATTATTCCTACCCTCTCATTCATAATCTGCCGCTGTTTCACGATTTCTGCAAGACGGTTTGTCTCGTCCTCGAATGAGGGGGCAATATAACACAAAGGGCGCTCTCGTACTTTCTGCTCTGTATTAGTTTGGGCGATGTATTCTTTCCGCAGCTCCT
>Ga0209986_10001531_pt1 | contig 22056 bp, 15 predicted proteins | sample BlataG_FD_183168 | JGI IMG/M metagenome (GOLD analysis project Ga0209986, IMG submission 183168) | Deep subsurface microbial communities from Black Sea to uncover new lineages of life (NeLLi) - Black_00105 metaG (SPAdes) (version 2) | ecosystem: Environmental > Aquatic > Marine > Oceanic >... | reverse complement strand
ACAGTGAAAATTATCTCCGTAAAAGGTTAAACGATTTACTTAACTCTGGCTATTTGGGAAAGGTAAAACCGGGATTATACTATATAATACCTCAGAGAACCAGCAAAGAGGAGTATGTTGTAGACAAATTTCTTGTAGCAAGTAAACTTTCTAAGAACTCTCTAATAGGATATCATTCAGCATTAGAACTTCATGGAGCAGCTTATTCTCCGTCAAAGATAGTGTATATAATAATAACTGAAAGAAGCTTTCGTTCGTTCAAGTTTCAGGGGGTAGAGTATCGCTCTGTGAAGGGAAAAACAAGTTTTGGCAAAACTTTTTTACTTCGCGAAGGACAAAAACTATCCGTAAGCGATCGGGAAAGAACACTCATAGATGGAATATCTCGCTTGAAATATTCTGGAGGAGTTGAGGAGTATTTCAAAAGCATAGAGATGTTTCCTTATATAGATTTTAAAAAGATATTAAAGTATTTGAAAGTATACCAAAAAAAAGTGCTCTATGGGAAAGTTGGATTTATCCTTTCCTATTTTGCTAAAAAATGGAATTTTCCTGAAAAAGTGAAATCAAAGATGAAAGCCAATTTGAGTAAAAAAATATATTATCTGACTTCAAGAAAGGAAAAAAATCAACTAAATAAAGAATGGAATTTAATTGTTCCTATAAGATTAGAAAGCTTATTAAAGGAGCAATAATTGGTTAGCAAATTGGAAAAATCAAAAGAATATTTTGAAAGCTTCTTCAGAGCAGAGTTTAAGCCTGAACTACTTTTTGAAACCTTACTGGATGCCCAAAAGTTAAAAAGACATCCAATGGGTATCTGGAAACAAAGACATTTGAAGGAATGGCTTGAAGGAAAAACAAGCTAGCAATTATTTGGGATTATTGTTTATATTGATACTCACCTTCTAATTTTTTTTTCTTAATAAATAGCACTATACTACCTATTACACCAACTAAAAATGCTATTGGACATATAATTAATGCTAATATAAAGAAAAAGGGCTCATCCCCTAAACTAGTTCTTTCCCAAAAATCTGCTCCAAACCATATAATAAAAAGAGCATAGATTGCATTATGTAAAAAGACACTAACTAAAGATCCTGCAGCAGAAGCTCCTGTTAAAATTAGAAACTTTTTAAGTAGTCCTTTTATTTTTTCTCTTGTAGTAAAAAATATTAGTGCTATACCTAATAAAAAGAAAATAATTCCAAAGAAACTTATAAATCTAAAAAACTCACGTGTTCTAAATGCTGGAATAACAAAATAACTCATCATAAAAACAAAAACTACTACTAATGCCCAAAAAATAGCTTTTAATGTAAAAGAAGGACTAGTTATTTTCTCTTGACTCTTTTTTGATAAATTCATAATTTTCTCCCCTTTTAATTATAACTCGAAACAAAGAAATAGATAGAATGTTTGACAGATATAAAAGATTTAAAGATAAATCAGATGTGATTAAAAATAGCAGTTTTTTATAAAAAAATTGAATAGAAATTTAATTTTAAAGATTTTTTTAATTATCTTAACTCAAATAAAGCAAGATTTATATATACCATTGAAGTATAGAGTTGAATATGGTTCTTTAATTTTCAATGGTTTTTACAATTTTATATATTTCTTATATCTATAAATTATATTTATTAATGAAGTATTTAAAAGATCTATTCTTATGCGTGGCTATATCAATATTAAAAAATTTCAAGATTTCTACCATAAAATCTCTTCTTTCAAACTTTTTAGGTATTAAATCATTAAATTTTTCTTTAGTAATTTCATCTGTATTTTTCAATAAACCGATTTTTATTTTTTTTGCACATTCATTGTTTAATCCAGCAAGATACCAAGCTTCTATTTCCTTTATTACAACAATTATTTTGTTTTCATCTATATTTGTTATTTTTTTTTGTATACGTCGCTTTTTATGAGTTACACATGGCGCATTATTGATATCTCTTGTATAAATATAGTCATAATTCATTGATTTAATACTTTTAAGTAGATTTAGAAAATATTTTTTTGTGGTATTTGCATATGGTGTTATTTTAATATCATAATTTTTTTTTTGTAATTTAGGTTTTATTATTTTTTCAAAGAACCTTATATCATCATCACCTTCAACAAAAACATAAATTTTTTTATATTCCATAATTATTCTCCTAGTAAATTTTGTATATATAGTTCATCAATTCCTATTTCATTTTTTAGAAATATCTTTACTTCCTCATTATCAGATGGTTTTGAGATTGTGGAAAAACCATCTTTATCACGGCTAATCAGTAAAATATTCTTTAAACCTGCGTGTTTTACCATTTCGGGGTTATGAGTAGTAACAATAATTTGCTTTTTCTGTGAGGCTTCTTTCATCATATTCACCACTCTTGAAATAAGGTAAGGGTGTATATTTCTTTCAGGTTCTTCAATTATTGTCAGTTGATTTTTCCCAAAAAATAAAGCAACAACAAGAGAAGTGATATTTATTGTACCATCAGAAATCAAAGATGCAGGTAAATATTGTCTACCAAAATATTCTTCTCGTATTTTAAAGAGCAAAGATTTATCTGCAAATTTTTCTATATCCAATTCTGTCACAAAAGGTAAAAGATCACTTATTAAATTAAAAAGTTTTCTCGAATTGTTTTTATTTTTTAAGATATTTTTAAGGACTATGGATAGATTACTTCCATCCTCTTCAAATTCAGCTTTACCAGTTATTGGAGTAGCTCTTTTTGGCAATTTAGGGTCAAAATCATATATAGAAATATCACTTAGGGCCATTTCTAACTCATGAAGTGGTAAAACAAAGGGAATTTCAAAAAGAACAGTATTAGATGGGTATTTTCCTTCTCTAAGAAATGAAGGCAATATATCATTTTCATCTAGCATTACTTCCGGTGGTTTTTTTAAATTAACTTTTAATTTGCCATTTTCAAGATAATAGGAAATTTCTCCCTTTCCATATTTTTTTATTTCTTTAAATTTTGTCTTCAATCTTTTAAATTCGATAAAGTTGCAAAATTGTATTAACTTATCTTCCGTATTTTCGTATCTCTGTCCTCTCCTTTTAGGTTTCAAGACAAAATCATAAACTATTTCGTATGGTTTTATTCCTATTAAGTTTTTATTTGATTTTCGGAGAATCCTTCTAAATTGATGATCAGAAACAAAATTCACTAAAAGATTTTCAAGTTTGCCAATCTTTATATTTCTTAGATACTCAACACCACCTTGCATAGAAATTGCATTATCTAAACCAAAATTTACTATATCTCTTATAAATTGAAATATTTGAATAAAGTTAGATTTTCCTGAAGCATTAGCACCAATTAGCACATTAAATTTCCCAAGTTCTACTTCCAAATTATTAAAACTCTTGAAATTTTTTATATGTATTTTTTTTATAAACATGATCTTATCTCCTTTGTAAATAATGACAGATTAAATTTTTAACATACCTAATATTGTGATAAAAGCAACAACGTTCTGATAAACATTATCTAGGTTATTAATTTTATATACTATATTATATGATTTTCAACATATTCAATCCTCTTCTAGAACCAAACTCCATATCCTTTTTAATGGCAATTCTGCTTTTAACTCATCATCAAATCGATCATAATGTTTAAAAATTTCATTAATCAGATCTCCTGCATCCCATAATCTCATAGAAAAAAATGCATCTCTTGCTTCCTTAATAGCACTATTTGTAAATCCTTCAAAAGAAATTAATAATCCTTAATCAGCTCTAACTTTTGTCATTACTCCTTGCAGTTCTCTCAAGACTTTGACATTGATTTGAGATGATGAAGATTTTACCTGTACACAAATTCGAGGAGTAGTAAAACCAAGTGGTCCTGATGCAGCAAGTATATCAATACCTCCATCTGGACCCGGACTGGATTTCTTTGTAACATAACCTTGTGCTTGAAGAATCACTTCCACTAATCGAGCTAAATTATATCCTTTAAATTTTCGTCTAATAAACTTTGCAATTTGATCTCTTGCATATTCTTCGATATCGATAGTTTCCTCAACAACTTCTAATTCTTTACCAGTATCTACTACAAATTCCTCCTTCCTTAATAGCTCTATAATACGATTTTCAGCATTATTTCTGCTTATTTGACAAACTGTTGAAAGAGCACCAAATGAGTATAATAAGTCTTGATCAAATGCAGATCTAGGAATTGTTTTTAACCACTTTACTTTTCTAAGATGCTTAATATTATCAGCCAGTGGTTCATATTGGTATTCTCCTTCTACTTTCCCAATTGCTATAGCAGATTGCGTTTTAAGTGGAAGTGCTACAAGATCACCTTTTTCTATATCATGAATAAATCGCCATACTTGTCCAACTTGGTTAGCAAATTTCCTTTTATTATCCACTTCATCAGGATAAACACCAGTATAAAATTTTGTAAATTCTTCTTTAGTTTTTATATTTGAAAGATCAGGCAATTTATTCCATCCAATTGTTACAACATTATTATCTAAAGCTCCTTGCTCCTGCTGCCCATATCTACCTGCTCTTACCATCCAAAGACTCATATAATTCCCTCCTTATATAAAGAATAAACAAATATTTAAACAAAATATTTTCTGTACAATAAAATTATATATAAATTATAGAAATACCTATAAAATTACATTATAGATTAAATTGTTAATATTCTAAACTAATTTATCTTTTCCTTCTCCAATTTAAACTTCACCTTATAAACATATAAATCAATATCAGGTAAAGACTTTAAAGAATATTTTATCTTTTCGTCAGCTTCAAAAACTATTATTATTCCTTTAACTTTTTTTGTTTTAGCTAAATTTTCTTTTACCCATGTAACATATCTAGTTATTTGTCCAATTACAGAATCAGAAGACTTTCCCTTTTTTAGCTCAACAACTAAATAATCACCTGTTTTCTTATTTATCGCTAAAATGTCTATATAACCAATATCAGTAGGATATTGCTGGCTTACTAAATCCCCTTCTTCATAAATTAATTTGTAATCTTTACCAAATGATGTTCTTTGCCAATTAGAAATTAAGAAGTCTTCTAGGTGTTTCTCCATGCCAAAGTTGTAGATATTTTCAATACCATATTCTTCTGCTTCTTTTTGAAATATCTCTTCTTCAGGCATTTTAATTTCAAATGGACTATAACCTGTAATTTCACCCATAATTCCATCAACTTGCCAAAGGCTAATAGTGTATTCCACAACAGTATCTTCTCTGATCTAATTCTTTTTCATATCTTACAAAAACATCACTTGTAACTGCGTTCATATATTTTATTAATACTTTTTCAATAATCATTTCTCCCTTCTCATATACTAATATCAAATTATAATCATAAAGATAAGAGAGCTTACCAAAAGTAATATTATAAAATCTTCTTTAAACTAATACTATTAACAGAAACCTTTTCTAGTTGTTCTATATCATTAAGATCTAAATATTTATCATCAATTCTAAGATGAACTATAGATATACCTGTTGGAGACCAAGTAGGTGAAAAATCATAATTTTTTCCTGATGTCAGCTTATGAAATTTTCCCTTTCCATCAGCTTTTGTAATATAAATATGACTATGTCTTAAATTATTAGATTCTCTATTGAAAACAATAAATTGTCCATCAGGTGACCAACAAGATGCATTTTCAGAACTTTTTAATCTTGATATTTTATAATACTTATAAGTAGGAAAGGAAAGAATATAGATTTGATATAAATCAGGATATTTATAATTACCCTCATTAACAGTTATAACTAACCTATCACCTTCTGGTGACCATTTACCTCCTACTACATTTAAATTGCATGCTCTTATTATAGATTTATCCCTTAAATTCATTATATACAAACCATCTTCCCCTAAACTTACAGCAAGATATTTACCACATGGAGACCAATCCAAATCAACTGGTAAAATCCCAGTTTTTTCAGTATCCAAAATTATATATTCCTTATCTTCTTTTAAATCAACAACTTCTATTCTATCTTCTAAATTAAATCTTACTATTAATTCTCTGGTCCCTTGTTCTACATACGCATGTTGGCAACATATTGCTTCTTTATCATCAGGAGAAAAAGTAAGTAAATATCCATATAAAGTTATAAAATATTCCAAATTATCAAAGTCATATATGATAGTACTTGCACTGCCCAATGTGTAATTACTAACACCTATGGCTAATAGTGAGCCTGTTGATGAAAATTTAATAGAACTTAAACAACCAAAACGATCCTCTAATTCCTCCGGAGATTTAAATATTACTTCTTTACCAACAACTTCATAAAAAGAAATATTTCTTTTCAAAAAAGAAATTTTTTGTTTTAAATTATCAAGGTTTATATCTATTCCTATTAGATATAAAGAAATTAAATTTTGAAAAATATTTTCACATTGAGCTAGTGGTTTTTCTCCTGCTTCATGAGTACTTACTTGTCTATTTACGAAGGCGTATCTATTCATAGCTTCAACTGCGTTTTTTTTATTCCAGAATTCATAATTCGTTTTATATATATCAGTAAGAAAACCGTTATTCAAATCAAACGCATTTTCCATTAGTTTAGGAATATTCATTTTCCAGAAATTGATATCAGGATATTTCAGGTGAACTAGAATTTTTAAAAAAACCTCATATTTGATAATAATAGTATTTAAATTATTCACTATCCTTCCAGTTTCTGCTCTTCCAGCATAATAATACGACTTAAAAGCTGTTTTAAATTCAACTCCAAAATTTTTTAATCTTTCCTCTGGAATATCTAAATCTATTAATTCAAAAAATATTTCTAATATTTTTTCAATATTATGTTTGTATTTATAAATTATTTTATTATTAAATGGATTAGTTGGTTTAATACAATTTGATCTTACATAATCCTCGAAACAATGATAAAAAATCTTTGATTTTGGTAAAAAATTCATAAAAATCGCCAATTAATTAGAGACTATAAAATAAAATTTTTTAGAAAAATCTTTATAATTAATTTGGTTCATTTTTAATTATTTTCATCTCCTCCTCTGTAATTCCATAAAGTTCATAAACCAAATCATCAATTTCTTTATCTACTCTCTCAATATGGTCTTGAAGTCTATCTTTTTCACTGCCCTTAACAGTTTGAACCTTCTTATTCAGATCTAGTATTATATCCACTAAAGTTACAAGGTTTTTATGTAATTTTTTGTCTATGGCATTGTTAAAATCAATAGTTCGAATTGGCAAATCAAGTATTGCACCTTGTCGAAGATGAGGAAAAGCCTTTTTATCTCTTTCACCGAATTTTGAAAAATAATATTCTGCCATTAGGTGAGAGTTTAAAATGCCTAGCATATATTTTAGACTTGGCTTATCTTTTCTGTTTTTAAATATGTATATAACTTGGATTACATAAAACTCTGAATTGTCGTAAGTAGCATTAATTCCTACCCCAGTTTTCCTAATAAGTATCTTCTCACCTTTATATAAAGAAGGTTTCTTATAATTAATATCTGATACCCCTAGTTTTAAATATCTATGTCCATAAATTGTATATCTTCCTATGTCTTCGCCAACCAAAAAAGGGACACAATCTTCACTTATTTTTTTCTCAGATATAATTTTGCTTCCTTTGCCAATTTCCACTCCACGAGCATTTTTAACAAAATCTCTGAAAGGTTTTGAATGTACTTCTATCTTCTTAATAATGGTATTTAATAAGTCAGATTGATAAATTGTGAAAAGGTGGTGTTTTTCATTATGGAATCTCACCTGAGGAATTTTATATTCTTTTAATTTATTACTTTTCAAATCCTCTATCTCAAGTTTTACACTTATTTTACTTCTTTTCCGCTTATTTTCTTCTTTTTCTTTCTGAATTACTATTATTAATGCAGGCATTTCAACTCCTTCAAAAATATACTCTCCTACATCAACAATTTCTAAAATTGAAACATAATTTAATAGATATTTACGGAAAGGCTCATAATCTAAATTCATTACAAATCTACTTGGTATAATAAAACCTAAAATTCCCTTATTTTTTAATAAACTTATTCCTTTCTCAACAAAACCATTAAATATATCAAATTGTTTCCTCATTGATTCGAAATTAACTTTGTAATAATTTTTATCTCCGTCTCTCATAAATTTCGATTCAACCCAGGGTGGATTTCCTGTTACTACATCAAAACCCGTATTATCTTTTTCTCTTCCATATTCATCAAAAAAAATTTCTGGGAATTCTAATTCCCAATGGAAGAAATGATTTTTGTTATTCAGAATGAATGCTTTTTTAAACCATTCTTTTTTTATCACTTCTTTCCATTCACCTTGTGTTTCTAGCAATCCGAGCATCCACTCATACTCAATATTTTTATTATCAAAATAACTACTTATCCATATATTTGCTGCATCTTTAAAGGGTATTAAAACACCAAGAATTTTATTATAAATGTTCTCTTTCTCCCTTATTTGCTCTACTTTATCTGATGGTTCTTTCAAAATCTTTATTACATCACTTAAAACAATGGGTAAACGTTTTTTTAAGGATTGCTCATACAAACTAAGTTGAATAAACTTTTCTTGAGTCGTTATTTTTTTCCTTTTTACACTAGGTAGCTTACCCAAATCTCTAATCTTTGCTCCAATTAGACTATTTCCACATTTAAGATGGTAATCTAAAAAGGATAATGGTTTATCTTTTGATACAGTGGATAACCACAGTGAAAGCTTTGCCAATTCTACTGCTAATGGATTTAAATCAACACCATAGATACATCTTTCTACAACTTCCCTTCTAGCCCATCTAATATCCTCTTCTTCAATTTCTTTTGGACTTACACCCAAAGCTTCTACAAGACTCCTTGCAATAAAATCTGTTGCTTCTACTAGAAAATGTCCTGATCCCATCGCAGGATCTAATATTTTTAAAGATAAAATTTCATCAATTAAATCCTCTTCTCTTTTTATTTTGCTTTTTTTCTCCTCAATTAGCGGTGTTACTGTATTTTCTACAATATATTTAACAATATAATCAGGAGTATAGTACGATCCTGTAGCTTTTCTTTCACCTCTATCAGTGACTGGATAAAGTTTTCCCTTTAATACTTTATCTATTTCTTTTCTATTGCCTAATTGTTCAGATTTTATCCATGTTTCTTTATTGCCTTTTTTAATAGCTGACATGTCTTCTTGAGCTATCTTTAATTTATTTTCTAATAGACCCTCATATATTGAGCCTAGATGTCTAATATCAAGACTTGAATAATCCACAAATGCTTTTCCAGCTTCATTTTTAATTGTAGATCTTGATAGTAAATCTATAACTTTAGCTATAAAAGTATCTGAAATTTCATTTTTTTCTAAAAATGTATTTTTATCTGGATTAAATAATCCCCCATTATAAGGTGGAACAATAAATTCATCTTTAGAAATTCCAAAAGATTCACTTCCATTATTAATAAGATTAAATAAAACATTTATTCTACTCCAATAACTTTTTTGCAAAATAGGTATAGATTCATTGCTATCAATTTTCTTTGATATCTCATTTTTAATAGAATAAAGACTATAGGATTTTCTATATATCAATTTTTGTAATGGTAAAAGTCCTCTAGATTCTGCATAAAGAACAAATAATAATCTATATAAAAAGATTAAAGAGTTATCATGTATCTCTTGAAGGTTATCTATAGATAAATTATTTCCAGGAGTTTCTAGAAATCCATTTGCTAAAATTCTTATTGCTTTATAAACATTACTTTTTAAATCCTCACCTACAGCTTTTGCATAATCTATGCTTTCTTCATAAACTTTATTTAAAAAATCTGGAAAAGCCTTTTTTCGAAAGAATAGATAAAAATATTTAAAAGCTTCTAAATCATTGTTTTCTAGAATATTAACTAAATCAATTTCATAATAAATATCCAATTTATTAGATGTATTTCTTTCATAAATCCTCCAAAACCTCCCATTAGTTAAAATTCCCCACTTTACTTCTGCTAACCATAGATACCTTTCCATTTGTAAAGAGGGAGCATAAACTTCAAATGGATCACTTTCACTTTTTAACTTTCTATCAAGAGACCTTTCCCACCTCTTTACTTCACCTACTGCAATAGCATTTCCAAAGTAATCTTTTGATAATTCTGCTTTAACTTTCTCTTCCTCTGTTTCATAAAAAGAGTAATCAGGCTTTTTATATTTTCTAAGACTTGGTTGTACCTCCCATTTATGTCCAAGAACTCTTAAAATTGGTCTTATAAACTGATCTTCTAATGAAGGTTCATTTAAACTTTCAATAACATCCTTTTTTCTCTCATAAATCTCTTTTATTTTTTTAAAATATTCACTTACATCAATTTCCCAAATTGGATCATTTGGAAGTAATTCTTTCAAATAATAATCTGAAAATAATCTACTATTTTTAAAAAAATATCTTTCTTTCATTCTTTCTCCTTAATTAGGTTGGAATAATTACTGCAGCTGATAAAAGCTCTGGCATCTCTTCAATAATTTGCTGTTCAATATTAAGTTTTTCAAAATATGATTTGTATTTTTCTTGTAGATCCTTTAGTCTTGCCTGTTCTCCCCTAATAGCTATTTGCATATCTTCACCTTCAGCTAATCTTTGTCTATAATTTTTAATTCTTTTTTTAATTTGTTCTATTCGAGGAATAAAATATACTTTAGCATCAATTCTTTTTATTCTTATCTCTATATTTCCCCTTTTTTCAACCTTTGACGAATAGTTAATTACTTCCTCAATAGCTTTTTCTTCTGCTATATCATATAAATCTAAGCATTTTTTGCTAAAATTTATAATTAATTGAGATTTAACTTTTTGTCCTCAATATCTTTTAATTACAATCCTTTATTCCCCCCAATCATTTTGTTTTACCTATCCCAGCTTGTTAATGGTCTGGTAGTCGTTTGCCGTGCGTTTGTGTGTTTACAGATTTTATAGCACTTTCCTCCTCTCTGGCGCTGTTGACCGTCTTTTAACCACCAGCAGATTCCCTATTCAAATTTAAAGAAATTGTGTTGTGTCTACATACATCGCGGCAATTAATCCGGTAGAATCCTTTTTCTTTTTATTCTCTTCAAGTTGCACAAAATTTATCAGATAAATAATTAAAGATTTGACCAATTGTAATAATTTGATTGTTTGAGACAGCATAGTTTTGTAGCCAATATTATATTTATTCACCTTTTTGTCCCAACTTGTCAATATAGAGTCGTAAATTACTAATCTCTCATGAACTGAAGCATTTCTAATATCTTGTATTCTTTTATAATAACCAGATTTAAAATCCAAAAAAATATCATAAAGAGCGTATAAGCTTATATTTTTAGAATTTACTATTTCAGGTCTAATTTGCCATTCATTTTTATCGTTTTTACATTGCCAAATTGTTGTAAAATATATGTTACCTTCAACATCAAATTTATAGTATTCTTTGATGAATCTAGATATTTTATCTAAGATATTGTATGCTTCTTTGAATGCAGTTTTTAGCAAACCAATGTAAATATTGAACATGCTGTAATCTAATGTATTTACAAATGTTGTTCTCTTACTGATATTGTCAAAATCCTCTCTTTTGAACTGCGATTGAACTAGTAGTAATCTTGCTGTTGCATAGTCCTCTTTTATTTGATTGATGTATTTGGCTAAATTATAGAAAGTCTTATCATCATCTATAGGTGTAATCAAACTTATAAAAACAGGATCTCCAATTGAAGCTTCACATCCATCCTCGTGAATATGAAAATTCAAAAAAAGCTTATGTTTCGAACAAAATTCTATATAAAATTTCTCAAACGAAGTTGCACGTGGTAGATCATATCGAGGATGTTCTAAATTTTTAGATAATATATTTTTGTCTTTAAATTGTTTTTTGATTCGTTGGATTTCATCTTCAAAATTCATTTTTGCTGCAACACCACCAAACTTAATTAAATCCTTGTTTTCTAATGCTGACTTTAGCATTTGGTATGATTTTATATACATTGCTCCTCTATAAATCCCAGAAATATCAGCAAAGAATCGCATAGCTATTGCCTTGTTCCCAAGAGCCATTGGGAAACTGGGATCAATTTTTAACGCTTCATCATAAGCATAAAAGGCTTCTACTCCACGACCTAACGAATCCAAACAATTCCCATAATTTGTCCAAAGTTTGCTTCTTAATTTAGAATCAATATGATTTGCTTCCATTATAGCTTCTCTAAAATTACGCTTGGCATTTTGTAAATTTTCATTATCAACTATTTGCTCAACGTCTCTTTCTCTTTCATATTTGAGTTGATAAAAAGACATATATCCATTGGCACAATTATAGTAAAGATTAACTTTTTGATTCACATAAGAGGAATCTTTCAATAATTTTTGTCCTTTAATAATTCCCTCTTTAATAATTTTGGAATTTCTCAATCCAAACCCAATTTCAATCAGGAAACCTACCTTATTGAATTTTATCTTATTATTTTTAGGATTTTTAGATCCTAAATCACGGAAGCGATTTAGTGCTTTTTGATAGTCTCCTCTGTTTATAAGCTCAGAAATTGCATATATTTCCTGTGCTATTTTGTGTTCCTTTTTCATATTCATCCTTCCAAAGATTTTATGGATGTTTTTTTATTATCCGTCCATTTTATTTAGTGACCAATAGCGTATAACTTGTTTTTATACGAAATATTTTTATTAAAAAAATTTTTATATTAAAGAAATTTATACAAAATTTATTTATAACTTAAACATTTCAAATTTTAACAAATATATATAATTATTCAAAATTATTTGAAATAAATCGAAATAGTTTTAATTATAAAGATACAAGTTATATATAAATATTTAGTTCCCAGAGCAGGACTTGAACCTGCAACATAACGGTTAACAGCTGTTCAATCTACCAATTGAGCTATTTAAGGAGTCATTCTGATAACTATTTCAAACTCCTTTAAAGTATTCTTTCATCTTATCCACACAAGATAAAAAACAGGAAAGATACAAATCTATCCTATTTTGGAAAAATGAAAAAACCTACCCTACTTGCCCAGATTAAAAAAATGAAGTTTTGCTTTTTATTGTTATTATTTGATACAAAGAGTAAGGTTGGGAAGCAATCACAGAGTGTGCGATTATCACATTCATTTCAATTGTTCTTTTATGATTTTCACTGTATTTGGTAAATATTGTTTCCACTTATTTATGAATTTATATTTAAGAGCTACCTCTTTAATTTCTGGAAATTTCTTGAAGATTATCATATTAACAATATCAAATATTTTGTCAGTTGCTCTCAGTGTGTCTCTTGCAAGATTTTTACTAAACGAATCTTTCACAAGACTTGAAATGTCTTCTGTCACAACTATATCCATCTGCTTTCCTGATGGATGAACTTGTTTATTTAGATTATCCCACAATGGTTTGAAGTTTGCTCGGATATATTGCTTATCACTATTCAAAATATCACATAGTACATTATTTACAAGAGTCCATCCATAAGCTTTTTCTTCCACTTCAGTTGTTTTTTTAATTTGTTCATCAAGAGACGAACCAGGGTAATTACTATCAATATAATAGGCTTGGCAAATTAATTCCAGAATGTATCGTAGATTTCTATAAATCACTGGATAATTCCCATAATGAAAAAGAAACTGAAGCCAGTATATCTCTTTAAATAGCCTATGAAATTGGAAAATAATGATATTCGTTTGTTCTTCTTTCTCATACTTAGAAGAAATCCATCCAACAATATATATCCAATTATTTGCATGGAAATCTATGATATGAAGAGCATCTTTATCTCCTAAATGTATTATTGTTTCTTTTCTTACTGATTTCAGATGTTTATAAAGTTCGTCTAAAGTATTTTCAAATTTTCTAATTCTATCAGTATCCATCTTGCATTACATATTAGATTACATCAGATTCGACAATTTCACAATTTCATATTAACGTATTGCGGATAAAAGAAGTTTTTGCGAAGTAAAAATTTGGGTGAGACCGAAGGGCGAACCTTTTATGCTGTGTTATATGAAGTTGTGTCGAATCGTCTTCAATCATCAATACTTAACTCTTAATATTTTATCCTTTGCAGTTCTTTCAATTTCCTTGCTATCTATCCCACCATCAGGTTTATCTTTTGAAATTATCAGCTTATCTATATAGTGGGTTTTCTCATACCATTCCTTTTTTCTCTTCCATTCTTTCTTGTATTCTGGATCTTCTATCATCCCAAGATGTTCCCAATAAAATTCCTCTCCTTCATACTTTACTGTGAAATCAGGCAGCCGAAAATCTTTTGGATCTGTCTTTGAATATAATGGTTTTTCATACTCGTAACTTATTCCCAAATCTATGAGCATATTTGCAACGATAACCTCTGATTTTGACCTCACTAAATCCCCTTTTCTTGTTCTATGTATCAAGCGTTCAGGATGAGGTAATCCTATTGTTTCTGAGCGGGCAACTAATTCGAATAGATTGGTATTTCTTCTCAAGATTTCTGAATACTGGGGATTCCTGAAAGTTATTAAAGGAGCGACATCTTTTTCAATCAGGAGTATGACTTTCTTTTTAAACCGGGTTAAGCCAGTATATAACAACTCTCTCGACATTGTTGCTACATTTTGAGGCAAAACAAGAAAAACTGTATCAAAATCGCTGCCTTGAGATTTATGCACAGTAATCGCATAGGCTAACTCAAGGTTTTCGTTAACCTCTGTCCTATAATAGCGATATGTCAAATCACGTTGTGTGGAAAATCTTATATCGATGGAATCATATCGTTTATCTTTTCTTTTAGCCTTAGTATTTACTATTAGACCCACCTCCCCATTTGCTACATAACCATCATCCACTTTCACCTCTTTCCAGCCTGTTCGTCTTGAATTAACAATTTGAATGACTTTATCTTTCCACACCATTTGTTGTTCTCCAAAAGGTCTTGGTTTATATCTCTTTCTCTTGGCCTCTTCTATCAAGCCTTGCCTGTATTTTTTCTGAATAATACGATTTATTTCAGTAGTGCCAAACACCTGCATACGAGTAGGAGAGAGAATCTGCCAATTATCAGACTTCTCAATAGATTTATTAAACCCTTCGTAATCAGGCTCTTTATCTTGAGCAAACCCGATGTTCTTCTCAAGACTTTTATCCAAGAACTCATAAAGCTCTTTTTCGTCATTCCAGAAGTGTATCTCCAGGTCTCCCGATACCTCATCTCGAGCCACCTTAGAAAGAATCTCATCATCCCCTGCTGAAACTCTGTCGCCCAAAAAGGCATCTGCAAGCTTTAAGGCTTGACTTTCTATGTTTTCATGGCGGACTCTTTGAGTTAGACGAGCGGTATGCCTCTCTTTATCCTCCGAGGATTCCAGCCATTTCATAATATCAACAAAGGGATGACCAGGGCCTATTGGAGGTAACTGATTTGGATCGCCCACAAGAACCAATCTCTCAACATCATTAAAATCAATGGCTTTGAAGAGAGTGGCTAACAAATCGATAGGAATCATTGAAGCTTCGTCGATAATTACAGTTGGCAACCCTTGTCTGTTTCCTCCCTTTTCCTTCAAAGAGAATGTTTCTTCTCTGATCCAGCCCAACTGCATAAGGAACTGATGGATGGTCTGAGACTCTTTTCCAGTGATTTCCTGTAAACGAACTCTTGCCTTCCCGGTAGGAGCCAGCAAAAGAACTTGTTGCTTTCCTTCTTTTTCCTCAAGCCCCCTGATGAAAACCTTTAATACTGTGGTTTTCCCCGTACCTGCTCGTCCTGTAAGGACAGAAAAGCGAAAGGAAAAGAGCTTATTAAGTGCCATTGCCTTTTCTGCCCGGGCTTTCCTCTCAATTTCTTCATCGAAAACACGGATGCTTTTAAGTTCCTTTTCTATAAGTTGTTGCCAAAACTCGTTATCAATTTGCTCATATTCTTTCTCAACCATTTTATTTAAGCGTTCCTTGATTTCTTCTTCTCTCTGACGAAGGGATTTCAGCGCAATTACCCGGGGAATTTCATCGGGGAAGAAACTTAATCTGTCTTCGTAAAATGTCCGATTATACAAAATAATCTCTCTATCTGGCTCACATAAACGGTTTTCAGGAAGTTTTTTTCGAACTATTTTGATAGCTTCGTCCATAGAAAGGAAGGTATCACCTTCCCGAGAGGCAATTTTAAGAATTTCAACTAACAGAGCCCGCACTCTCCTGTTATCATCTTTACTTATGGATTCCAGCTCTCCTTCTACTTTGCTAACATCTTCAGACGGGATCATTCCTCTATCTATCGTCTCAAAATCTATCGCAGGTGAATCCTTTGTCCCATCGTCCAACTCTGAGATTATGTATGCGTTCTCTATTATTTCGCCCTCAGACACTTCTATGAACGCTTCTTTACGCTTCGTAGGGTTGCATACCCTTTCTACTTGTTCCGGCGAAAGCTCAAAGTGACTTAATAATTTTAGGAGCTTTTTTCTTTCTTTAGGAAGTTCGTTCCACTTCTTAGAAGCCTTCTTAAAATTAACCTCCTGTTCCATAGGAGCCTCTTTTTCTCCATCAAGGATTGGAAATACAAAATCAAAGATATTCTCTCCGTTAACTTCTTTGGGAGACAGAACAGTACGATGGTATGTTATTCCGTGTTTAAACCCAAGGTATTCTAATAGACTTCCGATGCTGGGGAATCGACCACGGTTTCTCCAAACTTCTCCTAAGACTCTGTTTAGCCATTCAAGTCTATACTCCCAAGTTTTTCCGTATGGCTCCGAAACCCTATTTTCTAAAACTATTGCATTTACAGACTGGATTACCCTTTCAAGGATTCCTACTGCGATGTCGTCAGAAACATGCTCAGCTACATAAGAGAAGTAGGGACGGGCTGTGGTTGGAATTGTGCAAACAATGTTTGACAGGTCATATCCCTTTTCAATGTACTCCTGATAGGGTAAACGAACCCCTTCTTTAGGGAAATTGAGAGTTATGCATCTTGACCATAATGGATAATCGTCATCCCACCCTACTTTCTTCCCAAAGTAGAGCTGTGGCTCAACATTTAATATCTGTCCGACTCCTACAAGTATTCGATCGCTTTTTTCCTCTTTTAAGGGATTACCATGGTTTACATAGAAAAAGATTAATGATATCCCAGCTTCTATTTTGCCCCAGAATTTCTTTAAACGATGTAACTGCTTTTTAGGGTCACTCTCCCATACTTCGCCATTTTCCTTAAACATCCGCCCATAAGGACTTGTGCAGAAAGAATAAGGCGGTATCTCCTCTTCTACAGGAGGTAGATTTCTCCAGTCCAATGGGTCGTGATGAATAATTTTAAATCCAGTAGGGGAAAAGACCCCCAGATCCCTTGAGCAAGGTGGTAGTTTCTCTGCAGGAAGCTCATATAGGCTTTTTCCAGCATTCTGTATTTCAAATTCGTCATCTCTGCCATCCCGAATATGTTCATGAACCATGCATGAGACATTTAATTTTGGATTATTACAAACAGAGCCATTCCATCCTTTATCATGCCAAGCAAGTCGAGCCGATAAATGGAAAGTCATATTATCTACCTCCTATAAACATAGGCTCAATTTCATATAACTCATTTTTATACGAAATATTTTGATTAAAAAATTTTTTATATTAAACAAATTTATACAAAATTTATTTATAACTTGAACAGTTTAAATTTTAACAAATATATATAATTATTCAAAATTATTTAAAATAAATTGAAATAGTGGTAATCAAAGAGTTTTATTTAAAGAATTAGCTCCTGAGCAGAACTTGACCCTGCAAATTAACAGTTAACAGCCGTTCACTCTGCCAATTGAGCTACTAGAGAGCATTTCAAATATAATTTTTTATTTATAAAATTCTATATTCAGTAATAAATAATTTATATATTTAAGTGAAATAATAATTAAGATTTAATTTATGAGAATATAGTTAAATTTCTTTTTCCTTTATGTAACTTAATTGGTGCTTATTTCATCACTTGTAATACAAGATATTTTTGCGGCTTTCTTTATAGCACTTACAAAAACTTCGGGTATCTCATTAGCTTTTAGAAGTTCTGCTAAGATCCTACCTAAAGATAATCCTTTTTCTTTTATTAACCAATCCAAAACAAACTTATTTTTAAATTCATCTAGATTATCATTTTTTATATAGGTTAATATATTTTTTAGAGATTCAATCTTACTCTTTTCAAGATAATGATAATGCCCTGTTAGTTGATTAATTCTATCCTGATTTATTTCTGGACTAGATTTTTCATCAATTGCTTGGAGTACTTTAGGTAAAGGTGACTCTGAAAGAATTTCTTTTTCAAAGGCTTTTTCAATTGTAGAAAAAATATATTTATCAAAAGATGACCCAATTATAGATCCTATAATTTTCTTTTTATCTTTATCTATAATTAATATCCAATTAGTTTTTAGTGCTATTAAAAGCTTAAGGGGATAAATAAGTTCATCTCCTTTTCCGTTTAGGAAAGAAATTCCAAAATGGTCTAAGCTTATTCCGATTTTCTCACTTAATATGGGAATGGCTCCTTGTTCGGTCTCTCCTTCTCCTATTATTACACATCTACTAAAAAATATTTCTGGAGAGTCATAAAATAATTGATCCAGCCAGCGAGCCATTTGTTTCTTTTTCTTCAGTATATTTCTGTTAATAGATAGGTTGAATTCCTTAATTGTCTCTTTTATAAACTTTTTTTTCTTTATTTTTATTGTATAGGGAAAGACTTTTTCTTTTCCTGGTCTTAGAAACGTTAAGTTATTAAAAGATAACGGTGTTATAATAAAAGGTGAGTGAGTAGATACCATAAATTGTATTGATGTACCTTTTTTAAAAAATTCCTTTTGGATATTTATTAATGCTTTAATAAGGTGTCTTTGTAAATGAGGGTGTAAGTGACTTTCTGGTTCTTCAATGGCTATTATAAAAATTTTAGACTCAACATCTCTTCTTTTAATCACCTGATATAGATATCTAAATAATTTTAGAATAAGATTTAAAATACTTTGATACCCACTCCCGTGTTTTAATAATGAATGTTCACTTATTTCAATATTTAATCTTTTTACGAAATCTACATCCCTAGCAGAAATAGTTTCAAGTTTGATAACCTCATTAGCCAAAAACTCAGATACCACTTTATTTAATTCGTCTTCCAGTTCTTCAAATCTAAATAATTCTTTAAATTCCTTTTTTAGTATATTTAATTTTTTTTGAATATATATTCTGTTATTAACTATATTAAGTAATTCTATAGTTTTTTCTAATGATTTTACTAAAATTTGCCCTTCATCAATTTTATTATTATCTTCAATTTTATTTTTAATAGTTTCTAGATTATCTATTAAATTCTTCATCTCTTCTTTTGTAATTTCTTCCACCTTTTCTATTGTAGATTTTAACTTCATCAAACATTTTTTCAACTCCTTATATTTAATATTTTCTATTTTATTTAGAAGACTATCCACCTTAGCTATAGTTTTTTTCTTTAAACTCGGAATAGGCATAATTTGATAAGGTACAAATGATTTTATAATTTTAAACAGAATTTTCCCTAAAGCTTTTTCTGTTTTTATATCCCTAAAAGTAGGTATGTAATAATAGATGATATTCTTAAAACAATTACTAGATGCTTTTATTTCTTGTTTATCTTCAGGTAAATCTTTTCTTATGAAATTTAAGGAGAAATTAAAGTCTCCTATCTTTTCATCCCATTCAGCTCTAAGTCTTACTATTACATCTCCAGATTTAGGATTCCTTATGTTATCTTGTTCTAGGAATATTATCTCCTCTTTTGATGAATTAAAATTACTAAAAATCAATTCAATTATTACTGGTTCTTCAAGACTATTAAAATCGTCATCATTAAAATTGATTGGATTTTTACCAAAATTTAGAACTTTATTAATTGCCTGCATTATATTAGTTTTACCAATATTATTTTCCCCCACTAGTACTTCAAAATCAGAAAGAGATATTGTAACTTTTTTAAGATTTCTAAAATTATCTATATATAGCTTGGATAGTTTCATTTTTATTTCCTTTATATTATTCTAATATATCTATAGTTTTTGTTTATTATATTATATTTTTATTTAATGTTATGAATAGATTAATAAAGTTTTTTATAATTCAAACATTAAAAAAATTAATTTGTGTTCTAAGAAATGCTTAATGAAAATATTTATTAAATCAAAAAGTATAGGAAAATTAAAGAAAATCTTGAAATTAATTGTAGTGGTAGTTTGATATGCAATTAAAAAAGATAAATAAAAAAATAATGTAAAAATTTTTTGGTACTTTATTGTATTATAATAAAAAGATTGATTAATTGGAATTTTCTGATGAAATATCACTATTTGAATATTTTATAAAATCTATTTCCTATAATGAATACGTAATTATAATTTATATTTTTAATAATTTCTTAGGATAGGTTTAAAATTAAAAGCAAGTAGATCTATATATGATAAAGAAATATAACAGATATCTTCTTATATAGATTTTAAAACTTTATAAGAATTGGCTCCACGAGTTAATCGCTTACAAACTTTCTCAATCATTCTACCAAACCTTATCCATCAGTCAAAGAAAAGGAATTTAAAACGATAAAATCTTACCCACAACTTTATTAACTAAGGTTGTAAAATGTCCTCAGTTCGACCATTAATTGAAATTATAATGCTATCTACTGATGGAAACTGCTTTAATGTTTCTGTTATTTGAGCCCTGATTGCCGCCACTCGACAGGACCCGCCGACTTGAAACTCTAACTGTTTATCAAAATCAATTTTGGCTACTTCATTTTCAATGATTAAGCTTTGAATTCTCACTCCTGAATTTATATTTGAAACAAATCCTTGATTAATTTCTTCCTGTGTTGCTCCTCGTAAAAGAGCTTCAATAGCTGTCTTGGTAACCTCCAAAGTTTTAGGAACCTGCCTTTCAACAGCTATAGTTCGGGAACAATCAAAATACGGTTCTCCCACAAAACGAGAGTCGCTCAAAAATATATTCACGCTCATAAACTCTTGTGAAATTTCTGGTGCCTCTTTGAAATAAACCGGGATTGTTAATTCGTCCGCATGCTCTGGCAATCCTGAAGGATTATCTTTCTCTAAAATCAATCTGCCTTTTGGAGTAGAAGGAACCGCAAAAATAAGGGTTGAGCTAAATGGTACAAAGTCTTCGGTCATCCAATCTCCTAAAGCCTGAGCTGGTGTTATGCCTAAAAGAAAACCGTTATCATCAAAAAGTTTAACTGGGAAGTCAGCCTCAAAATACCAGTTGCCTCTTGCTTTTCCTTTAACAAAAAGCGGGCTTTCAATAATTTGATTAGGTCTAGGATTATCTATTTGTATCAAATCAACTTTTTCTAATTCGTTACCGATATCTTCTATAAACGTTTTACCATCGGGAGTTTTGCATTGTCTGGGATAACTTTCTAATACAGGGTAACCAGCAGAAACGCATTCCTCAAAACTATTAATATCAGGAGGTGGGGCTTCGCCCGATTTACATACTGTAAAATGTACTGTAGTTCCTCCAAGAATAACAACTATTAAGAAAATAAATATCTTTTTGTTCATATATTGTATTCTACTAGAAAACCACCTTTTTTACGATGAGGGGGTAAAAATTAGCTCCGATGAACGGATGATGTTAGAACCTATTTAAGTAAGTATTCAATTAAAATATTACTGATGCCCTATTCTACTAGTTACTATTTCTAAAACTAAAAATAGAGCTAACTCGGTTTTTCTTATCTAAACACTTCTTGTTTTAATTGTTACTATAATTCCATTTTTCGTATAATCTCTTTTTTCTTCTTGAAGTTGGTTTCTATTTAATATTGCATATAATCCGCCCTGTTCAAGATAGTCTTTAAAACATTCATAATGATTTCTCCCTGCAAAATATTCTATGGCTTTTACTAAATAGGAAATTATAGTTGAAGGTAAAGGAACATGAAAATCAATAAAAATTAAAAAACCTTCCTTTTTCACAACTCTTTTCATCTCAGTGATTACTTTGTCT